>ERZ825384.3204-NODE-3204-length-15136-cov-24.738280_pt1 | contig 15136 bp, 8 predicted proteins | sample MGYA00519931_ERZ825384 | MGnify/ENA primary metagenome ERZ825384 (study PRJEB31778, sample SAMEA3449200) | human gut metagenome | biome: human gut; feature: human-associated habitat; material: faeces | place: United Kingdom | collected 2010/2012 ...
AGGCGATCGCCCTGCCGACCGACTTCTCGGCGCGTATTGCGCGTAACACGCAGATCTACATTCAGGAGGAGACCAACATCTGCCGCGAGGTCGACCCGTGGGCAGGTTCCTACTACATCGAGACACTGACCAACGAGATCGCCCACAAAGCCTGGGAGCGCATCGAGGAGGTCGAGAAGCTGGGCGGTATGGCCAAGGCCATCGAGACCGGCATTCCGAAGATGCGCATCGAGGAGGCGTCGGCCCGCAAGCAGGCCCGCATCGACTCCGGCGAGGAGAAGATCATCGGCATCAACGAATACCGTCTGGAGAAGGAGGCCCCGATCGACATTCTCGCCGTGGACAACACGGCCGTGCGCGAGAGCCAGATCAAGCGACTCAAGGAGCTGCGCGCCAACCGCGACGAAGCTGCCGTGAAGAAGGCGCTGGCCGCCATCACCGAGTGCGTGAAGACCAAGCAGGGCAACCTGCTCGAACTGGCCGTCGAGGCCGCCAAGGTCCGCGCCTCGCTGGGCGAAATCTCCGATGCCTGCGAAGTGGTCGTAGGCCGCTACAAAGCTGTTATCCGTTCCATTTCAGGTGTTTACTCTTCAGAAGTGAAAAACGACAAATCCTTCGAGCGCGCCAAGGAGCTGTGCGCCGAATTCGCCAAGAAAGAGGGCCGTCAGCCGCGCGTGATGATCGCCAAGCTCGGCCAGGACGGACACGACCGCGGCGCCAAGGTGGTCGCTACGGGTTATGCCGACATCGGCTTCGACGTCGACATGGGTCCGCTGTTCCAGACTCCGGAGGAGGCCGCCAAGCAGGCCGTCGAAAACGACGTGCACGTAGTCGGCGTATCGTCGCTGGCCGCCGGCCACCTGACGCTCGTGCCGCAGATCATCGCCGAGTTGAAGAAGCTGGGCCGCGAGGACATCATCGTCATCGTCGGCGGCGTGATCCCCGCGCAGGACTACGATGAACTCTACCGCGACGGCGCCGCCGCCATCTTCGGCCCCGGTACGCCGATCGCCACGGCAGCCATCAAGATCCTCGAAATCCTGCTCGCCGAGTAAATTCCCGGCTCCGACAAGAGAAACGCCGCGGTCGCAAGACCGGGGCGTTTTTTGTTCCGGAGCACTTCGGGAGGGACTTTTTTCACCCGCCAAAGACCGGAACGGGAGTTTTTGCATTATCTTTACGACTGAAATACACAAATTCATTCATTCCAACGTTCCATTCGCATGAAGAAAACCCTCATTCTGTTGCTTGCCTGCTGTGCCTGCATCCGGTCGCAGGCGCAGACTCCGGAGGCAGCCGCCGCACCGGAACCCTCCGTAACCCGGACCGACAGCACCCTGACATTCCCCGAACCTGAATTCATCGGCCAGGCATTGGCTATCCGGCCCGACAACAGAACCGAGCAGCTCGTTCAGGAGAGCCTGGCTCCCCGCCACCGTTCGTCCACCGGGCAGAAACTGTTCGGCATCGGAAAGAACCACATCGACGAAATGACGCTGAAAGGCGCGCAGTCCCCCGTCCGGCTCCGGAAGAGCGACGGCATCGCCTTTATCATCCGCGTTCCGGACAACCTGATCGACCCGATGTCGGTGATCAGCGTCTTCCGGTTCAAGGTCAAGAAGAAGATGCGGATCGCCGAATACGCGTCGGTCGGAACCTTCGGCGACCAGCAGCGCAACACGCTGGAACGGCAGCCCTTCACCTCGCGCCGGTTCGGAAGCAGCTCCTACCTCATCATCTTGAAAGGCGTCGAGACCGGAGAATACGGCATCACGGTCGATGCGCTGGGCAGTCTCAACGTTTCGACATTCGGGGTGGACGAATAAACCCGCGTTCCATGACAAACAATCCCCGCAACCTCGGTTGCGGGGATTGTTCTTTCGGCAGCCGGCAATGGGATCACAGGCAGGCCTCCAGAATCCGGCGGGCCATGGCGCCGTCGACGTTCTGCGCCTCGCCGAACCGATCGCCCGCAGCCGTGAAGCGGCGTTCGATCTCGGCGATGGTCTCTTCGCCGATACCCTCCTCCGAAAGGCGTGTCGAGAGGCCCAGCGAACGGAAGAACGCCTCGTTGGCCGCAATCGTACGGTCGATGCGCTCCTCCTCCGAACCGCCGGCAATGCCCCAGATACGCTCGCCGTATTGCAGCAGTTTGCCGCGTTTCTGCCCGCGCAGCACGCGCAGCGTACCGTTGATGACAATGGCCAGCGTCGCGCCGTGCGTCAAGCCGTGCAGCGCCGTCAGCTCGTGGCCGATCATGTGCGTCGCCCAGTCCTGCGTCACGCCCATACGGATCATGTCGTTCAGGGCCAGCGTCGCCGAAAGCATGTATTCCGACATCGTGTCGTAATCGCGCTCGTCCGCCAGCGCTTTGGGAGCGATTTCGACCACCGTATGCAGGATGCCTTCGGCCCAGCGGTCCATCAGCCGCGACTGATGGGGCGTAGTCATATACTGCTCCAGCACATGCACGAAAGTATCCGCAAGTCCGCAGGCTACCTGACGCTTCGGCAGCGAATAGAGCGTCTCGGGATCGAGGATCGAGAAGACCGGATAATCGCCGTAGAAAGCATATTTTTCCTTGGTCTCGTAGCGCGAAATGACCGCCCCGGAGTTCATCTCGGAACCCGTGGCCGACATGGTGAGGACCGTAGCCAGCGGCACGGTCTTGCCGGCCTGCCCCTTGAGCACGATGTCCCATGCATCGCCGTCGTAGAGAAGGCCCGCAGCGATGAGTTTCGTACCGTCGATGACCGACCCGCCGCCGACAGCCAGCAGGAAGTCCACCTTCCGCTCTTTGCCCAGCGCAATGGCTTCGCGCAGGGTCTCGACCGACGGATTCGCCTCGATGCCCCAGAACTCGACCAGGTCGCGGCCTTCGAGTGCGGCGACGACCTGATCGTAGACGCCGTTACGCTTGACGCTTCCGCCGCCGAAGGTCAGCATGATGCGTTTTCCGGCGGGAATGAGCTTCGGCAGACGGGCGATCTGGCCCTTGCCGAAAACCAGTTTGGTCGGATTGTGATAGATGAAGTTGTTCATGGCGAATATTTATTTATCCTATTACGAAGAGAATGAATGACCGGACGGCTCCGAAACCGGATTGCACCTGGTTTGACAGGGCCTCCGGCTGCTAAAAGAGCCGTTACGCCTCTAAAGATACGAAAAAAGCCGGACTGCGCAGAGAATTCTCCGCTAATTTTCAATCTTTGCGGTGAAAGCTGCCGGTTTGTGCTTAAACGAAGCAGAGCGCGGATGGGTGTACCGAAGTACGTCCCATTCGCGCCCTGCAGGAGCAAGTGCAAAGATGCACCGTAAAATCAATCGTTTAGAAGTACTTGCCGCGCAGGTCCTGAATCTTGGCCATCTGCTGGATAGCCGGGATGGCGAACTGCTGGGCCATACCCTCGGCCATGGCCTGGGCGCGAACTTTCTCGCCTTCGGCGGTCTGCTTGTCGTCGGTCTTGACATCCCCGACCTCGAAGACATAGACGCCCGAAAGTCCCTTCACGGGAGCCGACAGGGCGCCCTTCTCGGCCGATGCGATGGCGCCCACCAGACGAGGCTCCATGCCCACGCCGTTCACGTAGAACGAACCGAAAGTCACATCGGAGAAGTCCTCCACCTCCGAGCCGAGACTTGCAGCCTGCTCGGCGAGGGTCGAACCCGAAAGGCTCTTGACGATATAATCGTATTTTTTGTCGCGAAGAAGCTGCGAACGGATCTGGGCCGAAACCTTATTCAGCGGTGCGTACTCGTTGTCGTCGATCTCGGTCAGCGTGGCAATCACGTAGTCCTTGCCTACGTTGAAGATCGCCGAAAGGTCGCCCTCCTTCGCTCCGTAGGCCCAGCGGGCCACCTCGCGCGAATCCTCAAGGCCGCGGATCGTACGGTCGCCCTGGGCAATCGCAGCCACGCGGGGCGTCACGGCAGCCGTCGAAGCGGCATCTGCGAATGCGGCGGCCGAACCCTTGGCGTTGACCATGAACGAACCGGCCTGGTTGTGCACGTCGCGGCGCGTGGCGGCCGAAGCCTCCACGGGATAGGTGATCGTAGCCACCTGCACGTGTTTCGAAGGTTTGTCGGCACGGTATACCTGCATCAGCTGGATGGCGTCGCCCGAAGCGATCTTCACGATGTCGCCCTGTCTGGCATTGGCCAAAGCGGCGGCGAACTCGCCCGTGAAGGCCGAGAAAGGCAGCACTCCCACTTCACCGCCGTTGGCGTCCGTAGCGTCGTAAACCGAATAACGGGCAGCGGTCTGCGCGAAATCGCCCCCCTTCTTCAGCACCGTCAGCAGGCTGTCGGCAAGCGCCTCCTGCGCATAGGGCAGCACGATATGACGTACGCCCACCGAGTCGGGAACCATCTTCGAATCGAGCGCGCGGGACATCGTCCACTCGTTGTTCTTCAGCACGGGACCGTACATCTCGCCCGCCATCAGCGCCTTGGCCTCCTCGTCGGAGAGCTGTGCGGCGGAAACGTAGCTGTCGGCGATCTTGCCGTTGCGGTTGGCGCGGACGAAGGTCTTCACCTCCTCGGCGGCGGCGAACTCCCGGCCCACCTCCGTCACGCTCTTCTCAAGCGCCAGCAGGTCGTCGTCCGTGGGGGAGACCTCGAATACGACATACGAAATCGTACGCGACGGGGTCTGCTTGAACTGGTTCTTATGGCTGTTGTAGTAAGCCTTCACATCACCCGACGACACCTTGACGAGCGAATCGGGAACGGCCGAGAACTTCTTGCCGGCCCACTTGCCCGAGAAAGACTTGTTGGCGGCCTCGACACCGCGGGCGACCTCCAGCGAATTGACGTAAACGCCGCCCTTCACCAGTCCGAAGTACTTCTGCACCTCGCGCTCCAGACGGGCCTGCTCGTTGAGCTGCGCCCAGGCATTGGCCGCCTCGGGGTTGGTCTCGGCCTGCGCGAGGAACTGGCTGATGGCAGCCACGCTGTACTCGCCCGTGCGGGGATCGGCGAAAGCATTGTAGAAAGCCTGCGAAGGATGCTGTCCGCTGACCATCGCCAGACGCTCCGGCTCGGTGACGCGAAGTCCCATCCGGTCGAAACCGGGCGTCAGCACGTGCTTGGCGATCAGCGCCTGCCAGGCGGCATTGGCCAGCATGGCCGACTGCTGCTCGTCGCTCTCCGGCATGTTGTTCTGCGACTTGATCGTCTCGTACTGGTCGTAGTACTCCGAATAGTTGATCTTCTCGCCGTCGATCACACCGACACGCGGGTCGTTGCCCGAGAAGCCCATTTCAGTCTTCAGAGAGAGGATGAATGCCAAGAGGGCCAGTGCGATGATGATCGAAAGCACGATGCCGAACTTGGTTCGTAAAGTGTTTAAACTTGCCATATAAATTGTTAATTATTCGTATTGTTTCGAATTATCAGCCAAAGGTAGTAAAATTAATTGTAAAAAGAACAGAATAAAAGTAAAAATATACGCACGCTTCGCCCCCGTAATCCCCGCCGGGGCGGGAATTTACCGGAAAGGCGGCGGAATCCGGCCCACGCTACAATTTCTTCACCCGCGCCAGTTCGATGCGCGAACGCGTCGTACGGAGAATCCGCAATTGCAGGCCGCCGATGAAAACCGTCTCCCCGGCGGTGGGAATACCCTCGTAATTGAAGATGATGAAACCGGCCAGCGTGTCGTATTCCTTGCTCTCCTCGATGCCGAGGTTGTATTTTTCATTCAGGTATTTCACCTCCAGGCGGCACGAGAGAACATACTCGTCGGGGCCGACCTGCTTTTCGGTGAGGTCCGGAATGTCGTGCTCGTCCTCGATCTCGCCGAAAATCTGCTCCAGCACGTCTTCGAGCGAAATGACGCCCGCCGTGCCGCCGAATTCGTCGATCACCACGGCGATGTTGGTGCGGTGCTTGATAAAGTTCTGCAGCACCAGTTGCAGCGGCATGGTTTCGGGAACGAAATTGACCTGCATCATCACGTCGGAAATACTGGCCGGACGGGTGAACAGACTCTTCGAGTTGATATAGCCGATGATGTTGTCGATGCTCTTGCGCCAGACGAAGATGCGCGAATACTTGGAATCGACGAAACGCGCCGTGAGCTGTTCGATGGTCGTATCGTCGATGTCCACTGCCTCGACGTCCACGCGCGGCACCATGCAGTCGCGCACCCGCAGGTCGGCGAAATCCAGCGCGTTCTGGAACAGCTTCAGCTCGTTGTCGGGTTCGGGACGCGGCTCGGAACTGTTGGTGTCGAGCAGCGACGCGAGGTCCTCGCGGTCGAAACTGTGCGTCGTCGTCCGCTCTTCGACGCGGCGGCCCGTCAGGCGCAGGATGCCGTGCGAAATGAGCGTCGTCAGCCGCGCGATCGGATAGAGCAGCAAATAGAAGAAATAGATTACCGGCGCCAGCGCGCGGTAATAGAAGTTCGGATTGTTGCGGAAGACCGACTTGGGCAGGAATTCCGCGAAAAAGATGATGATGACGGTCGAAACGGCGGTTTCGATCGCCACGGAACCGTTCCGGGCGATGCTCTCCCACCCCAGCGCGTAGAAAATACCGCGCAGCAGCAGCGACATGTAGAGCGAGTAGATGACCAGCGCGATATTGTTGCCCACCAGAATCGTGGTGATATACTGTCCGGGGTGGCGGGAGAATATATCCGCTATGCGGTCGAACATGCGGCTCTGCTTGCGGTCGATCTCCAGTTTCAGGCGGTTCTTGCTCGTAAAAGCGATCTCCATACCCGAAAAGAATGCCGACAGCAACAGCATCAGGACAATCAGTATGACCGAAGTAAGCATCTCTTATTGGGTTGATTGTATCTCGTCATCGTCCAGTTTCAGATCCACCGGCTTCATCTGCTGCTGTTCCGTTCTGGGCCGGGCTTCGGCAGGCTCCCCTGCGGGCGCCGGTCTGCCGGGCGCATCCTTGCGAACGGGCCGCCGGGCCGGAACCGGAGCGACGGCGGGCTTGACAGCGGGTTCGGGCATGGGTTGGCCGACGGATGCAGCGGCGGTTTTACCGGACTGCGGCGCAGGGACAGGTCCCGACGCCCCCGTCCGGGAGCCGGCAGTCGAGTCGGGAACGACCTCGACCTCCTGTTCGGTGGGTTTGACCTCGACCTCCATGCGGCCTTTCATGCGGCGGAAACGCCAGTCCTTGAACTCCTCGTCGGATTCGAAACCTTCGCCGATAAAGACGTCGCGTCCGTCGTTCTGCACGATTTTCGAATCGACGTTCGAATAGATCTTCTTGGTCTGCTGATTCCAGAACAACTGCTGCGTGTAGAGGTTCTTGCCGTCCGATTTGACGACCACGACATTGCCTTTGGCCTCCCACAATTTGCGGTTCTCGTAGTAGATGGCGTAATTGGCCGTCAGCACGGCATCGACCGTGGAGAGCGAATCGTCCTTGTAAGTGGTGATCTTGACTCCCTTGCGGAACTCGCGGTAAGGTTCGCGGGCCAGCGAATAGCCCTCGACCAGCGGAGTTACGAAATGGTAGGAACGGCGGCCGTTCTGCGATTCGACGATCGACAGATTTTCACTGTATTCGGTTCTCATCGTCTCTTCGGAAGCCGCAGCATCCTCCGCCTCGTCGCGTTCGCAGGAGAATAGCAAGATAGCACTCCCCATAACGGAGAGTGCTACCATGGCGTATCTTGCGATGAGCCTGTTCATTTATTAACGGGGACGTACGGAAGTCACGACACCGGCGGCCGTACCGCAGGTCACGGTATAGCGGGAACCGGCCTGCAGCTCGTTGAAGAAGCACTCCTCCGAGGTCGGGAAACGGCTGCGGAACGCATTCAGCGACGTTTTGGCAGACTCGATGTATTCCGAATCGGCAGGCAGCAGTTCGATGGCTTTCGACATCGTGTCGTAAGCGGCCCAGAAGGTAGCCTGACCGGCAAAACCGCCACAGTTGGCAGCCGAAATGGCATAGCACTGAGCCAGCACGTAATAGGGCACGCCGTCCTCAGGATTCAGGTCGCGGGCCTGACGCGCAGCGGAAGCGGCTCCGGGGATATCGTTTGCAACCAAGTCGATCAGCGCGATGCGCACCAGCAGCAGCTGACGCTCCGCAGGATCCTGCTCGACGGCAAGCGCCTCGTTGAGGTATTTGATCGCCTTGGCGTAATCGCCCTTGCTCTGGAAAGCCTGCGCAAGGAACATGGCGGTCTCCGAAGAGGGTTTCACGGCATAGTATTTCTCTGCGAGCGTGAAATAGAAGTCGCCGTCGCACTTGGCGCGCGACATCAGCGCCACGGCCTGCGCCAGCAGCGCCTCGTCGTCGGGAGCCGCTTCGAGCTTGCCGCGGAAGAGCTTTTCGAGGTTCTCGCAGCTTGCGGCACCGCTCAGACCGAACGCGGCGTCGAACTGTGCCTTGTACTCGTTGGCATTGGGATTCTTCTCGAAGAACGGCGTCAGACGGTCGTACTCGGCAATGATCTCGTCGGGCAGCACCTCGTCGGTGTTCTTGTAGTCGTCGCAGAGGTTGCTGAAATAAGCCACGACGGTTTCGGGATCGGTGTTGTCGCCGCCGGCCTCGATCGCGGCACGGAACGCCTCACGGATACCCTTGCGGTCGCTGGGCTTGTAGCGCAGGTACTCGCGTGCCTTCTGATCGAGAATGAAAGCGGCACCCTGCTTGGGATGGTCTCCGAAATACTTGGCGCGCAGGTCGTACATGAGCATCAGCGAGTCGATATACGTATTCTTCTCGGCGACGCTCTTGGCGCGGTTGATCTTGTTCTTGTAGATCACGGCGCCGCGCTGGTAGAACGAGACCGAAGCGGTCGGAACGCTGTTGATGAGTTCATTCAGATAATGAGCAGCGGCATTGTAGTCGCGGTTGTCGCACGACTCCTTGAGGAAGTTGCTGTTCAGAATGTTCTTTTCGCGTTGTTCGGGCGTGTCTCCCCACTTCTCGTACTGCGGAGCGCTGAAGTCCTGAGCCAGAGCCGTCGCCCCTACGAATACAAGAGCAGCGGAAAGCAGAATTTTAACGTTTTTCATCGGTCAGAGATTAATTTTTGTATTTAATTTTATATGTTTTAGTGTCCGTCGGATGTACCGAAATCCAATGCAATTTACTGCCGGTTCTCCAAAAGTGCAAATTTTCGGGTCAAAAACTAATCGTATTTAGGCCGCAGGAACCAGTACTCGCCGTTCTCGCTGCCGGCAAAGAGCGTGAAGCCGATCGAGAATTTGAAATACTGCTGCCGCACCAGTCCGAGGCGTTCGGCCAAGTTGTAACCGCGGCGGCCGTATTCGACGCCGACGTCTATGGACGAGATGGCGAGGAACTTCACGGGCACCCCGACGCCCAGCGTCACGGCATACTGTCCCAGTTTGTCACCGTTGTAGGTCTGGTTGTGGGTTCCGTAGCGGAATCCGGCCCGGTAGGACCAGCGTTTCAGGAAATTACGCACATCGTAGCGGTTGGGGGTGTACTCCACGCCGGCCTTGATCGTGTGCGTATCGGTATACGCCACCGCAAAGGCGCTCCGGTCCGGTCCGCTGACGCCGGTGGATTCGATCTGCCTGTTACGGCCGCCCCAGTCCTGATAGACGTAATCCACACCCATCGTCCACTTGGAGGTCTGGTAGAAGACACCTGCCGAAAGCTGACGGGGCAATACGAGTGCCAAATGCGTCGTATCGCCCTTTACGGTGGAGTTGTAGAGGTCACCCACATAGATGTTTTTCGTCACCGTGGGATTGAGGTCGCCGCCGAAATCATAGGCGGCGCCCAGCGTCAGGGCGCGTTTCTGATTCAGGATGGCGTTCCACTGCACGCCGATCTGCCCCTTGATGCTCGAAATGCTGTAGTTGTCGGTACCTACCGTCGAAGAGTAGGAGCCGTCGCCCGTGATCGGGGTCGGGGTCATCACGAACGAGCGGTCGATATCGCCCCAGTAATACTGCGCGGCGATACCCAGCGAGAAGTTCTTGAAAAGCTCCCAGCCGACGCCGAGTTTGACCTCCGTCACGTCGCCCTCGCCCTGATAGACGTACTGCGCGCGGCCGACGTTGCCCCATACGGGATCGGACGGATCGTAGTCATGGGTGTATTTGGTGCGGTAGCCTACCGAACTGTAAGGCGTGAGGCTGAAGCCCAGACCGAGCTTCTTGGCCAGCGGCAGCTGAAATGCGATGTCGTGGAAGTTGAAGGTGTTGTAGGCCGTGCTTTTCGACATGCCGTCGACCTTCTGGGAGTTGTAGTAATTCTGGCCCTCCAGCCCGAAGTTGAAGAGGAAACTCTTCTGCGGCGCGGCGCTGAAAGCCGCCGGATTGAGCAGATTGACCACGCCCGAACTGCGCATGGCCACACCTACACCGCCCATCGAACGCATCGGCAGGGTGCCGGGCGTGTTCTGTTCGCCGATGCCGTACATCGTGTAGGGAGAGAATGCGTTAATACTGCTTGTCTGGGCCGCTGAGGCATAGGGAATCATCACGGCTGCAATGACAACCAGTTTAATTAAGGTGTTCTTCACTTGCATTGTACTCTAAAATTCTATTCAATCCACAAAAAACCAGATTACAATTTGCAAATATCGTATTTTTAATTCGTTTAACAAAGAAATTCGCGTCTCCTCCGGTAAAAATTACGCATAAATCCTCTATTCGGCTGCGCATGCGGGCCGCATAACCCTCGATTTCGAACGTGATTCCGTTCATCACGCCCAACTCGATGGCCTGCCGGGTGTTAAGCCCCGCAAGCTCTTCGCTTTCGGTCGCAGCGCACAAAGGCAGTTTGGCCGTATAGTCGTGCAGCGCCCTGAAACGGGTCTTCATGCCCGGCGATATGCATCCGCCGCGAAACGTTGCGTCGGCCGTCACCAGATCGATGGTCACCGCCGTACCGAAATCGACGATCAGCACGTTGCGGCCCGGATAAAGCACCGTGGCGCCGACCGCCGCGGCCAGCCGGTCGCGGCCCAGCGTTTCGGGCGTCAGGTAGGCGTTGCCGATGGGTACGGGCGTCTGCGAAGAGAACTCCAGCAGATACTCCACGCGCGGCCGGAGCAGATCGGCCACTTCGTCCACTTCGCCGCGCGTCGAAGCCACGACGGCCCGGCGCACGGGCCATGCCGCGAACAGCTCTTCGAGCATCGACGGATGCAGCCGCTCCACGCAGCGCTGAAAAACGATCTCCCCCCGGTCGAAAACAGCGAGTTTCACGAGGGTGTTTCCGATATCTACTACCAAATTCAAAGCTGCTGCAACGTTTTATATGCGTCTTCAATGTCTTTGACATTCCTAACGGTCATCGCCAGACGATTATTGTGCTGTTTCAACACAAATCTGCCGGGATTCTGCGTGACCTTGCGGAGCAGGTCCATGAAAGTGTCGCTCTTGTAGTAGGGCGAGTCCTGCTCGCCGACGAAATGCACGATCATCAGCCCGTTCTTGACCTTCACGCGCTCCATGCCCAGCCGGATCGCCTCCCAGCGCAGGCGCACCACGTTGAGCAGCTCTTCGGTTTCACGTGGCAGAGGGCCGAAACGGTCCGCCAGACGCTCTCCGAAGGCCAGCAGCGCCTCCTCGTCCTTGGTCGAATCCAGCTCCCGGTAGAGCTTCAGGCGCTCGGCCTGCTGCGCCACATAGGAGTCGGGAAGACCGGCTTCGACCTCGATTTCGATATGCGCGTCGTCGATATAGCGCAGCTGCTCGACCACCTCCTGTTCCGAATCGTTCAGGCCCGCGACATGCAGTCCCTCGGCGCGCAGTTCGGCAATCGCTTCGTTCATGATCTTCTGATAGGTCTCGAAACCGATATCGGCGATGAATCCGCTCTGCTCGGCTCCCAGCAGGTTGCCCGCGCCGCGGATATCGAGGTCCTGCATGGCGATATTGAAGCCCGATCCCAGATCGGAGAACTCCTCGATGGCCCGCAGGCGGCGGCGCGCATCGGACGACAGCAGCTCGTCGGGCGGCGAAAGCAGGTAGCAGTAGGCTTTCTGATTGCTGCGGCCCACACGTCCGCGCAGCTGGTGCAGGTCGCTCAGGCCGAAGTTCTGGGCATTGTTCACGATGATCGTATTGGCATTGGGAATGTCAATGCCGTTCTCGACGATGGTCGTGGCGACCAGCACGTCGAATTCCCCGTAGATAAAGTCCATGATCAGCCGCTCCAGCTTCTCGGCGGGCATCTTGCCGTGCCCCACGCCCACGCGGGCCTTGGGGCAGATGCGGGTGATAAGCCCCTGCATGGTCATCAGGTCCTCGACGCGGTTGTGGACGAAGTAGACCTGTCCGCCGCGCGCGAGTTCCGTTTCGACGGCGTCGCGGATGATCTCCTCCGAGAAGACGTGCGATTCGGTGACGATCGGCTGCCGGTTGGGCGGCGGCGTCGAGATGACCGAAAGGTCGCGCGAACCCATGAGCGAGAATTGCAGCGTTCGCGGAATCGGCGTCGCCGTGAGAGTCAGCGTATCGACGTTGACCGCCAGCTGCGTCAGCTTCTCCTTGGCCGCCACGCCGAATTTCTGCTCCTCGTCGATAATCAGCAGCCCCAGATCGCGGAATACGATCTGTTTGCCCAGAATCTTGTGCGTGCCGATCAGGATGTCGATACGGCCAGCTTCGAGGTCGGCGCGGATCTGCGACACCTCTTTGGCCGTTTTGGTGCGGTTGAGATACTCGACCCGCACGGGGAAGTTGCGCAGACGCTCCGAAAACGAGCGGTAGTGTTGCAGGGCGAGAATCGTCGTCGGCACCAGCACGGCGACCTGCTTGCCGTCCACGGCCGCCTTGAACGCTGCGCGGATCGCCACCTCGGTCTTGCCGAAGCCCACGTCGCCGCAGACCAGCCGGTCCATAGGCTGGTCGGACTCCATGTCCTTCTTGACGGCCGCCACGGTCGTCTGCTGGTCGGGCGTGTCCTCCCACTGGAACGACGCCTCCAGCTCGTGCTGCAGATAGCTGTCGGGCGTAAATGCGAATCCCTTGCTGGCCTTGCGTTTGGCATAGAGGGCGATCAGCTCGCGCGAAATATCCTTGACGGCCTTCTTGGTGGCGTTCTTGAGCTTCTGCCATGCGCCGTTGCCCAGCTTGTAGACCTTCGGCGGCTCGCCGTCGCCCGACTTGTAGCGCGAAATGCGATGGAGCGAATGGACGTTCACGAACAGCACGTCTCCATCCTTGTAGACCAGTTTGATCGCCTCGTGCGCCTTGCCGTTTTCGTTGATCTTCACAAGCCCGTCGAAGCGGCCCACGCCGTGGTCGATATGCACCACATAGTCGCCCGGCCGCAGCTGGTTCAGCTCGGCGACGGTCATCTGTTCGTCGCGCCTGATCTCGCCGTTGATGCGGTAACGCTGGTAGCGGTCGAAAATCTGATGATCGGTATAGAGGCACAACTTCAGGTCGTTGTCCACGAAACCCTCGTGCAGCGTCACCGAAAGGGGCCGCACGACGGCCTGCCCGCGTCCGATCTGGTGAAAGATGTTTTCGAGACGCTCGACCTGCACCTTGTTTTCCGAGAGGATATAGGTCGTGTACCCGCGCAGCGAATTGCGGATCATGTCGTCGGCCAGCATCTCGAAATTCTTGTTGAACTTAGGCTGGGGAGCCGTATCGAACTCTACGGCCGCCGTGGCGGGACGCTCCGGCAGGTTGTCGCGCAGGGCGAGCATCCGGCAGTTCGCCAAATCGCCGAGCAGTGCGTTACGGCTGGTCATCAGGCGGTCGATCTCCTCAGGACGTTCCATGTCGGCAAGCGTCTTGCGGCGGATATCGTTCACCCGACGCAGCACGTAATCGGCGTCGTAGAACCAATAGGCCGCCGCGTCGCCCGCAAACTGCACGAACGACACCTTCGCCGCCCCATCGCCGGCATTGAGGTTGGGAATGATCTCCACCCGGTCGAGTTTGTCGGCCGAGAGCTGGCTCGAAATGTTGAAACGGCGGATCGAGTCCACCTCGTCGCCGAAAAAGTCGATACGGTAGGGTTTGCTTTCCGAGAAGGAGAAGACGTCCACGATACCGCCGCGCACCGAATACTGGCCCGGCTCATAGACGAAATCGACGCGGGTGAAGTTCGCATCGACGAGCGCGTCCTCCAGCACGGCGATCGAGATACTGTCGCCGACTTTCACGGCGATCGTGTCCCGCCGGAGGGTTTCGGCGTCGGCGACCCGCTCGACCAGCGCTTCGGGATAGGTGCAGACGATCAGATACCCTTTCGTGAAGCCCTTCACGGCGCTCATCGCCGCCGTGCGCTGCACCACGCCCTGCGCATCTTCGGCGCCGTAGGCCACCGAACGCTTGTAGGAGGAGGGGAAGAAATAGACCTGCTTCTCGTCCAGCAGGTTATAGAAGTCGTTCATCAGGTAGGCCGCAGCGTCGCGGTCCTCGGCGACGAAGACGTGTACGCCCCCGGTTTTCGCCGCAGCGGCAGCGGCATAGAACGAAAGAGCGCCGCCGACCAGCTCTTTCAGATGGACGGTTGCGCGCTCTTTCTTATATTCGCGGCACAGGCGGGGCAGGGCTTTCGACCCGGCGGCGAACTGCGCCAGCTGCTCGCGGGCAGTCATACGGTTACTTGTTTATCAGGTCGTTGTCCTTGCGGTCGTGGTAATGGACCTCGACGATACCGAGACTCTGGTCGGCGACGACATGCAGCCGCACCTTGTATTTCCACTGCCAGCGGCGGCGCAGCGACCAAAGGCCCTGCTTGAGGAAGGAGGCCACATAGGGGCTTACGACCAGCTTGATATATTTGTGACCGCGGTCATGCGTAAGGAACGAAATCTGGTTCTCGATCTTCTTGTCCAGCAGCACCGTCGGTTCGATCTTGCCCGATCCGTTGCAGGTCGGGCAGACGTCCGAAACCTCCTCCACGGCCACGGGACGCACCCGCTGGCGGGTGATCTGCATCAGGCCGAACTTGGTGAGCGGCAGGACCGTGTGCTTGGCCTTGTCGGTAGCCATCAGCTTCACCATTTCGTCGTAGAGCGCCTGCCGGTTCTGCGCCTTGCGCAGGTCGATGAAGTCGATGATGACGATGCCGCCCAAGTCGCGCAGACGCAGCTGGCGGGCGATTTCGGCCGCAGCGGCCAGATTGACGTCCATCGCCGTCTGCTCCTGATTGTCCTCGGCCTTGGTGCGGTTGCCCGAATTGACGTCGATGACGTTCATGGCCT
>ERZ825384.3211-NODE-3211-length-15111-cov-5.388217_pt1 | contig 15111 bp, 13 predicted proteins | sample MGYA00519931_ERZ825384 | MGnify/ENA primary metagenome ERZ825384 (study PRJEB31778, sample SAMEA3449200) | human gut metagenome | biome: human gut; feature: human-associated habitat; material: faeces | place: United Kingdom | collected 2010/2012 ...
GCGGTCATTCTTGCTTCCGGCAGAAGCAATACGTTCTGCACTCTCTCCACCTTCACCTGTATTGGATTTACCATGCAGATGGTTCATTGCGATTGCAAGTGTCTCATGTGCTTCCTGTGAAATAGATCCATAGGACATTGCACCTGTCTTGAATCGTTTTACGATTTCATCCACACTCTCGACTTCTTCGATCGGGATTGCCTTTTCCGGATAATTAAACTCCATCAGTCCACGCAGATGGAACGCTTTTTCTTCATCATCAATCGCTGCAGAATACTGTTTGAACAGATCATAGTTGTCTGTCCATGTTGCCTGCTGCAGAAGATGAATCGTGTTCGGATTATACAGATGCTCCTCTTTCCCGCTTCGCATCTTGTGGCTTCCGATACTCTCCAGACTCAGGTTCGTATACAATCCAAGTGGATCAAATGCAGAATTATGCAGTTCCTCCACATGGCGCTGGATATCTTTAATTCCGATACCACCGACACGGCTTACCGTGTTCGTGAAATATTTCTTTACAAATTCCTCGGACAGTCCGACTGCCTCGAAGATCTGTGACCCCTGATAAGACTGCACCGTAGAAATACCCATCTTCGATGCGATCTTTACGATACCATGCAGGACTGCGCTGTTGTAATCATTGACTGCCGCATAGAAATCCTTGTTCAGGAAATGCGTATCAACCATGTCCTTGATCGTATCGATTGCCAGATATGGGTTGATTGCACAAGCACCATAACCAAGCAACGTTGCAAAATGATGTACCTCACGTGGTTCTGCACTCTCGATAACCAATGCAACGGAAGTACGCTTCTTCGTCCGAACCAGATGCTGCTGCATCGCAGATACTGCAAGCAGAGACGGAATCGCTACGTGGTTTTCATCGACACCACGGTCAGATAAAATCAGGATATTGGCTCCATCACGGAAGAACTTATCTGCCTCGACGAAGATACGGTCGATTGCCTTCTCTAAGGATGTATTCTTATAATAAGTAATTGGCACAACGGCTGCCTTCAAGTTCTCTGTATTCAGATTCTTGATCTTCAACATATCCGTATTCGTCAGAATCGGATTGTTGATGCGAAGCACGCGGCAGTTCTCCGGCTTCTCTTCGAGGATATTACCATCACGTCCAAGGTAAACCGTCGTCGATGTGACGATCTCCTCACGGATCGCATCGATTGGCGGGTTCGTTACCTGCGCAAACAACTGATGGAAATAGTTAAACAACGGAAGCTTTTGGTTGGAAAGCACCGCAAGCGGGGTATCATCACCCATTGCTGCGATCGCCTCTGCTCCATTCTGTGCCATTGGAAGAATTGCTGTCTTAAACTCCTCGTAGGTATAACCAAATGCTTTCTGCAGACGGCTTCTCTCCTCGTTGGAAAGCTCCGGCACACGCTCATTTGGAATTGGAATATCGGTCAGATATGTCAGATTGCTGTCGAGCCATTCACCATATGGCTGTGCATTTGCATACTGATTTTTCAGCTCATCATCCGAGATCAGCTTTCCTGCCTTCGTATCGACGAGAAGCATCTTACCCGGACGTAAACGATCCTTCATCACTACATGTTCCGGCTCAATATCCAAAACACCGACCTCGGAAGAAAGAATCAGATAATCATCATCGGTAATATAATAACGGGAAGGACGAAGTCCGTTACGGTCAAGCACGGCTCCCATGTAATCGCCATCGGTAAAGAGCATGGATGCTGGTCCATCCCAAGGCTCCATCATCGTTGCGTAATACTGATAGAAATCACGCTTTGCCTTCGGCATATATTTATTGGAATCCCAAGGCTCCGGAATCAGGATCATAACTGCAAGTGGAAGCGGCATTCCGTTCATAACGAAGAACTCCAGCGCATTGTCCAGTCTTGCAGAATCGGAACCATCCGGATCAAGTACTGGTGTAATCTTGTGGAACTCTCCTTTGAAATACTCGGAATCCATTGTCTCCTCGCGGGCAATCATACGGTCTTCGTTACCACGGATTGTATTGATCTCACCATTGTGAACAAGGAAACGATATGGATGCGCACGCAGCCAGCTCGGTGTTGTGTTCGTTGAGAATCTGGAATGTACCAGACCAATGGCTGACTCATAATCCTCATCCTGCAGATCCTGATAGAACAAGCGAAGCTCGCCTACCAGAAACATTCCTTTATATACGATCGTACGACTTGAAAGAGATGGAACATACGTATCCTCATTTGACTGCTCAAATACTCGGCGTACTACGAACAGCTTCCGGTCAAAATCAAGTCCACGCTCCACGTTCTTTGGACGCTTCACAAATGCCTGCATAATATATGGCATAACAGCGACAGCCTTATGTCCAAGGATTCCCGGATTCGTCGGAACTTTTCTCCAGCAGAGGAATTCCAGTCCTTCCTTCTCCACGATGATCTCGAACATCTTCATTGCCTGCTTACGCTGAAGCTCATTCTGTGGGAAGAAGAACATACCAATACCATAATCACGTTCCTCTCCAAGCTCCACGCCAAGCTCCTTTGCTGCCTTCTTGAAGAACTTGTGTGAGATCTGAAGCAATATACCAACACCGTCACCGGTCTTTCCTTCTGCATCCTTACCGGCACGATGTTCCAGATTCTCCACAATCCGAAGTGCATCGCTGACTGTCTTGTGTGTCTTAATACCCTTAATGTTTACTACTGCACCAATACCGCAGTTATCATGTTCAAAGCTGCTATCATACATGCCCTGTTCTGCGATATGCGCTCTTTCATCTCTTATCTGCGTCATGCTTGTCTTTCCTTTCTCGAAAAAATCTTGTGCTGACGAAAATCAAGTAAAACACATTTTTCACTTTGTTTTCTCAACTCATGCGCCTATAATACAACACTTTATTCGAAATGTAAACCATTTTTTGTATTTTTGTGGAAAATAACAAGCAAATCCATATTTTCACAAAGTTTTTTCACTATCATTTCAGAATACATGCACTTCTGAATAATCACTTATACAAAAAAGAAACGCATCCCTCACAGTATTCTGTAAAAAATGCGTTTCTTCTATATATAATACGTTTCAAAATAATAACTTTATTCGGTCGGCGGATTGAAGATATTCAAATCAATCTCCTGTGCTCCAACTCCCGTCTCACTCTGAAGGGAAGAACTAATGCCTTGTACTTTAGAGGTCGGCGTGTAATCCTGTGTTCCGAACAGGAACTCATGCAATGCGGATACATTCGTTGTCAGATCTGCAGGAACAAGTACGGCACCCTTTGCATCTGTTGTGACTGGTGCATATGCCATCGGGAATCCGATTGTATCTCCAAGGTTATAATCAAACATATCCTTTGCAAGACTCATCAGCTCTTTCTTTGTCAAGCTTGTATAAATGTTTGGGAATACATCATCAATAATATCATTGATGGTTGACAAATCGGAACTCTTTGCCTTCTGAATCATCTTCGCAATAACGGTTCTCTGTCTCTCTGTACGGGTGATATCTCCCTGATCTGTACTACGGATACGTGCCCAGCCAGTTGCCTGTGTACCATTCAGCAACTGTGTACCTGCTGAAAATACACCATCAGAATATTCGCCGGAAATACCAATCTGCTCTGTAATACATGCATTCAGCATCTCAAGCTCTGCTTCACGGACATCGATCGTAATTCCACCCAGATCATCAATCGCCTGTGCCAACGCTGTAAAGTTAACCGTCACGAAATCTGTAATCTCTAAATCCAGGTTTGCATTCAATGCACGGACTGCCATCTCTGGACCACCATATGCATATGCATGTGTAATCTTCGTCGTGATACCGCCATCATAATCTACCTGAAGCAGGGAATCACGATATACTGAAGCAAGCTTTACTTCCTTTGTATCATTGTTAATACTTGCGATAATGATAGAGTCACTTCGGTTTCCTTCCGCCATGGAAGTTGTGCTTCTAGAGTCGATACCAAACAATGCAATTGTCCGATATCCCTTCTGTGCCTCATTCGCATCTTCATTAATATCCAAATTTTCTTTACTGTCATCCCAATTTGTCGGGCGGTTAATGTTGTCTAATTTTCGATTTGCATAAAAGAAAAAATATCCGACAACCATAAAAAACATAACAACGATTTCAATCAGAAATGCAATTCCCCATTTGGCATTTGCACTCATGCCTGCCTTTTTCCTGCTCATATTCTTATCCTTCCATCTTTGTGTTTTTTCTAAACCAAACTATTTACCTATCATACATGATTCTTCATAAAATTACAATATTCTTTTTCCTTATTTGCTAATTTTTCAAAAAACTTTCATATTTTGACTGTTGTAAACAAAGTATGCCTATGCTATACTAAATTAAATTTTGACTACTATATTATGGAAGGAATTTATTTGAATATATGAATTTTAAGGAACGAAAGAACTTATTGGAGGGGAAGCAACAGGTACATCTATTACGCTTTCTCGACCAGTTAAATGATGATGAAAAGCAAATCTTATTTTCACAGATCGATGCAGTTGACTGGGGATTTGAACAGGCATTTCACAACGACAAGAAAAAAGAAGATACCATGATTGAGGAGATCGATGCACTGCATCTGGATAAGATCCAGGCAGATTCAGAACGTTATCGTTCTATCGGCTTGCAGGCAATCAAGGAAGGAAAGCTTTGCCTTTTGCTTCTCGCCGGAGGACAGGGCACTCGTCTTGGTTTCGACAAACCAAAGGGCTGTTTCAATGTTGGTATTACAAAGGAACTCTACATCTTCCAGCTTTTGATTGAGCACACGTTAGACATCGTGCGTGCTGCAGATGCATGGATTCCGCTTTATATTATGACGAGCAACATTAACTATCAGGATACTGTGACTTTCTTTGAAGCACATGATTATTTTGGTTATAACCCAGCTTATGTACATTTCTTTGTACAGGAATTGAACCCGGCTACGGACTTTAACGGAAAGATTCTGTTGAAATCCAAATACGAGCTTGCCCTGTCTCCAAACGGAAACGGCGGTTGGTTCTCTTCTATGCACAAAGCTGGACTTCTGGAAGGAATTTTTGAATCCAATCTGGAATGGATCAATGTATTTTCTGTGGACAATGTATTGCAGCGGATTGCCGATCCGGTATTCTTAGGTGCAACCATCGACAGTGGAAAGATGAGTGGAGCAAAGGTTGTCCGCAAAGCGTGTCCGGAAGAAAAAGTTGGTGTCATGTGCAAGGAAGATGGCAAGCCACATATTATCGAGTATTACGAAATGACTGATGATATGTTGAACAAGCGTCTGCCAGATGGCAGCCTTGCCTACGGATTTGGAGCTATCCTGAACTATCTGTTCCCAATCCAGAAATTGAAGGAAACTTTGGATAAATCCATGCCGTTGCATATAGTAAAGAAAAAGGTTCCTTACGTGGACGAATCCGGTAATCCGGTTACCCCGGCAGAGCCAAATGCATTTAAATTTGAGACATTGGCTCTCGATCTGATCCACGAGATGGACGACTGTCTGATCTTCGAGGTCGACCGCGAGCATGAATTTGCGCCAGTCAAGAACAGCACAGGAGTTGATTCCGTCGATACTGCCCGCGCATTGCTGGAGAAAAACGGCTATACACTTTAATACAACGAAAAAAAGAGAGTCCATATCTCAACGATTTGGACTCTCTTTTTAATTCTGATTCTAAATTCTAATTCGAGAAAATCTGTACCCAGTAATATCCATATTCTGAATTCGGAATATACACATAACCAACACCCAGTCTCTTAAAACCGGCATTGAGGATGTTGCTCCGATGTCCCGGCGAATTCATCCAACCATTCATTACAGCAGAAGAATTTCCGTATCCCGCCGCAATATTCTCTCCCGCCGACCAATAGGAATACCCGATCTGATCTAACACGGTAAAACATTTTCTTCCATCTGGACGTGTATGGGAAAACAAGGTTGCAATCTCCTGCGCCCGGATATTGGCTGCTTTTGTAAGCTCTGGATCTAAGGAAAGTGCCGCAATACCATTTGCCTGCCGCTGTGCATTACACTGTGCCAGAACTTCCTGTGCCTGTGTTGAGTAGTTCGCAGTTGGCGTCCCTTTGATATAGGCTTTCTTTCCATCCTCAAACTGACTGGTATCACTGTTCTTTGGCACAAGCTTAATCTGGATTGCCTCTAAACGTTTTGCCATGCCGCTTGTTCCGGCAGTCTCACCATTCTTCGCCCATCCAAGCCAGCCATAGCTCTGTGCGTGAACCCGATAGTATACATCATAATAATATGCAACCTCTCCATATAATTCCAGTTCGATTGCCTCTAAACGTTTCGCCTGCCCACTCGTTCCAGACATGGCACCATTACTGACCATCTTTGTCTCCCAGCCATACGTCTGGCGATGTACGCGGTACACCAGTCCCATCGTCTCAGACTTTGGAACCAGCTGCACTTCCAGACTTTCGAGTCTCTTCGCTTCGCCCTCAGTACCGGCGAGCGCGCCATCATACTGCCAGCCCTGACTCCATCCATACGTCTGGATATGCACCCGGTAACGAATCGAATAATGCTTCGCAATCTCCCCTGTCAGACGAATCTGGATTCCCTCCAGCCGCTTGGCTTCCCCTTTGGTGCCCGCAAACTGGTTGTTCTTCACCCAGTTTGTCCAACCATACGTCTGACGATGAACCCGGTATTCAATCGAGCCATCATACCCGGTCTGATTGTTGAACTTGATCTTGATCCGCTCCAACCGTTTCGCCTGTCCGGTCGTTCCAAGTATCAGCGTGTTGTTCCTGTAAACGCCCGCTCTGTCGCCGTATGTCTGCACATGCGCCTCTCCCTCGAAAGAATACGACGCCGCAAGCGTATCCATCTGCGTCACAGATGCCATACCCAGTACAATCACCATTGCAACTGCAATCGCAATCATCTTTTGTGCCATTTTTCTCATAATTCATCCTCCTCTGCTATACCGCACATCATCCGACTATGTGGGTACACCCTCGTCTCTGGTTTCATTGTACTTCAATGGGAAATTCGTATTTCTCGATCACTTGAATTCGTATTACTCGTTTAATTAGAAATTGGTAAACTCTCGAAATGGTGGCTCGAACCACCTGTAGTTGGTAGAGTACCGCATTCTAAATTGTTTGTCAAGAGGGAACTACCAATTCTTTTCTTCCCCATTTCTTTGCCCATTATAGCATAAGCGGTTCTTTGTTGCAATATATTCTGTATTGCATCCTGCAATGCATACTTCATCTGTCATTTGCAATAATATAACTTAAACGGAGGTGTAATTATGGCATTTCAATTAAAACCAAATAAAAAAGAATCGGAAAACAAAACGATTCGTTTTCCAATTCCTTTAATTCACAAAATAGAAGCAGCGATTCAAAATCAGGATGTCACCTTCTCCAGCTTTGTCATCCAAGCTTGCGAATACGCGCTGCACGACCTGCAAAGACCCGATCACTCCAATGCAGTGCCAGAGAAACAGGATGGGGAGTAAAGTATAAAAAAGCACCGTTCATACCAATCTGCCTAAGGGAATTTACACATTACATCTGCCAGATCAGGTTGCCGGATGGATCAAGAGCCTCAATCCGATAGGTATGGGCTTTTAGGTCTGCAGACAGACGGGCAAGATAACCGTCCTTTTTCCAGGTGATATAAATGCCGGAAATTCTTTCCGGAATTTCAACATTTCAAGCTGCTTTTTATCAGTACGGATGGGAACGCTGTACACCGGCTCATCAGTTCGGGCCGGCTGCCAGAACCCACTATCTGTTTCATTATGTCATCTCCGGAACCGGACTTTTAATGGCTCAGGATCAAAAAGGAGAGACTAGAAATTATTCGATCAAAAGCGGACAGGGCTTTCTTCTGTATCCGGGACAGATCAGCACCTATATCGCAGATAAGACTAACCCATGGGAATATGCCTGGCTGGAATTTGATGGATTACGGGTAAAAGAAGCACTGGACATTGCCGGTTTCTCAAAAAACCAGCCGATCTATCATGCCACCTCAAAGGAATACCGGGAAATCATGATGAATGAAATGCTCTATATTGCCAAGCACCCAGATGAACCGCCTTTTCACCTGATCGGTCATTCCTATCTTTTTCTGGATGCACTCATCCGTTCCACCTCCTCTACCCGGATGATAAAAACCGGTAAAATGAGCGATTACTATATAAAAGAAGCAATCAACTTCGTAGAGCAGAATTTTCCTTATGACATCTCTATCGAAGATATAGCTGCCTGTTGCGGCATCAACCGCAGCTATCTGGGAAAGATATTTCACAACTCCATTGGCAAAACGCCACAGGAATTCCTGATACACTACCGGATGTCCAAAGCAACAGAGCTGCTGAAAATGACGAAATTATCAATTGCAGATATAGGAAATGCAGTCGGCTATCCAAACCAACTGCATTTCTCAAGAGCTTTTAAAAATATATATGGTGTCTCCCCCAAAAACTGGCGGGATCAGAATCACTAATATAGCATGAAACTCCGCAAGTCCGCATAACAGTTTTATTATTGTTCTAAGGTTTGACGTATTTTTCAATGGTAGCGGTTACTTCTTCCATGTCAAATGGTTTTGAAATATGTCCATTCATACCAGAATCCACGGAAGCCTTGACATCCTCCGCAAACGCATTTGCGGACAAGGCAATAATCGGAATCGAACTTGCGTCCGGTCGTTCCTTCTCCATGGCCCGGATCGTTTTCGCAGCCTGATGTCCGTCCATGTTCGGCATCATAATATCCATCAAAATAATATCGTAAGTGCCTCGCGGATGATTTTTGAATCGTTCGACCGCTTCCTTTCCATCGGATGCCCGTGTCACTACCATGCCTGCATCCTCCAGCATTACCGTAGCAAGCTCGGCATTCAGATCATTATCTTCTGCCATAAGAACATTGACACCCGTCAAATCACGATGCACCGGTTCTTCTTGCTTTTGATGAATATCCTGCTCTGTCAACTCCAACGGAATCTCCACTGTGAAAGTAGTTCCAATGCCCTTTTTGCTTTCCACGTCAATTTTGCCACCCATCATGTGAACATATTCCTTTGTAATGGCCATTCCAAGTCCGGTACCTTTATATTGTGTTCTGGCACCGCTGTCATCTTCTTGCGAAAATGGTTTAAATAGTTTTTTCTGAAACCCTTCACTCATCCCAATACCGTTATCTTTCACAATATAACGGACTATCATATGCTTGTCATCCTCTCCCGGATGACTGCTGATATCCAGGGTGACCATTCCACCATCCTTTGTGAATTTCACAGCATTACCGAGAAGATTCGTCAGAACTTCCCGAATACGTGCAGCATCTGCAAGAACATAGGGATTCTTTGGTCTTTCGCGGTATACTTCAAACTTCAAATCTCTGTTATAAAGAAGACCTTTCATGATTGCCAGAACATTATCTGTCAGTTTGGTAATATCCACCGGTTCAGGAGAAAACACTGCTTTTCCGCTTTCAATACGACTGAGATCGAGAACATCATTCAACAACGAAAGCAGATGATTTGAGCTTTCCCGTACCTTTTCCAGACTTCCATGAATATCTGCAACAACATTCTGGTGCAATGCAATATTGGTAAATCCAATGATGGCATTCATCGGTGTTCGGATATCATGGCTCATGTTAAGTAAAAATGTAGATTTTGCCTGATTGGCAGCATCTGCTTTTTCCGCAGCCTCCATCAATAATTGCTTTTGCTTCCGTTCTTCTTCCTTACTTTTCTGGTATATAAAATAGGTACTCAAACAGATCATCATCAACACCAATCCGACAATCGTGCCACAGATTACGGAAATTTTGTTTGTTTTCACTACCATGCCATACGCAGACTGCATATCCATTTCCATACAAAATGCACCTACAATATCTCCCGTTCCATCCAGATTTGAACGTACCGGATAACAAGCCGTGAAAATCGGTCCCCAGGTTGTGTCCACAATATCTTGGGAATACACGTTTTCTCCAGAGAGAGCCCTTTCAATATAGGGAACCATTTCATCCTCTATATAATCCCCAGGATGTCTTACATCCCCGGCATCCGGATCCAAACCGTCCACTACATAGATCAGTTTTCCCTCTTCATCTCTCGTAGCAATGTAAATATATCTTGTAGAATTCAATGTCCGGATCTCATTGAGATAGCAGGAAATATCCTTATAAAACTGTGTTTCTTCATCTGAACGATCCTTGATTTGTGAAAAATCCTCCCCTCCAATTTTTCCATCCACCAGTTTATGGACTGCATCTGCACTTGCTCGATCACGGGAGATTTCTGTTTCCAGTGCGGTCTTGGTATAGGCGCTTTGCAGAATAAATGTGTACGCAGCTATGGCCAGAATGATAGCCAGTCCCATAAGAACAAAGATCTTTCCTGATATTTTTTGTTTTACAAACCTTTTGTTTTTCTTCAAATGTATCCCTTCTTTTATTTTCTTCTCCATACAACTCCACCCTTTCAGAAATGCACACCTGAACATGGCTTTTGCAATATCTTGGTTATAATACTACGCGACATTTTCCGTTGCAACAGATTTTTTACATTTCTGCTTGCTGTCGATATACATTCATGATAACGATGGATATCATTAAACTTCTTCGTGGATGCCCACTCGTCGTCAAGCATATATACAATTTCATCCAATTTATTGCTCCTTCCGACAGCTATGTATTGGAAAAGGACAAAAAACACCGCCATGTTGTTTACACATAGCGATGTTCTTTTTAACATTCCTATTATTCAGTTGTTGTATCAATCAGCTTAATCAGACAAGGCCAATTGCAAATATACAATAAAAGAATTCATAAATGAATTGCCATAGGTATTTATATCTTTTTCCACTATCTACAAATTCACCAAAACCAATTAGATGAGGTATTAATGTCAGCAAAACCGACATTACAGTTCCAATTAGGATACCAACAATAATTTGCATTCCTATTTTCTCTTTGCTAAACCCATAATCTGTCAACTTGTCTTTATTAACAACCATAACTATGGCTGGAATCAATGCAATTAACCAGTAAGTCATAATCATACATACCATTCTTATTCCTATCGGTAATGACATCAATACGAACCGGTTAAATGACTCAACACCATACAATTCAGCCACAGCTCCCACAAAACCTATTATCAAAGGAATAATTTCTATTTTCTATCTACATTTTTTCCTGCTAAAAACACAGGTACATAATCTTCAAAAAAGCCCGCTAAGCCGCATAAAATCAAGGTCTCTTCGACAGCAAGCAAACCGTCTCCACATGTGTCGATAGGGTAATTGAGATGCACTTTCCAGAATTTTCACTGTACTCTGGAAGTGAAAAATGCTTCCATCCTCTCTGATGAGGCTGCAAAAAATTGACATGATGCACTCTCTTATGTCCCTGCATAGAAAAAGATTGCATTGTATTTTAGATGTAAGCCAGACCAGCTTACGATTGACTCTGCTCTTTCTCTATGGTCCACTACTCATCCCTTGATGATAACTTCTAAGATATTGTACCATAGATTGTTTATTTGGGAAATTACTTCCCGATAAAAATGGGCAGAAGAAAACCTCCAAATCTGTTTTGGACTTGGAGGCTTGATTCCAACCATTTTATTATATAACCGGTTACTTTTCTAATGATTCCAAGCACAATCTATGCAAAAACCATTTCCACCATCATTTCTTAAACTTATACCACACCCACAATCTGGGCAGGTGTCAAAGACATCATCATATCCATCATCTTCTGCCTCTTGTAGAGTCCAATCCGCATCAAATGGATTAATATCCTTGGCACTAATCCTTCTTGGTAATAAAGGATACCAACAATCCAACTCGTTTCCTTTTTCAATCACATTTCCCCACCATAATACTATCGGGCATGTGTTAGATATGTTTAAGTCTGTAGCACAAAACGAACCAAAACCAAGCGAAGGTGTGAGATTATAACCTAATGGATATAGCCCCTTATGCTCCTGTATATTTTGTGTAATCGCAATACCTTTTTTCAGAAATTCTTCCTCTACTATATCCCTGTTTACTAAATTTGAGAATATGCCCGCTGTATATTTGTATCCAGCATTCCGAAAACAATAATATACTTTTTTCCCTTTGATTTCCTCTAACTTTTCCACATATGCACTAATTTCTGGTAACTTAGATAACTTTGATGAGGGCCATAAGCAATCCTGAATTGGCTCATATGAAACTCCATTATCATGCCTTTTAATTTTTTTATTATTACATATCTCACGCCATCTAAGAATATTAATTTTAATGTTCTTAGTTTTACACAACTCTTCTAATATTCTTTTTGAAAAATCCAACCCACTCTGACACGCAATCATATAAATAACATCTATACGAGACCCTTCTGGAATCATTTCTATGCAACGTTTAATATCTTTTCTCAATCTACTTCCAGTGTATAATCCATCATCTAAATATACATAATATTTTTCACTTATCAGCTTTCCGGTTCTTATGCCACACCCATATTTTTGATCCACTCTATCGTTTAACATCTCAACCAATTGCGACTGACTTTTCCCACTTTCTTGAATATTCCAAAAATATATATCTTTCATGGGTTCTTCATCTGTTGCATTTTCATTTTCCGATTTCAAATAATCCATCATCTTGTCTAAAAATAAATTGATCTTATCCTTTGGGAAATACCATTCTTTCAGTATATGTAAAGTTTCTTCCAGAATTATATTCTGAGTATCTGGACTAAACTGAGAAATCCACTTATGAACATGTTCTTGGTTCATTTCAATTTCAATGGAATCCTGTCTAAAACCTTTAATTATTTCTGCTATTTCTCTTTCCATTATATCTTTTTGCATTTCAGCAACATACCTCTTTCTAATATGTTTGCTTTCCTATTAAATTATTAGAAAAATCAAACAAATTATCATAATGTATTATATCAATATCATCAGCCTTTTTTCGTTCCCGTTTTATAATATATGTCTTATCTCGAAAATCCGTCCTTCTTCCAGCAACTACTACATAATGAAAACGTGACATATCTAAAACATAAAATTCTTCCGGCAAATCAAACGCACTATTTTTATATTTCCGCATAATCTCTCCAAAAGAACTATAATTTGCCGGAAGCCATCTTTTCCAATCTTCCAACTGTGATATTCCATCTCTAAATTCTGCTCCTAGTTGTCCATCTTTTAATGTAATATTCCCGTATGGGCTTTCTTATTCAACAAAAATAAACTCAAAGCCTCCAGAACTCTTTCCCAAGAGAAGATAATCAGCTTTGTACGAACTTCCCAATTGGAATTCTGGGAATAAATATGCTCCATGATTCCCAATATTAATAGATAATCCCCAAATGATAGATCCTATTATATTGTAGTATTCTTTTTCTCTTATGAAATTTAATATACTTCTTTCTGTGCATTCCGTATTATCCAACAAAGAAAGAAATTCTTCATTTGCATACTCTAATCGTTCCACATCTCGTAATTCAGCAACATCTAGATAATTATTGGGAAAAAGCGATTTGCACATTCTTGCAGCTTTAGGATATGCCATAAAATTATTGACTCTTCCGAATCCACTTACCCTCTTTTCCCAAAATTTTCGTCCTGTTATTTCTTCATATTGCTGTTCTTCCGTTTCTGTTAACCCTAAATGGTAATCCCTCTCATATAACATACATTTGTACTATCCTATTCCATTGCAAAATAATTTTTTACTTTATTCTTTTGAACCGTTGCAACAAATGCTTTTTATGCTCATCAGCTATTGTTTTATCATAAATCAACATTTTTCCATCTTTATTAGACATAATTTCTGTTTCATTATTAAAATCCCAAAAAGAATGATTCGCTTGTTTATGTAACAAAACCTTACTTTCACAAAATTCTATTGCAGACGGATGGCAATTAAAAATTGTATAATTAGCACCTCCAGGAGTTAAAAAACTTTTATATTTAATTCCATCTATTCCCGTTTTTCGCAAATGATCCGCTATTATCTGTGTCGCCCGATAAGCATTTTCGCCCCTCACCGGCTGGGTAAAACGGAGCATTAACTGCGAAAAGAATACACCCATGCTCATTCCGTAAAACTCAGTATCTTTTCGCTGAAAAGTCTTTTCGGACTCAAAATCAATAATATATAATGGTTTTAGCACTTTGAACTTTGCAAGAGAAATCAAATCGCCAAACTGTGATTTTATCTCCATACAAGCTGTTTCTGGATTAGAGGCAATATATAAATAAGATGCTCCCGCAATATTATTTCTCCCTTCGCTTCCTATTCCTAAAATAGGTTCTCTTGAATTTATATCATCATACCCCATGAACTTATTATCTTGAGTTTTTCCAATCCCTTTTTTTAAATCATCATCATCCTCTGGATTAATAATTCTTGCTCGATAATATTCTGTCCCTACCTCTAAACATTTTTTAAACTGCGATATCTCTTTATTAAGTACGATATCATCAATAATAGATTGAATTCTTTGCATTTGTTCAATTAAACCTTGTTCTGTTTCTATTGCGTCTATAAATTTATTAAAATTATTTCTTGCATTTACAGACCATCCCCACGCATTCATTGATTCCTTAAAATCTTGCAAGTTATCATCCATATATTTCCCACCTATACATAAAATATTTTTTCTTAACTTTGCCAAACTATTAAACAGAAGCCTTCAAGTCATTAAACTCAAAGGCTTCTCATCTTCATTAAAAATTTTCTTATGCAAGTGCAGGTTCCTTCCCTGCAATAATCGCTTTCACTTCTTCTATATCCTTATCTGTGGCTGAGGCTATCTGCTCTGCTGTAAAACCATTCTTATACATTTTCATAATGAGTCCTGCCTCTCCAATTGCAATACCATCTTCTTTTATTCCCTGACTCAAGTTACACATAACGCTCACATCCTCGTATTATAAAGTAGTAGTGTTTATAGTCCCTCTCCAAGGACTGTATGCTATACTATTGGAGATACTGTGGATTGTTTTTCACCTCCTACCACTTGATGGTTCTAGGAAGGCTACAACCACAGTCTCTTTGTATATTTGTTAATCAGTTAGATACCGCATGACGGTTTATTTAGAACGAGGTTACAATC
>ERZ825384.3216-NODE-3216-length-15067-cov-4.565348_pt1 | contig 15067 bp, 9 predicted proteins | sample MGYA00519931_ERZ825384 | MGnify/ENA primary metagenome ERZ825384 (study PRJEB31778, sample SAMEA3449200) | human gut metagenome | biome: human gut; feature: human-associated habitat; material: faeces | place: United Kingdom | collected 2010/2012 ...
TCCCTTCGGGACATTTCCCCCTGATAGGGGGAATCGGCCCCTGGAAGGGGAGCCTATGGGTGGTCGTTATCCCCGCAGTTTATGGCGGAAGAACCAGATCTGGAAGGGGATGGAGACGAGGAAGGTGAGCAGATCGGCGGCGGGCTGGCTCATGGCGACGCCGGAGAGGCCGAGCAGCCCCGGCAGCAGCAGGATGAGCGGCACGTATAAAAGTCCGTTGCGGCAGGAGGCCAGCAGCGTCGCGGCCTGATGGAAGCCGAGGCACTGGTACAGCTGGTTCACATACGTGGAATACGCCATCACCGGCATGACCGCGCACGCGTACAACAGCGCCTGCCGCCCGATGCGCGTGACCTCCGGATCGTCGCGGAAGAAGTGCATGATCGGCTCCGGGAACAGCGCGATGAGCGCCGCGCCCGCCACGCATACCACCGTCCCGAACAGCGTGGAGAACCAGAACGCCTGCCGCGTGCGCGGCTTGCTGCCCGCGCCGAAGTTGTAGCCCGCCACGGGCTGGAAGCCCTGCCCGATGCCGATGATCATGGAGCGCACGAGCAGATAGACCTTGTTGGAGATCGTGACGGCCGCGACCGCGGCGTCGGAATAGGCGGCGGCTGCGTTGTTGAGCAGCGCGGAGGACAGACTCGCGAAGCCCTGCCGGCAGATCGTCGGGAAGCCGATGAGCAGGATCTGGCCGTAGTCGCGCGGGCTGCGGCTGACGGCCTGCAGGCGGAGGCGCACGATGCTCCGCCCGTGCAGGAACTGCCACCCGAGGATCAGAAAGCTCACCAGCTGGCTCAGCGCCGTAGCCAGCGCCGCGCCCGCGATGCCCATCTCGAAGACGAAGATGAACAGCGGGTCGAGCCCCACGTTCAGAAGTCCGCCGACGCACATGCCGTACATCGAGAGCGTTGCCTCGCCCTCGGCGCGCAGGACGTTGCTCAGCACGAACGACGCGCACATGACCGGCGCGGCCAGCAGGATGATGCGGGCGTAGCTCTCGGCGTAGGGGAGGATGGTGTCCGTCGATCCCAGCAGCCGCATGAGCGGCCGGAGCGTGCACAGCCCGGCCGCACACAGCGCCAGCCCCACCGCCGCGGCGAAGACGAACGCGCTGCTGCCGATGCGGTCGGCACGGTCATTGTCCTTGCCGCCGAGACTGCGGCTGATGATCGACCCGCAGCCCATGCCGATGCCGAAGCCGAAGGCCTGGATGATGGACATCAGCGAAAACACAACGCCGACGGCCGCGGATGCGCTCGTCGAGAGCTTGGAGACGAAATAGGTGTCGGCGGTATTGTAGAAGACGGAGATCAGCTGCGTGGCGAGCGTCGGCAGGCACAAAGACAGGATCAGCCGCGGGATCGGCGTGTGCAGCATCCGGTCGCGCTGCTGCTCACTGGTAATGACATGCGCAGGCATGAAAGCCCTCCTGTTCTGCGTTTTTTACAGTATAGCACGAAAACCGCCGGATTCCAAGCCGGACGGCGAAGCTTCGGATTACTTAAGTTTTTCTTAAAAAACCCCCGCAGGGGTTTCTTTTTCCGGCGAAATCTGTTACCATGTGGCAGCGAAGAAAAATATTATGGTAACAATGAGAAAGGAGAATCGTTGATGACAAAACGCATGCTTTCCCTCTGCCTCGTACTCGTGCTGCTGCTCGGCGTGCTTGCCGGCTGCAGCAAACCTGAGACGAAGACAGACGATAAAGACCCGGCCGCGCAGACCGACGCCGCGCCGGAAACAACGTCACAGTACGCCTACCAGCCGCAGTACTATGATCTGCCGGAGGACATCCAGTGGATCGGTACCAGCTGTATTTCGGGCGACACGCTCTACTTTACCGCCAGCGTTCCCGACGGCGGAAAGGAGACCTATACCGATGAAGACGGAACGGAGGTCTCCTACGATACCTATTCCGAGGTCATCTTCCGCTTTGATCTCGACACCGGCGAGTGCGTGAAGCTCGACAACTACGTCGCCGAGCCCGTCGTGGAGGACCCGAACGGCGCGAACGGCGTGACGATGGGCCAGGACGGCAGCATGCAGGTGTTCAACAGCAGCACCAACATCCAGACCATGGCCCCCGGCGCGGACGGCACGATCTGGCTCTTCCGCCAGACCAACAGCTACGCGGACGACGGCACGGAGGGCACCTCCATCTCTGAGCTCATCCAGCTCGACGCCCACGGCACGCTGCTGCGCACCATCACCCCGACGGAGGAGGAAGACGCGGACGAGACGGACAGCTGGCGCTATACCTACATCGACACCATCCTCTCCGATGACAAGGGCTATGTCTACACCTACGATTATCAGACCGTCAACGTCTACGGCCCGGACGGCAGCTTCGTCTTCAGCAAGTCCGGCGACGAGCTGAACGGCCAGCTCTGCCAGCTGTCGGAAAGCGAGGTCGGCATTACGGCGTCCTCCGCCGACGGCAAGATGGTCTTCCGTCAGCTCGACCCCGAGACGAAGGACTGGGGCAAGGAGACGCCCATCTCCTCCCGCGCGTGGAATATCTACCCGGGCAATGACGTCTATACCTACTTCTTCACGAACAACGGCAGCATCTTCGGCGAGCGGAAGGATACCGGCGCGGTCGAGAAGGTCGTTGACTGGCTGGCCTGCGACGTCGACAGCAACACCATCAGCAACGACCAATTCGGCTTCCTCTCCGACGGGCGCATCGTTGCGGTGACATATGAATCGTCGAACGACGGCGGGTCCCGGCAGCAGATCCTGGTCCTGGCCCGCGCAGATGCCGACTCCGTACAGCCGAAGACCGAGCTGGCGCTGGCCTGCTTCGGCCTGGACTATAACCTCCGCAGCCAGATCGTCAAATTTAACCGCAGCAGCGCCGATTACCGCATCGTCGTCAAGGACTATTCCGAATACGCGACCGACGACGATTACAACGCGGGTCTCACCAAGCTCAATACCGAGATCATCTCCGGCAGCGTGCCCGATCTCATCGCCAACAACATGCAGATGCCCATCCGGCAGTACGCGGCCAAGGGCCTGCTCGAGGATCTCTGGCCGTACATCGACGCGGACCCCGAGTATTCCCGCGACAAGCTCATGACCAAGCCGCTCGAGTCGCTGCAGACCGACGGCAAGCTCTATCAGCTGCCCATCGACTTCGGCGTCACCACGGCCATCGGCCTCGGCAAGGTCGTGGACGGATATGACACCTGGACGCTGGCCGATGTCAACGACGCGCTCAGCAAGCTGCCCGAGGGCGCGACCGTCTTCAACAAGTATTACACCCAGGCCGAGATGCTGCAGTACTGCGTCGCCATGAACGCTGACAGCTTCATGAACTGGCAGGACGGCACCTGCAATTTCGATTCCGACGAGTTCCGCGCCCTGCTCGAGTTCGTCAAGCCCTTCCCGGCCGAATACGACTGGCAGTCGGACAGCGAGGAGTATGAGAGCGACTATTCCCGCCTGAAAAACGGCAAGCAGCTGCTCTATCCAACGTCGCTCTACAGCTTCGACGATCTGTATTATACCTTTGCCGCCCTCAATAACGATGCCCGCTTCGTCGGCTTCCCGCGCGAAGACGGCTCGACCGGCAACGCCTTCAACTCCGACGCGACCCTCTGCATCACCACCACCTGCAGGGACAAGGCGGGCGCCTGGGCCTTCATCCGCTCAACGCTCGAGGAGGATTTCCAGAAGAGCCTCTGGAATTTCCCGATCCTCAAGTCCGCCTTTGAGGCCAATGCCAAGGAAGCCATGACGCAGGAGTATGAGACCGACGCCGACGGCAACCAGGTCCTCGACGAGAACGGCAACCCCATCCCCATCTCCACCGGCGGCATGAGCTACGGCGACGAGCCGATGATCGAGCTCTACGCCGTCACGCAGGAGCAGTACGACGCCGTCATGGCCGTGATCGATTCCACGACCAGCTTCGTCGACTATGACCAGAACGTCCTGAACATCATTTCCGACGAAGCCGCAGGCTATCTTGCCGGCAGCAAGACCGTCGAAGAGGCCTCCAAGCTCATCCAGAGCCGCGTCAGCCTCTACATTCAGGAACAGAAATAAGCCAACCCCAATACCGCGCGGGCCGAAAAGCCCGCGCGGTTTTTCAGCTCCCCTCTCAGGGGAGCTGGCTCGGCGCAGCCGAGACTGAGAGGTCGTCACCCACTTTCGCTGTACTTCCGGTGGCGCACCCCAAAGGCTCCCTTGTGTAAAGGGAGCTGTCACCGCAGGTGACTGAGGGATTGTTGTCGCAGATTTGAAACTGCCTTATGCCTCCGGCGGCCCCATCTTTTCCGTCTTGCCGGAAAAGATGGGGGAGAAAAGGGGCGCTTGGTTACGTTTGGTGCTTCCTGCCTCTGAATTCAGGCAGGAACCTATGTTTCAGGCGTCGTTCCACTCGGTGGTCACCCTACGGGCGTCTTGGTACGCGCCGCCTGATACGGGGGAATCAGGTTTGTGAGCAGTTGCCTTTGAATATTTGCGGTAAATAGAAGGTGCAGTCTGAGTTTGTCAGACTGCACCTTTTTGCATTGGATTTTCTTGATTTGCACGCACCCAAGGCTCCCCTTGTCAAGGGGAGCTGGCCCGAAGGGCCTGAGGGGTGAACCCCGCCGCAGCGGAAAGGCTCCCCTTGCAGGGGAGCTGTCTGCGAAGCAGACTGAGAGGTTGTCACAAATTTGCAGCAACCTCTCCGTCTCGGCTTCGCCGAGCCACCTCCCCTGGAAGGGGAGGCTTTGGGACTGTGCGCGCCAAAGGCTTCCCCCTATGAGGGGGAAGGCAGGGGCTGCGGTTCCTGCTCATTTGACCCCCGCCAATGCGTTGAGGTAGCGGACGAAGGCTTTGCTGTTGATCATGTAGGGGTAGTTGATGACGATCAGGTCGTCGACGCCCTGGTCGGCGGCGAAGGCGGCGAGGTCAAGGGTGGGCTTGCCCTCCTGGTTGAACTCGCGCGGGTCGATGACGATGATGCGGCCGTAGTGGCTCGTGAGGAAGGGCACGAAGGCGTTGCCGTAGGATTCCTTCAGCACGATGCAGGTCGGGCCCTGCACGTCGCTCTCGACGATGCAGACGGGCGTATCGCCGCCGATGAAGCAGAGATATTTATTGGAGACGCTCTCGTCCAGCTGCGTATAGACGACGCTCACCGGCGTGCCGTTTTCCAGAGAGCCGTCGGCATAGTATCTTGCATGGGTATCGGCGATGGGCAGGTAATAGTCCAGATAGTCCGGGTGCTGCTTGAGCACGTCGCTCTGCGGGTAGCCCTTGGTGAAGGTGTACATGGAGCCGAGGAAGGTGTCATACCGGCCGGTCTGGAACTGCTTGAGCGGCACAGCGTCGAAGCCCGCGGCCTCACAGAAGGCGGTATAGGCGTAATACGCGCCCAGCTGCGTCCAGTGGTGGTCGGTGCGGAAGTAGATGTATTCGTCGGTATGGGCGCGGAGCTTCGCGTAGGCATCGACGGTGACGATGCCGCTGTCCATCTGGCCGTAGCAGAAGTCGATCATATCCTTCTGGCTGTGCTCGCCGGTGTGCAGGCTCTCGGGCGAGTAGAATTCGCCGCCGTTCGGCGTCACGAGCGAGATCGTGCGCACGTCCGGCCCGAGGGCCTTTGCCAGATTTCCGACCGCGGCGGCGTAGCTGGTGATGATATCGTCGAGGCGCGTGGGGATCTCCATCGCGCGGTCGCCGACGACCACGACGGAGCCTGCGTAGCTCGCGTCGGACTCGTCCGGCGTGTCGATCTCCGGGTCCGCCTCAGGCTGCGGTTCGGTCGGCTCCTCCCCTGCCGGTTCGGCCGGATCGGTCTCGTCGGGCTGCGGATCGTCAGACGGCACAGATGTGGAGTCGGACGGCGGTTCGGCGGGCGCTTCCTGCGCGGGCGGCTTCGCCTCGGGCGCGGTCTGGCCGTTGGCCTTCTGCACGGCGTCGAGCGCTTCGCCGCCGTGCGCGGCGGCGTCGGTCTGGTTCACGATGAGCACGCTGTCCTCGCCGGAGCCGGAGTAATAGTAGAATTTATTGAGCGTCCGGTTCGCGTTCAGCAGCGTCTCGCGGCCGGGAAAGGTATCGGAGTAATACTGCTCGAGCGCCGGGATATACGTCCCGTCCAGCAGCGCGCGGACGGAAAATTCCGGCTTGACGAACTCGCGCTTTTCCGAGGCGGAGCCCGCCGCGTCCTGATCGGCCAGCGAATATATGCCCACGCCGAGCAGCGCGGCCAGCAGCACGAGCAGGAAGGCCGTATAGAGTTTTTTCATCGTTCCGCCCTCCCTTAGAACCGGAAATACAGGAATGCGTTGTAGGTCGAGCCGACCAGTGCGATCGTGGACAGGGCCAGCAGCGCCGCGTCAAACGCGAACGTCACGCAGGCGTAGACGATCTGCCCGCTGCGCTTGCCGCCCTGCACGCACACGCCGCCGAAGAGATTGCCGAGATTCTGCGGCACCGACGTCGCGCCGATCGCGCAGACGAGCAGCAGCGGCAGGTTGTTGACCAGCTGAATGCCGGTCTGCGCGTTGGAAAATCCCGCCCCGAGCAGCCCGAACAGCAGCCCGAAGTGCTGCAGCAGCTGCGTCAGGTCCGTAAAGTAGAAGATGTTCCACCCGAGGATCACCAGCAGCATCGTCCCCACGCGGCGCAGGATCGTGGGAATACGCCGCAGGCGCTTTTCCCCGATGGTCTTTTCCGCGGCCAGGATCACGAAGAAATACAGGCCCCAGAGCACGAAATTCCAGCTCGCGCCGTGCCACAGCCCGGTCAGGGCCCAGACGACGGCCATATTGAGCAGCTGATGCTTTTTCTTGCCGCCCAGCGGGATATAGACGTAATCGCGGAAGAACGAGCCGAGCGAGATATGCCAGCGCCGCCAGAACTCGGTGATGGAGCGCGAGGTATAGGGCAGGCGGAAATTCTCCGGGTATTTGAAGCCGAAGATGCGGCCCATGCCGATGGCCATATCGGAATAGCCGGAAAAGTCGAAATAGATCTCAAAGGTATAGAGCACGATGCCGAGCCAGGCCGCGGCGGTCGTCGCCAAGGCGGCACTGCCGTCCAGGATCTGCGCGGCGACCTTGCCCGCGGCGTCAGCCAGCAGGACCTTTTTGGCAAGGCCGATGCAGAAGCGGGTCGCGCCGTAGAATGCATCGGCGGCGTCAAAGCTGCGCGCGTCGATCTGCCCGGCGACGTCGGCATAGCGGACGATCGGCCCGGCGATGAGCTGCGGGAAGAGCGAGATGTAGAGCAGAAATTTTGCAAACGACCGCTGTGCCGGGACATCCCCGCGCCAGACGTCGACCGTGTAGGAAAGCGCCTGGAAGGTATAAAACGAGATGCCGATGGGCAGCGCGATGACCGGCACGGGGATCGACGCGCCGAACAGCGCGTTCAGGTTTTCCACCACGAAGCCCGTATATTTGAAGACCGCGAGGCACCCGAGGTCCAGCACCAGCGCCAGCACAAGAAACACGCGCTTGTGCCGCTTTTCGATCAGCAGCCCGAAGCCCCAGTTGACCGCCGCGGCGGCGATCATCAGAAACAGATAGACCGGCTCGCCCCAGGCGTAGAAGATCAGGCTGAAGACGATCAGCACCGCATTTTTCGCCGGAACGCTGCGGCAGAGGAAATACGCCGCCAGACACAACGGCAGGAACAGATATAAAAAGATCAGGTTGGAAAAGACCATGGCACGCACGCTCCAGCTTCGGGTTTGATTTACATAATTCCATCTTTTTTAATTTAGCAGATGCGCCGGTATTTTTCAAGCAAAACTGACAGTTTTACACAACTTTTCTCGCGGGCGCGGAAAAGCTTTGCTTGCTTTTGCCTGTTTTGCGTGCTATACTGATGTTGTTTCATGTGGAATCTGCACAATATCGGAAAGTTGAGGGGTTCAGACATGCTGGCTATCGAGAGGAAAAATGAAATTCTGGACAAGCTCCGCGCCGAGCAGCGTGTGCTCGTCAGCGATCTTGCCGAGTATTATAACGTCACGGAGGAGACGATCCGCCGCGACCTGGACAAGCTGGAAAAAGAGGGCTACGCGACCAAGACCTACGGCGGCGCGATCCTCGGCAACAGCACGAAGACGGATCTGTCCTACACCATCCGCAACAAGACCAACGTGGAGGCCAAAAACCAGATCGCCGCGCTGGCCAGCCGCCTCATCGAGGACGGCGACCACCTGATGCTCGACGACAGCTCGACGTCTTTGTATCTGGCAAAAAAGCTGAAGGAAAAGAAAAATCTAACCGTCATCACCAACTCGGTCGAGCTCGTCGTGGAGCTCAACGGCATCGAGGGCTGGACGATCATCCTGACCGGCGGGCGGCTGAAGCCGGATTCTCTCGCGCTGGTCGGCGACCAGACGCAGCAGATGCTGCGGCGCTACCACGTCGACACCGCCGTCATGTCCTGCAAGGGCATCGACATCAAGGCCGGGGTGACGGATTCGTCCGAGTTCCACGCGCAGACAAAGCAGTCGATGCTTCGCTGCGCGAAGAAGAAGATTCTCATCCTCGACAGCAGCAAGATCGACAAGGTCTCCTTCATCGACATCGCCCCGCTCGACGCCTTCGACATCGTCGTCACCAACACCGCCCCCAGCAAACCCTGGCTCGACTTCTTCGCCGACCACAACGTCGAATGCCTCTACCCCGGAAAATAAAACAACCACCCCCAGCCGCCGCAAAGCCGCTGGGGGATCTTTATGCCTTCTTCTGTAGGGGCGTAATAACAACTCCCCCGCAAAAAGGTGCAGCCTGACAAACCCAGACTGCACCTTCTATTGACTGCAAGTATTCAAAGGCAACCAGTTACAAATCCGATACCCCCGTATCAGGCGGCGCGTAGTAAAAAACTCGTAAGGTGACTATCGTGTGGAACGGCGCCTGAAACATTGGTTCTTGCCTAAAATCAGAGGCAGAACGCACCAAACCGTCCCCAAGCGCCCCTTTTCTCCCCTATCTTTTCCGGCAAGACGGAAAAGATAGGGCCGCCGGAGGCAACTGCAGTCGCAAATCTGCGACAACCTCTCAGTCTCGGCTTCGCCGAGCCAGCTCCCCTTCCAGGGGAGCCTTTCTACCACATATCAAACAGCAAGAAGGAATCCATTTGAAAACTGTTTATTTTAAAGACCCCACAAAAGAGAATATTGAGGCGGCGGCAAAGATCATCCGGGACGGCGGTCTTCTTGCCATCCCGACCGAGACCGTCTACGGCCTCGGTGCGGACGCACTGAATGAGGACGCGGTCCTGCGCATCTTCCTGGCCAAGGGCCGCCCGCAGGACAACCCCCTCATCATCCACGTGCCGGACAGCTCGTGGCTCGCCCGCTATTGCCAGAACGTCCCCGACGCGGCCTACGCCCTGGCCGAAAAGTTCTGGCCCGGCCCTCTCACGATGATCCTGCCGAGAAAGCCCATCGTGCCCCTGCGTACCACCGCCGGGCTCGAGACCGTCGGCGTCCGCTGCCCGGACCATCCGGTCACGCGCGCCATCATCGCCGCCGCAGACGTGCCCATCGCCGCGCCCTCCGGCAATACCTCCGGCCGCCCCAGCCCGACCTGCATCGCGGATATGATCGAGGATATGGACGGCAAGATCGAGGGCATGTTTGACGGCGGGCCCTGCACCGTCGGCGTCGAGTCGACGATCATCGACCTGACCTGCACGCCGCCGCGCCTGCTCCGCCCGGGCGGACTGCCGCTCGAATCGCTCGAGGCGGTCCTCGGCCATGTCGACGTGGACAAGGCTGTCGTCTCCCTCCTGAAGGACGGCGAGCGGCCCAAGGCCCCCGGCATGAAATACCGCCACTACGCCCCGAAAGCGCCCGTCACGGTCGTCACCGGCGACCCTGCGGCCTCTGCGGCCTTTATCCGCGCGCACCTGCCTGCGGGCGCGGGCGTCATCTGCTTCACGGAGTACAAGGACCTGTTCCCCGGCCGCAGCATCCACGATCTCGGCTCCGCGCACGACAAGGCGGAGCAGGCCCGCCGCGTCTTCGACGCCCTGCGCGAATTTGACCACGAGACCGTGACCGAGATCTATGCCCAGTGCCCCGATCCGGCCGGCCTCGGCCTCGCCGTCTCCAACCGGCTCAAGAAGGCAGCGGGCTTCCACGTGATCGAGGTATGAGCATGCTTGTCATCGGCATCACCGGCCCGACCGGCTGCGGCAAGACGACGCTGCTGCAGGCCGTGCAGCAGCGCGGCGGATATATCGTCGACTGCGACGCGCTGTATTACGAGCTTCTGGCCTCTGAAGAGGGGGCAGACCTGCGGCGGGAGCTGCAGACCGCATTCCCGGCCGCGTTCGACGCGGACGGGTGCCTGCGGCGCAAGGCGCTCGGGCAGCTCGTCTTCGGCGACCAGGCGCGCATGGCGCAGCTCAACGAGATCGTCTTTTTCCACATCGGCAGGGCCGTGCGCGCCCGGCTGGTGCAGGCAAAGCGGGACGGGCGGCAGCTGCTTGCCATCGACGCGATCAACCTGTTCGAATCCGGCCTGGCAGGGCTCTGCGATACGACCGTCGGCGTGCTCTGTGACCGTGAGACGCGCATCCGGCGCATCATGGCGCGCGACAGCCTGACGCGGGACTATGCCGCTTTGCGCGTGGACGCGCAGAAGCCCGACAGCTTTTATGCAGATCACTGCGATACCATTCTCCAGAACGCCGGGACGCGCGAAAGCTTCGCGCGCGCGGCTGACCAATATCTAACCAACACAGTGAAAGGAGCTTTCCCCATGACAAAACAGGAACGAGAGGCGCTGCTCTACCAGCCGAAACACGGACGCGACCGCCTCACCCCGGCCGATGAGGCCGCGATGCAGACCTACTGCGAGGCCTACAAGGCCTTCCTCGACCGCTCGAAGACCGAACGCGAATGCGTCGTCTCCGCGGTGGAGCTGGCCGAGCAGGCGGGCTTCCGTGCGCTGCAGGACGGCATGGCCCTGCAGCCCGGCGACAAGGTCTACTCCGTCAACCGCGGCAAGTCCATCCTGCTCGCCGTGATCGGCAGCAAGTCCCTGGCCGAGGGCGCGAACATCGGTGCGGCCCATACCGACGCGCCGCGGCTGGACTTCAAGCCCAACCCCCTCTATGAAGACGCCGAGCTGGCCTATTTCAAGACCCACCACTACGGCGGCATCCGCAAGTACCAGTGGGTCACGGTCCCGCTGGAGCTGCACGGCAAGGTCGTCCGCGCCGACGGCAGCGAGATCTTCGTCAAGATCGGCGCCGACCCCGCCGACCCGCAGTTCGTCATCAACGACCTGCTGCCGCATCTGGGCCGCGAGCAGGGCAAAAAGCCCCTCAACGAGGCCATCCCGTCCGAATCGCTCAACATCCTCATCGGCAGCTGGCCCGAGCCCGACGACGACGGCCCGGACCGCGTCAAGCTTGCCATCATGCGCATCCTGCACGAGAAATACGGCATCGTGGAGGAGGATTTCATCTCCGCCGAACTTGAGGCCGTCCCGGCCGCCAACGCGCGGGACCTGGGCTTTGACCGCAGCATGATCGGCGCCTACGGCCATGACGACCGCGTCTGTGCCTACGCCGAGCTCGCGGCCATCCTGCAGCTCGAAGCGCCGGAGAAGACCGCCGTCTGCATCTTCGCCGACAAGGAGGAGATCGGCTCCGAGGGCGTGTCCGGCATGCAGTCCGAGGCGTTCGAGCACTTCATGGAGAAGCTCTGCCGCACGCAGAACGTCCCGCTGACCGACTGCCTGGCAAAGTCCTTCTGCATCTCCGCGGACGTGACCGCGGCCTACGACCCCAATTTCGCCGAGGTCTACGAAAAGCGCAACGCCTCCTACCTCAACTACGGCATCGGCCTGTGCAAATACACGGGCGCGGGCGGAAAATCCGGCGCGTCCGATGCCTCGGCCGAGGTCGTCGGCCGGCTCCGCAAGCTGTTTAACGACAACGGCGTCATGTGGCAGATGGCCGAGCTCGGCAAGACCGACGCGGGCGGCGGCGGAACGGTCGCAAAATACATGGCCAAGCGCAACATCGACACGCTCGACGCGGGCGTCCCCGTGCTCTCCATGCACGCGCCGTATGAGACCGTTGCGAAGCTCGACTGCTACATGACCTACAAGGGCATGAAGGTCTTCTTCGAGCAGAATTAAATTTACAGAACAAAATTTACCGCGATCAGGAATATACGAACACCCTCCGGCATATGGATATGCTGGAGGGTGTTTTCTTCATGCAGAACCTGATTTCCGTTCCTGTTCCCATGACCTCTTGCCGGCAGGAGGCGTATCTTCAGCGTCTTCGCCGGCAATTTCCTTTTGTCTACATCCGGCCGCTCACGCGCACGGCCTTCGGCCGCCGTGTCTGGGCGCTGCAGCTCGGCGGCGGCAGCCGCAAGGTCCTCGTCGCCGCGGGCCACCATGCCAACGAGTGCATCACGTCGGACGCGCTCTGGCAGTGGCTGTTTGCCTACTGCGAGGCGCTGCTGGATGGCGGCGCGCTGGACGGTGTCCCGGCGCGGGAGCTGTATCACGATACCATGGTCTATCTGGTCCCGCTGACGAATCCGGACGGGGCGGATCTGGCCGCGGGCGTCTGTGCGCCCGACAGCCCGGAATACCGCGCCGCGGCGGCCATTGCCGCGCAGTACCCGGAGGTCCCATTCCCATCCGGCTGGAAGGCGAACCTGCGCGGCGTTGACCTGAATCTCAACTATCCCGCCCGCTGGGAAACGGCCCGGCGCATCAAAAAGGAGCAGGGCGTCTGCACGCCTGCTCCGAGGGATTTCGTCGGCTTTTCTCCGCTGGACCAGCCGGAGTCGGCGGCGCTCGCCGCCTTTGCCCGCTGCGTCCATCCGGATCTGATGCTCGCTTTGCACACGCAGGGCTCCGTCATCTATCCCGGCCCCGCCGAATCGGCTCCGGCCGGGTCCGCCGCGCTGGCGGCGGCAATGTCCGAAGCGTCCGGCTACCCGGTGGAGCCGGTGCCGGAGGCCTCGGCCAACGCGGGCTTCAAGGACTGGTTTCTGCAGTGCTTCCGGCGTCCGGCATTCACCATCGAGATGGGGATCGGAGAAAATCCCCTGCCCATGACGCAGCTGCCCGCGCTCTGCAGGGCGCTCCGCGCCATCATGACTACGGCGCTTTTGTGGTGATCAGCCCTGCGCTTCCTTCGTCATCTCGTTGAAGGCCGCCGTGTCGAAGGTGATGACGAGGTGGTAGACCTTTTTCCCATCCTGCAGCTGCGCTTCGACCTCGCGGCGCAGCTGCGCGGTCTTGTCCTCGTATTCCGCCGGGATGACCATGTCGAAGATCACGTTCGCGTGATGCGGGCCGGAGACCATACGGAAATCGTGGATGGACAGCCGCGGGTCGATGCCGCGGAGGATCTGCGTCACGCGCGTATGCACGGCTGTGACCTCCGGATCGTCGGTCACGATGGGGTCGTAGTGGATGACCAGATCGACGTGCAGATCGCGCTTGGCCTGCCGCTCGATCTCGTCGAGGATCTCATGCGCGACGAGCGGGTCGATGCGGTGGTCAAGCTCCGCGTGGACGCTGGCAAAGCGGCGGCCGGGGCCGTAGTCGTGCACCATCAGATCGTGGATGCCGAGAATGCTGGGGTGCGAGGTCATAAGATAGGCGATCGCGTGGACGAGCGATTCGTCCGGCTTCGCGCCGATCAGGGGATCGATCGTATCCTTTGCAATGCCGACCCCGGACCAGAGGATAAACAGCGCGACGAGCAGCCCGACGTATCCGTCGATCTTCAGTCCCGTCAGCTGCCCGACGATGCACGCGAGCAAGACTGCGCCCGTCGAGATCACGTCATTGCGGCTGTCGGCGGCGGCCGCGGTGAGGGCGGCGGAGCCGATCCGCCTGCCGAGCTTCCGGTTGAAGACGGCCATCCAGAGCTTGACCAGAATGGAACAGACCAGAATGACGACGATCAGCGCCGAAAACTCCACGGCCTCCGGATGCAGGATCTTGCCGACCGAGCTTTTGACCAGCTCCACGCCGATGACCAGGATCAGAACCGCCACGGCCAGGCCCGACAGGTATTCCATGCGCGCATGGCCGTAGGGATGCTCGTCGTCGGCAGGGCGGGAGGCCAGCTTGAACCCGACGAGCGTCACGATCGAGCCGGACGCATCCGACAGGTTGTTGACGGCGTCCGCCGTGATCGATACGCTCCCGGAGATCGTCCCGGCCAGAAGCTTGAGCGCGAACAGCAGAAGATTGCAGACGATGCCGGTCACGCCCGCGAGCCGGCCGTATCCGGCGCGGACCGCAGGGTCGGAAGTGTCCGAGGCATGTTTTACAAAGAGCCGCAGCAGAAGATCCGTCATGACGCTCCTTCTTTCCAGTGAGTATTATTTTTATTATATCGCGGAACCGGCTTCCACGCAAGTATGCAGTTTCCGGCGCACGGCGGCAGCCGTGCGCTTTTTTTCGGCAGGGGGATTGGAAAACGGAGATATCTGTGATATGATTAAAAAAATTGCGATTTTTCGCCAGAATGTTGAGTAAGGAAGGATCCGGAATGGAACAGAATCTGACATTTGCCGACCTTGGACTGTCGGAAGAAATTTTGCAGGCGCTGGAGAAGAAGGGCTACGGCTACCCGACCCGCATCCAGGCCGAGGCGATCCCGGAATTTTTACAGTGGAAAGACGTCATCGCCAAGGCGCCGACCGGCACGGGCAAGACCTTTGCCTTCGGCATCCCGATGATCGAGCATATCGACGCTGAGAGCGAGGACCTGCAGGGCCTCATCCTGGCCCCGACGCGTGAGCTTGCCATCCAGATCTGCGACGAGCTGCGCGGGCTGCTCACATACTATAAGAATATCCGTGTGGCCGTGGTCTACGGCGGCGCGAAGATCGAAGGGCAGATCAAGCAGCTGAAGGCGCACCCGCAGATCGTCGTCGCCACGCCGGGCCGGCTGATGGACCACTATAAGCGGCATACGATCTCGTTCGACAAGGTGCAGACCGTCGTGCTCGACGAGGCGGACCGGATGCTCGACATGGGCTTCTTTGACGACGTGACAAAGATCATCGAGAAGGGCAAAAACCGCCGCAATCTCGGGCTGTTCTCCG
>ERZ825384.3220-NODE-3220-length-15055-cov-3.487600_pt1 | contig 15055 bp, 21 predicted proteins | sample MGYA00519931_ERZ825384 | MGnify/ENA primary metagenome ERZ825384 (study PRJEB31778, sample SAMEA3449200) | human gut metagenome | biome: human gut; feature: human-associated habitat; material: faeces | place: United Kingdom | collected 2010/2012 ...
TTTCGCCGTCGTCGCCGACGTCGACATTCTCAAAGCTCCCTTCGACGAGATAGTCCGTGTCGTGCGTGACTGAGGTTTTGCATCGGCCACCACGGTTTACGACCTCCTGCATGGCCTGCCGCCGTCCGTAGCGGGAAAGCTCTCCGGTGAACACGAACACCCTGCCATAGCACGGGTTGTTCTCGTCGATATCGTCGCACTCCGGCCGCAGCTCCGAAACCTTTACATACTCCCGAAACCCCATTTTCGGGCGTTCTTTTTTCTCGACGACCCGGACGGCCTTCCCGCCCTCGGCGATATACAGGAGCACCTTTGCCGCCATGCGGCTGTCATACCCGGCACGGTGGAAGCCGTCGCTGGGCAGGTCGAACGCCTCGGCCAGATCGGACAGCTTGTGAGAGCTCATGGACGGAAAGGCCCTTCGCGCGACGGTCAGCGTGTCGATGTAATCATTGGAAAGCGCCCGAGCTCCGAACTGATCGGCGAGGCAGTTGAGAAAGCGTATGTCAAAGTCGATGTTGTGACCCACAAGCACCGAGGAGCCTATAAATTTCCAAAGAGGAAAGAAAACGTCGCAGGCGGGCGGCGCGTCCTTGAGCTTTTTGTTCGTGATACCGGTCAGCATGGAAATGAACAGGTTGACCGGTCTGTCCGGCTTTATCAGGGTCTCATACGCTTCGACCGCGCGCCCATTCCGGTAGCGAACGGCGGAGACTTCTATGATCTCATTTCGGTCAGGGCTGCGGCCTGTCGTCTCGGTGTCGATGGCAACAAATTCGTCGGGGACAACGATACTGTCCTTTCCCTTGCGTGAGCGTGTTTTCGCTGATGCAGCGGCCATTACGCATACCTCCATATGTGTCCGAATCGGACACAAAAATTAAAAGCGGCCGGGGGGGACCCTGGCCGCAAAGTTTATGTATATTATCCTGCCGTGGACTGCGCGCGGCGGTCTTCCCCCTACGCCATGAACGGCTCAAGGGCGAGATCGACCATGCCGCGGGCGCGCTCGTCCGCCGCGCGGTAGGCGCGGATGAGCGCATACTCCCCCTCCGAAAGCTCGGCGGAGGGCATGGCGGTGCGGCAAAGGAGATAATCGGCGGAGACGTGGAAGATGTCGCAGAGCTGGTGAATGAGCGCCGGGTCGAGTGAGTTGATCTCCAGCTCATAGTTTGAGACCGCAGTCTGCCCGACATGAAGAAGCTCTGCCAATTCGGACTGCTTCATGTTGTGAGAGGCGCGAAGCTCTTTAATTCGATTCATCCCGTCATCTCCGTTCCATGCAGATTATACAAAACTTGCGGAGAATTTTGAAGCAGTTACCATAAATTCAGTTATAAATATTAAATCGCACTTGACTCACCTGAATTTATGGTATATCTTTTAGTCGTACCAGAAATCATGGTACGAAACAAGCAAGGAGGAAAAACGGTATGCAGGATCGTGAGACCGACGCCGCCAGAGCTGCGCGCGAGTACCGCGAGCGGCAGGAACGCATTGATCGGATGAGAGAGGAAACGAAGCGGCTGGACAGGCAGACGGATATAAACTGCACTATTGCAATTATCCTCTCTATCATATCCGTCATTTTAACGTTTGTTTTACCCGCGAGATAGTCGCTGCAATAATGCCAGCAGTTCCGGGCGGAAGCCGGAAACAAGCTGTGCAAGGATCGCAATAACCGCAACGACGATTGCAACTGTTGATTTGCGGTTCGCCTTGCGAGCAATGTTGTTCGAGTCGCGGGCGATATCAATGGCGTCATCGCCGCGCCTCTCTTCGCGCTGCGTTCGCTCGTACTCTTCCACGGCGGCGCGGCCGATTTCCGTTATACGGCAGTAACTTCCAACACTTAAATTCCACCCTTCGGTGAGATATCCCCGATTAAGGAGTTCTTTGTGTATCGGCTGAACATATTTGACGGGGAGTTCCTGCGGCAAATCTTTTAGAATCTTGTAGCTTTCTCTACTCAGCATTTATAAACACCTCCATCTTTTCAGCATACCTTACCGTTTGCCGAAAAGCAAGGGAGGACATTAAGGAGGACACAAACATTGCGAGGACTTAAAGCCATGCGCCGCCGCGCGGGATACACGGTGGCGCAGCTCGCCGAACGGCTGAGCGTTACCAGGGCAACGATCTACTTCTGGGAGCAGGGCCGGTATTTGCCGAACGCCGGGCTGCTCCCGGAGCTGGCCGAGATTCTTGGCTGCTCCATCGACGATTTATTCACCGATCACAATGAAGAGCTTACACCACAAAAGGAGGAAACACCATGAAGAGCGAGTTCATGACGATCTACGGACGGTACAGAAAAGCTGCCGGTCTGACGCAGGAGCGCGCGGCGGAGCTGCTGGGCGTTACGGTGCGGAGCGTTGCCGCGTGGGAGCGCGGCGAGAGCGTGCCGCCGGACATGCGCGTGCTGGCCATGGCGGACATTTACAACGCGCCGACGATCTGCATCGAGCATCTGCGCTTTAACGTCGCCATTGCCCGCGACGTGCTGCCGCCGGTGCCCTACGTCCAGCTGCCGCAGGCGGTGTGCCAGCTTTGCGCGGCGCTGCGCAAGGTCGCCGACGGGCACGCCGAGGACCAGCTGCTCGCCATCGCCGCCGACGGGCGCGTGGACGAGATGGAGGAGCGGCAGTTCGTGGAGCTGACCGAGGAGCTGGACGACGTGATCGCCGCGGCGCTGGCGCTGCGGTACGCGGAGGGAGGTGTGAGAGCATGGAACTGATTACCAGAGCGCAGGCCGCCGAGCTGCTGACCGTATCCGAGGACACGATCGACCGGCTGGTGAAGGCCGGGCAGCTGCCCGCCTACAAGATCTCGCCGAAGATCACGCGCTTCGACCGCGCGGACGTGGAGGAGTATCTCGCGTCGCGCTACGTCAAGGCGAAGGAGCTGCAGCGAAAGACCCGCGTCCGCCGCCCGAACGAGTTTCGCGGCGGGGTGAATAACTCGGGGTATTATCCGGGCATGAAGGTGGTTTAAAAATGGGCGAGAATTATATCCACATAAACGACATCGTCAGCGTTGATATGGGCAACGGCCGCCGTGAAACGAGCGCTGAGTATCAGATCTCCATCCTGGACATAAATCGGAAATCCGTTGTCGGTATTCTATCCAAGCTGCTGGAGCATATGGAAATCTCGCCGTTAGAGATCCTTTTGTACCGCGACAGCCACAACAGCAGCAACGACGAAAGCACGGGCTTCAAGATCGTGCCGGAGCTTTTGGATCTTATTGACGGTCTCGGCGCGGAGGGGGACGACAATCCCTCAGTCAGCGGCCATGCCGCTGACAGCTCCCTTTGCACAAGGGAGCCTTTGGAGGACGAGGAATGATGGACATAAAAAAAGCCCGCCGGTGCGGGAACACCGACGAGCTGCGTGATGTAAGACATCACGAGGACATCTCCTATTATCCACGGGAGAGCGCCTCTTGTCAAGGGGGTGTGTGGTAATGGCCGTTTTTCGGGTAGAAAAAAATCACAGCTACACGGTGATGTCCAATCACCACCTCCGCGACGAGCGGCTGAGCCTGAAATCCAAGGGGCTGCTCTCGCTGATCCTCAGTCTGCCGGACGACTGGCGCATTTCCATTGAGGGCATGACGCAGTTCTCCGCCGACGGTAAGGACGCGATCCGCAGCGCCATTCGGGAGCTGACGGACGCGGGTTACATCACGCGCGCCCAGACCCACAGCGAGGCCGGGACGTTCTCCGGCTATGACTACATCGTGCATGAGACCCCTGCTGCGTCACCATCGTCGGGTTTTCCGACGATGGAAAAACCGACGACGGAAAATCCGACGACGGAAAATCCGACGCTACGAAATACAGAAAGACTAAGTACTATTCCCCCTATAGTCCCCCATGAGGGGGACGGCAATCCCTCAGTCAGCGGCGCGGCCGCTGACAGCCCCACCCCCCTCTCTGCCGCCTGCGGCGGCATCTCTCCCCGCCGGGGAGAGTCTGCCCTTTGCACAAGGGAGCCTCAGAGCAGTGAGACGCCGAAGCGGAAGAGACGCAGATCGACCAAGTCGGTGCCTGACTACGAACCTGAGCTGTTCGAGAGGTTCTGGGCGGCCTATCCTCGCGGCGAGGACAGGCAAGGCGCCGTCGCCGAGTGGGACAGCCTGCGCCCCGACCGTGAGACGATGCTCGCCATGAGCCGCGCGCTTGTCCGCCAGAGGGCGAGCGAGGAATGGCAGCGCGGCATCGGCATTCCCTACGCCGTGCGGTGGCTGCGCCGACGCCGGTGGGAGGACGAGATCAAAGCCCCGGCGCCGCCGCCGGAGAGCGCCGGAGGTGACCTTCCGGTATGGAACTGACCGCATATTACGACGCGCAGCGCGCGCTCATCGGCGCGGCGCTGCTTGAGCCGAAGGTCACCGGCGAGCTGGTGCAGGCCGTCCGCGAGGAGGACTTCAACGTTCCGGAGCTCCGCACGCTCTATTCGGCGCTGCGAACATTGTTTCTGACCGGCCGGCCGGTCGATCCGGTGCTGCTGGTGGCGGAGACGTCGCCGGCCTTTGAAGTGACGGTGCGCGAGATTTTGCGCGACACGCCGACAGCCGCCAACTGGCGGGCATACGCCAAGGTGCTGCGCGAGAGCGCGGCGCTGCGGGCGATGCAGGACATCGGCGCGCAGCTTGCCGAGGCGGTGGACGCTGCCGACGCGCGGCGGATTCTCGCCTCCGCGGAGCCATTGATGCTCGACCGGCCGGGCATCAAGACGCAGCAGATCGGCGAGCTGCTCGCCGACTTCCTCCGGCGCATGGAGGACAAGACGCCGCCGAACTATCTCCGCTGGGGCATCCGGCAGCTCGACGAGGTGCTCACCGCCGAGCCGGGGGACTTTATCGTGCTCGGCGCGGATTCCTCCGTCGGCAAGACGGCGCTCGCCGTGCAGCTTGCGTGGAATGTGGCGAGCCGCGGGCGGCGCGTCGGGTTCTTCTCGCTGGAAACGTCCGCGCGGAAGCTCGCCGACCGCGTCGTCGCGCAGCGGGCGCGCGTGGAGCTCTCCAAGATCAAGCACAAGGAGCTGACCGAGCACGACCTCGGCGACGTTGCCGCCGTCGGCGGCGCGACGAACCGGATGTGCTTCGGCATCACCGAGGCCGCGGGCTTCGGTGTTGCCGATCTCCGGGCGGTGACGCTCGCCAACCGGTACGACGTGATCTTCATTGACTACGTCCAGCTGCTCCGCGCAGAGGGCCGGGAGCGCTGGGAGATCGTCACAAAGATCTCCATGGAGCTGCACACCATGGCGCAGCAGCTCGGCGTGGCGGTGATCGCACTTTCCCAGCTCACGCCGCCGGACAAGACGAAGGGCGCGCGGCGCGCGCCGAGCCGGGACGATCTGCGCGAGAGCCGGCAGCTCAAGCAGGACGCGGACGTGATTTTGCTCATGTCGCTCGACGATCCGGAGGAGAACGACGGTCTCCGCTGGCTCGCCGTGGCGAAAAATAAGGACGGCCCTCTCGGGCGGATCTGTCTCAAATTTGACGCCGCGCACATGGAGTTCACGGCGACCGACTCCCGCGCCTGGCACCGGCGGGCGGAGCCGAGACCCTACGAGCCGAAGCTCACGCCGGTGGACGACAATGTGCAGGAGGTGTTCCCGCTTTGACCGTTGGCGATATCGTCTGGAAGCGGCCCGAGTTTGGCGCTGCTAAAGGGCAGCAGAGCGTGCCGCCGCAGGAGGCGCGCGTCGTATACATCCACCCGCAGCGGCGGTTCTATTCCGTCGAGTTTACGTTTACCCGCGGCGGCGTGACGCGCTCCTTCCGGCAGGCTTACCCACTGCGGAACCGCATCACCGCCTCGACCGGCGACGTGAGGCCCGAGACGCTGAGCGAAAAGCCGAAGCATCCGCGCGGCGCGGTCGATCAGATCTCGAAGCCGGTGGAGCAGGGGGCGTATTTTCCGGTGAAGAAGCAAAAGCGCGGGAAGCGCAAAAAATAAAATCCGCGCTTACGACAATCCCTCCGGCGCTGCGCGCCACCTCCCTTTGCACAAGGGAGGCTTTGGGAGACGGAGGAAGCGCGAGAAATGAAAACAGGAGGACATCATGAGGACAATCGCAATTATCAACTTAAAGGGCGGCACGGCAAAGACGACCACGACCGTGAACCTTGCCGCCGAGCTGCGGCACCGCGGGAAGAGGGTGCTCTGCATCGACGCCGATCCGCAGCACAATCTGACCGACTTTCTCGGCGCGAGCGCCGAGGGAACGACCATCACCGACCTTTTGGCCGGGCGCGTGTGCGAGGCGGAGATCGCCGTGCAGCGGCTCGGCGCGGGGTTTGGCTGCGTGCCGAGCGATCTCTCGCTCTGCGAGATCGACATCGAGGCCATCCAGAAGGGCATCTCCCTGCGGACGGTGCGCGATCTCTGCGAGGCGGTGGCGGACGATTTTGACGTGTGTCTGATCGACTGCCCGCCGAGCTTCACGGCGGCGAGCATCGCCGCTCTGGTGGCGGCGGACGAGGTCATCCTGCCGGTGACGGTGGACGCCTTCGCCATCGGCGGGGCGCAGGAGATCGTGCAGCAGGTCGAAAATCTCGCGACGGTCAACCCGGCGCTCCGTGTGCGCGGGGTGCTCGTGACCATGTGGCAGCGCACGAGCGTTTGCATGCAGGGCGAGGACGCCGTGCGGCGGCTCGATCTGCCGGTGCTGCACACCGTCATCCGCCGCTCCTGCAAGGTGCAGGAGGCGACGTTCGCCCGGCAGCCGCTGCGCCAGTACGCGCCGCGCGCCGCCGCCGCGCTGGATTATGAGTGCTTGTGCTGCGAGCTGCTCGCCGATTGGGGGGAGTGCCGTGGCTAAGAAATTCAACCTTGCCGCGCTCGTGCCGGAGATGGAGGCGGTGTCCAATTCGGACACGCCGCGCATCACGATGCTGCCCATCGACGAGCTGCGGCCGAACGGCGGCAACTTTTACGACACCTCCAATTTTGAAGACCTCGCCGACAGCATTGAGCTCAACGGGCTGCTCGAGCCGCTGTGCGTTTTCCGCCGCGGCCAGGGCACGGGACACTATGTCATCTTCTCCGGGCACCGGCGCTACAAGGCGCTGCGGCTGCTCTACGAGAAGAGCGGCTTTGAAAAGTGGGCGGAGGTGCCGTGCATCGTTTACCCCGACCCGCACGACGCGAACCGCGAGACGGTGATGCTCATCCACGCGAACAGCACCGGGCGCGTGCTCTCCAACTGGGAGAAGGCCGAGCAGGCGCTGCGGCTCAAGAAGGCGCTCGTCGCCATGCGCGAGGGCGGCGCGGAGCTGCCGGGGCGCATCCGCGATCTTGTCGCCGAGGAAATGCAGATGAGCGCGAGCAAGCTCGCGCGGCTGGAGGCGATCGGGAACAATCTCACGGAGGTGCGCTTTGCCAAGGCGTGGCGCGAGGGACGGCTGAACGAGTCCGTCGCCTACGAGCTTTCCAAACTGCCGAAGGAACGGCAGAAGGAGGCGTGGGACGAGTACATGCGCTGCGGCTACGGCAACCCCGCCGGCATGTCCATCAAGGAGGCCGCGGCGTTCTGCGAGGGTGTGTCCAAATCGGACACAGGCGGGGAAGCAACTCCCTCAGTCAGCGGCGGAGCCGCTGCCAGCTCCCTCGGGGAGGGAGCCTTTGGGGACGACAATCCCTCCGGCGCTGCGCGCCACCTCCCTTTACACAAGGGAGGCTCAGAGGCGGGGAGCCTTGCGTGGCGGCGCTGCCTCGTGGATGAGCCGGAGGAGGGACAGCTTGTGCTGCTGCTCGATCCCAACTGCCCGGCCATGCCGAACATCGTCCGCTATCGGGACGGACAGTTTTGCGACGAAATCGCGCATTACGGCGCGCAGGAGGTCAAGAGCTTTATGTGGTGGCTGCCGCTGCCGCCGTTTCCGTGGGAGGTGAGTGAGGAATGAGGAAAGCATATGATCCGTTTCTGCGTGTGCTCGTCAAGCGCCCGGGGCTGCCGCTGCGGGCCGAGGTCGTGGAGAACACGCTCCGGTCGATGCAGGAGCTTGTCGACGGGCCGATCGAGTGCGTCACGGTCACGGAGGACCTTGCCATCGTATGCAACGAGGAGGGGCGGATCCGCGGCCTTTCGCCGAGCGCCTCGATCCTCCGGATGCAGTTCGTCGGGCCGGTCGCGTTCGTCGGCGTGCGCGGCGAGGAGTTCATCAGCATCACCCGCAAGGGCGAGCGGCTCGTCCGCCAGATCGTTAAGGAGGCGGAGATTTGAGCAGCAAGTCAAAGAACAACACGCGGCGCCAGAGCGCGACGCAGCTCGGCAACCGGCATCTCATCGTGTTTCTCTGGGCGATGTGCTCGGTGCTGCATCCGACGCCGCCGCAGATCAGGGCCGTGCGCGACGAGATCCACAGCGTGCTGGAGAGTCTGCGCGCCGGGCGGCTGCGAGAGAGCGACATCGTCTCCGCGCTCGCCGAGGAGGAAAACATCCTCACCGACTGGGCGCGGCGCGATCGGAGGTGAGTGCATGCTGAAAGCGATAGAAGATTTTATCGACGCTATCAAAAACAGAAAAGAGAAGGACGCGCTGTGAGCGCGTCCTTTCCATACACGGGGCGGCGAGCCGCGCGTCGGGTTCCTTTCCTTCTGCCGTTTCGCTCGCGGCAGACTCCTCTTGCCCGACTGAAGGCCGTGCAACTCGGCCTCGCCCTTTTTTCAAACAAACCCCACGCCGATGGGAAAAGCCGAAGCATTACTGCTCCGGCTCCCCTACTGGCTTTTTTCGCCAGTCCCTGTATTTGCCGCTTTTGACGCGCGCGTCCGGCGGCGGCTGGGTGTCGCTGTCGATCGCCCAGCGTCCGCCGATACGGACGGCGGCGAGGCGGCCCTCGGCGATCAGGCGCCGGGCGTTGCGCTCGTCCTTGCCGTAGCGCTCCGCCCACTGCGCTACGCTCAGCAGTTCACCCACGGCGCGAGCGCCTCCACGCGATGAGCGCTGCGATTCCTTTGACAAGGCCCGCGCAAATGAAGAAGATTCCGAGAAACGTTAATACGCCTTTCATTTTTCAAACTCCTTTCGACTTGACTTTTCCGCATGCCTCTGTTAGTTTGAGAAGGGGGAGGCGATCTCCTCGCCTCCCCGGCGATCACTTCACGATCTTTGCAAGGATCAGAAGGATCGTCCCGGTGATTAAGTCCGCCAGCATCCCGATCAGGATCGTCAGCCAGTCGATTTGTCTGGCGGACTTCTTCGGCCTCTCGTGTTTGCCCACCTTTTCACCTCCTCTGTGATTATCATTATATACCGATAACGGGTAAATGTCAAGAGTTTTCCCTGAATTTTCAAGGCTTTTTCGATAATTCAAAAGTGTTGGACGCGCTGCGGGCGCGTCCTTTTTGCATCCGGAGGACGAGAGCCTGTAGGGCCACGGTCTGAAATCTGTTGATGGAGATCACGTCTGTGGCCAAAACATTAAAGTATATCGACGCCGGCGGCATCCAGCTCGCCGCCGTTTATGACCGAGGCCGGGCGCGCGATTCCGAGCGGCAGCGCGCCGCCAAGCACCGCGCCAGCTCCGCCGCACAGCGGCGCATGAATCAGATCTACAGCGCGCAGAAGCTTGAGCTGATGCTCAGCGCCAACTTCCCGACGCCGGGCAGCGCGCTGGTCGTTACGCTCACCCACGACGACGCGCACATGCCGAAGAGCCGGAAGGAGGCGCAGGCGCGCTTCAAGTACTTTCTCAAGAAGCTGCGCGCCGCGCGCGCCGCCGCCGGTCTGCCGGAGCCGGTCGTCTTCTGGGCGCCGGAGATCCTCACGAGCGCGTCCGGCCGGTGGCATCAGCACATCGTGCTCGACAGCACCGGCAGAGATTTTGACATGCTCCGGCGGTGCTGGATCTACGGCTCCGATATAGAGATCCGCCGTCTCGGCCGGCCGGAGCCGCACGAGCCGCCGCCCGCGTGGGAGCGCGACGACGCCGAGGAGCCGGACAACTATTACCGCGCCGTCGCGCACTACATGACCAAGGAGCTGCGCGAGTGTCAGGAGTATGAGACCCGCCCCGGCCTGCACGGCTGGAGCTGCACGCGCAACGCCGTCCGACCGGAGATCGAGACCGCCGTCGTGCCCGACGATTTCGAGCTTACGCCGCCCGAGGGCTGCCGGATCTATATCGACGAGTGCAAAAAGACCGAGTGGGCAAGCTATCGCGTTATCAAGTTCCGCATTGAGGCTCACCTCGCCGCGCCCAGGCCCGCACGCCGCCGACGCCGGCCGCGCTGACCTTTTTTATTTATTTTTTCTGCCTTGAAACACATATTATTTTAAGGATAAAGAGTGTGATCGCATTGACGGAGTACAGGAAATCTGATAGAATCATCAGAGTAAAGGACGGGTGGGCTGCCTGTCCGATCTGCGGCAACGGCCGGCTCAAGCTCGTCCGTCCGGATGAGACCGCCGAGCTCGTTTACATCCATTGCCGCCGATGCAAAAACGATATACCGCTTGTGCTTAAACAGGGCCAGTGCTTTAAGAGCCAGGGCCAGCATGATCCGCTTTGATGCGGTCACGCTGGCCCTGGCTCTTTTTTCGCCCGCGGAGGATTTATGAGCAGTAAACAAAGGGCCGACCACGTCGGAGAAACACGGACCGCCTATCTCAAAAATGCCCGCCGCGTCATTATGGCCGGGGAGGTCTGCGGCATATGCGGCCGGCCCGTCGATAAGTCGCTCAAGTACCCCGACCCTATGGCGCCAAGCGTCGATCACATTATCCCCATCTCCCGCGGCGGGCATCCGAGCGATATCGACAACCTCCAGCTGACGCACTGGTGCTGCAATCACGCGAAGTCGGACAGGCTGACCGCCGCCCCGCCCCGCCCCTGGCAGGCCGGTCCGAGCGTTTCCAACCGAAATTTGCCGCAGCATGTCGATTGGGGAAATTACCGGGGGGATACCTCCCCCTGACCGCCGGACGGCGACCTCCCTGCCCGTACTGTGGGAAAAAACACGAGGTTGACGGAAATTTTTCCGGGCGGAAGCCCGCAGACAAAAAGTTAAATAAGGACGTGCGATATGAATGGTGAAAATCTGCGCGGGATCGGATTTCTCCGCAACAAACTTGCCCTAAAACAAGGCAGAATCCGCACCCGATACCGCTACTACGAGATGAAATTTTCCGTCCGGGACTTCGGAATTTCCACGCCGCCGGAGCTTGCGTGCCTCAATTCCACGCTCGGCTGGTGCGGCAAGGCCGTGGACTCCCTGGCAGACCGGATGATGTTCCGGGAATTCCGGAACGACACGTTCGGCATGAACGAGATCTACCGGCAGAACAACCCGGACATTCTGTTCGACTCGGCCATTCTCGGCGCGCTGATCTCCTCGTGCAGCTTTATCTACATCAGTGCCGGGGCGAACGGCGATCCCCGGATGCAGGTGATCGACGGCGGCCACGCGACCGGCATCATTGACCCCGTCACGAACCTGCTCACCGAAGGGTACGCCGTTCTCGAGACAAAGGACGGGCGCGCGGTGACGGAGGCGTATTTTGTCCCCGGCGAAACGCAGATCCTCCGGAGGGGAAGGCCGCCGGAGAGCTTCAAAAGCTCCGTGCCGTACCCGCTGCTCGCGCCGATCATCTTCCGGCCGGACGCGGTCCGGCCATTCGGACACAGCCGGATCTCCCGCGCGTGCATGTCGCTGGTGGACAGCGCCATACGCACGGTCAAGCGCGGCGAGATCTCCGCGGAGTTTTACTCCTTCCCGCAGAAGTACATCACGGGGCTTTCTCCGGACGCCGAGACCATGGATACCTGGAAGGCCGCCATGTCCTCCATGCTGACGTTTACCAAGGACGAGGGCGGCGACCGCCCGACGGTCGGGCAGTTCAGCCAGCAGAGCATGCAGCCGCACATCGAGCAGCTGCGCATGTTCGCTTCCCTCTTCGGCGGCGAGGTCGGGCTGACGCTTGACGATCTCGGCTTCCCGAGCGCAAACCCGAGCAGCGCCGAGGCGATACGCAGCACGCATGAGAGCCTGCGCCTGACGGCGCGGAAGGCGCAGCGCACGTTCGGCAGCGGCTTTCTGAACGCCGGATATCTGGCGGCGTGCCTCCGGGACAGCTATCCCTACAGGCGGACGATCCTCGGGGAGACGCAGCCCGTCTGGGAGCCGATCTTCGAGCCGGACGCGGCCATGCTGTCGCTCATCGGCGACGGCGCGGTCAAGATCAATCAGGCGATCCCCGGCTTTTTCAACGCGGACGGGCTCCGCGATCTGACCGGAATCCGGGGAGGCCAGAATGACTGACGCCGTGCCGGAGCTGTGGGAGCGGATCTCCCGGGATTTCAACCGCAGCGCAAGCACCGACGTATGGATCCGGAGCTTTCTCCGCCGGGTGAAGGACGGGACGGCCACGAGCGAGGAGGCCTCCGTCTACGCCGGGAGGCTCGGCACCCACGCCGGGAACGCGCTGGCAAGAGAGCTGAAAAAAGAGAGCCTCCAGGACGGGAAGCTCTACTGGAATATCGCGGACCGGACGATCCGGCCGCTGCTGACGGAGGTCCATCGGCGGGTCAACGACGCGGCCGCCGCCGTGCTGGCGGCGGAAAACAAAAGGAACGGAATCGGACTCAAGCCGATGCGCGGGCCATGGCCGGAAAACCGCGTGAAGGATCTGATCGACAAGATCGTGGAGGTTTACGCGGAGGATGAAGGCTGACGGCTTCCTGCGGACTACGCTCGAAAACATATCTCGCGGCATGTATGACGATTTCGTCGAATCGAGCTGCCGCTCCATGCGGAAATCCGGCGCCAAGGCCGTCATTGTCCGGAAGGAGATCGGAAGCTGCTGCGACTGGTGCCGAAGTCTGGCCGGGACGTACGACTACAGTGCGGGGCAGTATCCGGACGATATTTTCCGCCGGCATCAGAACTGCCGGTGCATCGTCACCGTATCGAACGAAAAGGGCCATTATACCAACGTATGGTCCAAGCGCGAATACGATTCGGAGCGGGAGCTGATCCGCGGGCGGATCGAGGATATCCAGCACGAAGAGGCGCGCACCGCCGTGAGGGAACGGAAAGCCCGGAAACGGGCTAAGGCCGTTTCCGAAGGAAAGCAGTTTTTCGATTCGACCGACTTCTGGAAGGACGCAGACCGCCGCGCCGGGGAGGACTTCTATACCGGAGTTAAGAATCCGGGGAAGGTGTTCTACAAGGACGGGCAGCGGTACGAGATCGACGGGCATCATGTCAAATTCGAGCCGTCACAGCACGAGCGGGAGATTGCCGAGGTTCTCGCGGAGCAGATGCATGATCGGGTCATTTTGCAGCCGAAGATTGAATATCCAAAGGGAATAAAAATGCCGGACTATGTTATCGGCGGAAAATCATATGACTTGAAAACAATAGAGGGCGTCGGAAAAAACACTTTCGATAACGCGGTTAAAGGTCAAAGAAGCCAGGCGACAAACTTCGTTTTTGACATAACAAAATGTCCTTTGCCGAGGGATGTAATAGAGCGCAAGTTGGAGGCTATTCTTACAAATAAGAGCCGAGACTGGATAGAAAAGCTCATCCTGATTGATAACGGGGAAATTGTAAAAATTCTTGAGCGGACATAAAAATGGAGCCGACCGCAGCCCAGATGTGCCACGATAAGCTCCATTTTACCGACAGCCCCCCAACTGGAGAACCTCCGGCACCTTTATTATATGCACTTTCTCATGAAAATGCAAGCTTTTTTCGGTCTCGAGAAAAATAAAAGCCGCCTAAAATGTCCCTCAGGCGGGACATATAGGCGGCGATGAGCCGACCCCAGCCCAAGGGGGCCACGATAGGCTCCATTTCAACCGCCTAACACGTCCAGATCACTGGACGTATAGACGGCAAGATGATTTCTCATCTCATCCCTATTATATGCAGAGTGCTTTGAAAATGCAAGCTTTTTGAAAGGAACGGCCCATGAAAAAACGGCGCGGCAGCCAGAATCCGACGAAGCTGATCCTCTGCCGGTATAAGCACAAGATGAGCCGGTACGGCGAGGCCGTGGAGCTTTACGAGCGGACCGGCCGCACCGCGCAGCGGTGGCAGGTGCTTCTGCTGCGGCACATTCTCGCCACGGACAAGGCCGGTCTGTGGGTGCATACGAAATTCGGCTATGCCGTCCCGCGGCGAAACGGAAAGAACGAGGTCGTCGTCATGCGCGAGATCTTCGGGCTGAAAAACGGCGAGCACATCCTGCACACCGCACACCGGACGACCACGACGCACGCGGCGTGGGAGCGGCTCTACGATATGCTGCAGAAGGCCGGCATCCCGGTAGCCAGCACATACCGCGCCTACGGCCGGGAGCACATCTTCCTGAAGAACGGCGGAAAGATCGAGTTTCGCACCCGCACCAGCAAGGGCGGGCTCGGCGAGGGCTTCGATCTTCTGGTGATCGACGAGGCGCAGGAGTACCAGGACGATCAGGAGAGCTCGCTCAAGTACACCGTTTCCGACAGCCCGAATCCGCAGACGATCCTCTGCGGGACGCCGCCGACGCCCATCAGCGCCGGAACGGTGTTCGTAAAGTTCCGGCAGAGCTGTCTCGCCGGGGAGCTGAAGCACAGCGGCTGGGCGGAGTGGTCGGTGGAGTATCAGACGGACCCGAGGGACAAGGAGGCGTGGTATCTTACCAACCCGAGTCTCGGAACCATCCTCAACGAGCGGAAGATCACGGACGAGATCGGGCCCGATCCGGTCGATTTCAACATCCAGCGTCTCGGTCTGTGGCTCACCTACAACCAGAAGAGCGCCATTTCGGAGGCCGAGTGGCAGAACATCCAGACGGATGTGGTGCCGGAGCTGACGGGGAAGATCGTTGTCGGGATCAAGTTTTCCCACGACGCGGCGTCTGTTTCTCTCGGCGTGGCCGCGCGGACGAAGGACGGCCGGATCTACACGGAGGTCATCGACTGCCGCAGCACGCGCAGCGGCACGGCGTGGATCCTGGACTTTCTCAAAAAGACCGCAGGCTCCACCAAAAAGGTCATTATCGACGGCGCAAGCGGTCAGCAGCTGCTCGCCGATGAGATGAAG
>ERZ825384.3224-NODE-3224-length-15044-cov-4.379879_pt1 | contig 15044 bp, 10 predicted proteins | sample MGYA00519931_ERZ825384 | MGnify/ENA primary metagenome ERZ825384 (study PRJEB31778, sample SAMEA3449200) | human gut metagenome | biome: human gut; feature: human-associated habitat; material: faeces | place: United Kingdom | collected 2010/2012 ...
CTAAACCCGAAAAAAATACATGACTAAACACGAAACACCGACTTGACGAAATACACTCATCGGCATGAATCCTGACATGCGACAGCAGCTCGACCTTCATTCTCTCGTGGACCTTCGCCAGCCAGCGCGCGTGCACGTTCATCATCCAGTTCGCCATGTCCTGGCGCGATATCGTCGCGCCGCACGCCTTGAGGTCTGCCTCTATGCGGTAGAGCGGCAGCGACATGACGTACTTGCCGTTGACGATCCAGGCAAGCAGCGACGGCGTCGCAAACGAGCCTGGTATCGGCGGCTCAGGCTGCGGTGCTCGCACGATGACGCCCTTGCGCTCCTATTGAGTTTCAGGGGCGTTTTTGGGGTGGTGGGACAAACTACTGGGACAGTTCACTCTTCGAAAAAATCCTTTACTCTTCGTCCGCTGCGTGTCGCCATGTCCGTGGTGTACGCGCTTTTAGAGTAAAAATGACTGAAACTGCAGGTCAAAAGGCATAAAGAGACCCCCTGAAAACGTTGTTTCCAGAGGGTCTCAATAGTTTTTACTCACCCCAAATCACAGGTGGCTTTACGCTTTTTCGTACGTGGCGGCGCACTGCGACACTCTACGGACGGAATTTCGATTGCGCAAAATCCGCTCCAGTTTACTCCCACTCGCCAAAGTAAAACTGGTTCTAAACAATACTGTTTAGGGGATTTGACTCTTAGTTGCTCAATTTGATACCAATTATCCAACTTATACGGCGTTGTCGGACTCCTGTTATCAAAAGATTATCAAGCCCAATGTTATCAGCAGAAAAGCAATGGTTTGGATCATCTGTATTATACCACAAGCAGAGTGCTATTTCAATCAAATAAGGGACTGCTTCAACTGTAGAATCCGTTTTTCAATCTCTCGAATGATCTCGACAAAGACTTGATCTTCGCTTCCGGTCGGATCTTCTAATCCCCAGTTATCGTCAAATGCTCTACCAATGAAAGGACAGCCCACATTGCACCCCATGGAGATTGCAATATCAGGGGCAGGAATATCCGAGATCAGTTTGGAATACTGGGTTTTCTCCATGTCAATCCCGTACAGTTCTTTCATAATGCGGACAGCATCCTGATTGATTTGCGGTTTTGTTTCCGTTCCTGCGGAATAGCTTTCAAACACATCGGAAGCCAAGTGCTTTCCCAAGGCCTCGGCAATCTGACTGCGGCAGGAATTATGGACGCAGATAAATGCCACCTTTTTCTTACTCATATTTGAACCAGTCTTTCGTTTTATTTGCGTTTTTTTACAAGGAACAGCATCACGGGAACTTCTGTCAGCACACCCACAGTCGTTGCCAGTGCCGCAGGGGAAGTCGTTCCAAACAAGGCGATTGCAACAGCAACAGCCAGTTCAAAGAAGTTGGAAGCACAAATCATTCCGGCGGGAGCAGCAATCTTGTAGGGCAGCTTCAAAACCCGGCAAGCGATATACGCAATCGCAAAAATCAGGAAGGTCTGTAAAATCAGCGGTACCGCAATCAAAACAATGTGCAGAGGTTTTTCCAGAATGGTATTGCCTTGGAACGAGAAAATCATCACCAGCGTCAGCAATAAGCCAATGGTAGTTACACTGTCAAACATATGGATGAAAGTCTCCTCAAAGTACACTGCCCCTTCCGCTTGATGACAGCCGAACGGGTCAGCATACCGCCAGCCAGAGGAAACACCACAAACAGTACCACAGAGAGAATCAGGGTATCCCACGGAACGGGAACATTGGAACGCCCAGCAAAAAATGCCCGTTGAGTTCGATTTGAGTTTCACGGGCCCCGAAACGGCCCCGTTTCGCCCTCGGGGACAAAAACCGCGCGTCAACTCACTTGGGATAAATCCTTACTCCCATTCCCTCGAATACCTCCCCGTGCCTTGTTGTCTTGAAACACGGGGAGTAAATGGCGAAATCGCAGGTGAAAGGGAGTAAAACGGCAAAGAAAAAGCCTCCGTTCCAACGAGGGAACGGAGGCTAGGAAATCGTTTTTACTCACTGCCGTCGCTGGCGGTTTTGCCATGACTCTCGTACGAAACGAAACTCAGCGGTACACCACGGCACTCAAAAGAGCAGGTCAAAGCCCTATCGGCTTTACTCCCATTCGATGGTCGCCGGCGGCTTGGAGGTGCAATCGAGGACGACGCGGTTGATCTGGCGGCATTCGTTGGTGATGCGCGTGGAGATCGTGGCGAGCACATCGTAGGGGACACGGGACCAGTCGGCGGTCATGGCGTCTTCCGAGCTGACCGGGCGCAGGACGATCGGCGAGCCGTAGGTGCGCTCGTCGCCTTGGACGCCGACAGAGTGAACGTCAGCCAGAAGCACGACCGGGCACTGCCAGATGTCGCGGTCGAGACCGGCCTTGGAGAGTTCCTCGCGGGCGATGGCGTCGGCCTCGCGCAGCAGGTCGAGGCGCTCCTTGGTGATCTCGCCGATGATGCGGATGCCCAGACCCGGGCCCGGGAAGGGCTGACGCCAGACGATTTCGTCGGGCAGACCGAGCTCGGTGCCGATGGCGCGCACCTCATCCTTGAACAGAGTGCGCAGCGGTTCGATGAGCTGGAACTTGATGTCCTCGGGCAGGCCGCCGACGTTGTGGTGGCTCTTGATGTTGGCCGCGCCGTCGCCGCCGCCGGATTCGACGACGTCGGGGTAGAGCGTGCCCTGCACGAGGAACTTGACCTCCTTGCCGCGGGCGCCGGCCTCTTCGAGGACCTGGCGCTGGGCCTTCTCGAAGGTGCGGATGAACTTCTCGCCGATGATCTTGCGCTTGCGCTCCGGCTCGGAGACGCCTGCGAGGGCGTCGAGGAAGTCGTCGGCGGCGTCGACGGTGATGAGGCGGATGCCGGTCGCGGCGACGAAGTCGTGCTTGACCTGCTCGACTTCGCCCTTGCGCAGCAGGCCGTGGTCCACGAACACGCAGGTGAGCTGGTCGCCGATGGCCTTGTGTACCAGAGCGGCGGCCACGGCGGAATCAACGCCGCCGGACAGGCCGCAGATCACCTCGGCGTCGCCGACCTGCTCGCGGATCTTCTTGACTTGATCCTCGATAATCGAGGAGGCATCCCAGTCGTTGGGCAGCGCGGCGCAACGGTGCAGGAAGTTTTCGATAAGCTTCTGGCCAAGCGGGGAGTGCTTGACTTCCGGGTGCCACTGCACACCATAGAGCTTGCGGGATTCGTCCGCCATGGCGGCCACGGGCGCGCCTTCGGTGTGGGCCAGCACTTCGAAGCCGGCCGGGGCCTGTTCGACCGCCACACCGTGGCTCATCCACGTGGTCTGCTCGGCGGGGGAGTCGGCGAGGATGCCGGCGGCGTCGTCGATGGTGGCTGAGGTCTTGCCGTATTCGCCGAGCGCGGCCTTATCCACCTTGCCGCCGAGCTCATAGGCCATGACCTGGAAGCCGTAGCAGATACCAAGCACCGGAACACCGGATTCGAATACCTTGGTGTCTATGGTCGGCGCGCCGGGCTCGAACACGGAGGCCGGGCCGCCAGACAGAATAATCGCCTTCGGATCCTTGGCCAGGATCTCGTCGACCGGCATGGAATGAGGGACCAGCTCGGAGTACACGCCTGCTTCGCGCACGCGGCGGGCGATGAGCTGGGCGTACTGGGCGCCGAAGTCGACGACAAGCACAGGACCGTTTGCCATTGATATTCCCCTAACGTTCATTGGAATTTTACGTGGGCTGAACACCCCTGATTATCACTGGTCAAGGCGACAAGGCCGACACGCAGAGACTATGTGCGCAAATCGAACAAACTACATGCCTGTAGACGGACAACACGCCGATTTCGAACATGGGAAATCGAACGTGCGCTGTTCTAGCCAAATGCTGGATTTCCGCATGCTTCCGCTGTTTTGAAAAAGTATGTTGAAAAAACTAATGTTGACAAACGGTCAGTCGAACCGCACAAATACTGAAATATCCGCAACAATTTCGAACACACCCGCAAGAAATCGTTCAAAAGTCGCGTTGTCCTCGTACCATGACGATTGATTGGGAACGGAAAACCTTGGCACCGCAAGGGTCAGGGACCGTGACCGAACAGAAATAATCAATCGCACGATCACGTGCAGGAGTACAGGAGTACACATGACGAGTCCTGTTATTGGCACCCCTTGGAAGAAGCTCAACGCTCCGGTTTCCGAGGAAGCCCTCGAAGGCGTTGACAAGTACTGGCGCGTTGCCAACTACCTTTCCATCGGCCAGATTTATCTGCGTTCCAACCCGCTGATGAAGGAGCCCTTCACCCGCGAAGATGTGAAGCACCGTCTGGTGGGCCACTGGGGCACTACCCCTGGCCTGAACTTCCTCATCGGCCACATCAACCGTTTCATTGCTGACCACGGCCAGAACACCGTGATCATCATGGGCCCGGGCCACGGTGGCCCGGCCGGTACCTCCCAGTCCTACCTGGACGGCACCTACACCGAGACCTTCCCGAAGATCACCAAGGACGAAGCTGGTCTGCAGAAGTTCTTCCGTCAGTTCTCTTACCCGGGCGGCATTCCGTCCCACTTCGCTCCGGAGACCCCGGGCTCCATCCACGAGGGTGGTGAGCTGGGTTACGCTCTGTCCCACGCTTACGGCGCCATCATGGACAACCCGAGCCTGTTTGTCCCGGCCATCGTCGGCGACGGCGAGGCTGAGACCGGCCCGCTGGCTACCGGCTGGCAGTCCAACAAGCTCGTGAACCCGCGCACCGACGGTATCGTGCTGCCGATCCTGCACCTCAACGGCTACAAGATCGCCAACCCGACCATCCTGTCCCGCATCTCCGACGAAGAGCTCCACGAGTTCTTCCACGGCATGGGTTACGAGCCCTACGAGTTCGTCGCTGGCTTCGATGATGAGGACCACATGTCCATCCACCGTCGCTTCGCCGAGCTGTGGGAGACCATCTGGGACGAGATCTGCGACATCAAGGCCACCGCTCAGACCGACAACGTGCACCGTCCGTTCTACCCGATGCTGATCTTCCGCACCCCGAAGGGCTGGACCTGCCCGAAGTACATCGACGGCAAGAAGACCGAGGGCTCCTGGCGTTCCCACCAGGTGCCGCTGGCTTCCGCCCGCGACACCGAGGCCCACTTCGAGGTTCTCAAGAACTGGCTCGAGTCCTACAAGCCGGAAGAGCTGTTCGACGCCAACGGTGCTGTCAAGGACGACGTCCTTGCCTTCATGCCGAAGGGCGAGCTGCGTATCGGTGCCAACCCGAACGCCAACGGTGGTGTGATCCGCAACGACCTGAAGCTGCCGAACCTCGAGGACTACGAGGTCAAGGAAGTGGCTGAGTACGGCCACGGCTGGGGCCAGCTCGAGGCCACCCGTACCCTGGGTGCCTACACTCGCGACATCATCAAGAACAACCCGCGCGACTTCCGCATCTTCGGACCGGATGAGACCGCTTCCAACCGTCTGCAGGCTTCCTACGAAGTCACCAACAAGCAGTGGGATGCCGGCTACATCTCCGACGAGGTCGACGAGCACATGCACGTCTCCGGCCAGGTCGTTGAGCAGCTGTCCGAGCACCAGATGGAAGGCTTCCTCGAGGCCTACCTGCTGACCGGTCGTCACGGCATCTGGAGCTCCTACGAGTCCTTCGTCCACGTGATCGACTCCATGCTGAACCAGCACGCCAAGTGGCTTGAGGCTACCGTCCGCGAGATTCCGTGGCGCAAGCCGATCGCCTCCATGAACCTGCTGGTCTCCTCCCATGTTTGGCGTCAGGACCACAACGGCTTCTCCCACCAGGATCCGGGTGTCACCTCCGTCCTGCTGAACAAGTGCTTCAACAACGATCACGTGATCGGCATCTACTTCCCGGTGGATTCCAACATGCTGCTCGCTGTGGCTGAGAAGTGCTACAAGTCCACCAACAAGATCAACGCCATCATCGCTGGTAAGCAGCCTGCTGCCACCTGGCTGACCCTGGACGAGGCTCGTGCCGAGCTCGAGAAGGGTGCCGCCGCTTGGGATTGGGCTTCCACCGCCAAGAACAACGATGAGGCCGAGGTCGTGCTTGCCGCCGCCGGCGATGTCCCGACTCAGGAGATCATGGCTGCTTCCGACAAGCTGAAGGAACTGGGCGTCAAGTTCAAGGTTGTGAACGTTGCCGACCTGCTCTCCCTGCAGTCCGCCAAGGAGAACGACGAGGCTCTGACCGACGAGGAGTTCGCCGACATCTTCACCGCCGACAAGCCGGTGCTGTTCGCGTACCACTCCTACGCTCACGACGTGCGTGGCCTGATCTACGACCGTCCGAACCACGACAACTTCAACGTCCACGGCTACGAGGAGGAGGGCTCCACCACCACCCCGTACGACATGGTTCGTGTCAACCGCATCGACCGCTACGAGCTGACCGCTGAGGCTCTGCGCATGATCGACGCCGACAAGTACGCCGACAAGATCGACGAGCTCGAGAAGTTCCGTGATGAGGCCTTCCAGTTCGCCGTCGACAACGGCTACGACCACCCGGACTACACCGACTGGGTGTACTCCGGCGTGAACACCGACAAGAAGGGTGCCGTCACCGCTACCGCCGCTACCGCTGGCGACAACGAGTGATAACACCTCCACGGTGTTGTTAGTTCGCTAACACCAAAGGGCTCGGGATTCGTCCCGAGCCCTTTGCTTATTCATAAGCCCTGTCACGGCGGGGCAGAACAAAGCGAACTGTTGTGATGTTTTAATCGCGTAGCACCCTGAAATGCAGCAGGGCATTGCGCACACCGTCGTGGTCCACATCGTCAGTGATGTAGTCGGCGGCGGCCTTGGGCTCGGCGGTCGCATTGCCCATCGCGACCCCGATGCCGGCGTAGGCGAGCATATCCGTGTCATTGCCGCCATCGCCGAAGGCCATGGTCTGCTCGCGCGTGATGCCGTAATGCGCCATGAACCGCTGGATGCCGCGCGGCTTGCCGCCATCGGCCGGAATCAGATCCGTGAAATCCGGATGCCAACGCACCCCGCGCACATTGCTGCACAGTCCCACCAGTTCGGCCTCCAGCTCGGGCCCGACAAAGGGACTGATCTGGAAAGTCTCATGATCCAGCGCGCGGGTGCGCGGGTCCTCGAAATACCGGGTCGGTGCGGTTTTGCCCAGTTTGCTCCACGTGGCGCGAAGCAGATCATTGGACTGGTTGAAGTACACGTAATCCTTCTCGCCGAAATTGCACACCACATCGGGGTGACGGTCCAGCCAGTCGAGAATCACCTCAATATCAGCAGTATCCAAGGCCTGCGAGGCAAAGAAGCCGGTGTCATCAAAACAATACTGCCCATTGAACGCCACCACGCCATCGAACGTCACCGGCATGGTATCCAGCACCACGTGCATCTGTGAAGGCGCGCGGCCCGTGCAAATCAGCACCTTGACGCCTGCGGCCTGCAGCCGGTGAATCGCCTCGATTGTGGAATCCGGCACCGTATGGGTCGTGAAACTGGTGAGCGTGCCATCGATATCGAAGAATACGGCTCGGATATCGGCATTGGCAGTATCGGTAGTCATAGCTTCCATTGTCAAAGCCCCTCTCGACGTGCTTTCCGGCGTGTTCGGCACGCCTATAGCGGGTTATCAAACGCACGAATCCCGGACATTGCATGCGCGCCATAAAAGACACCTATATGGCAATCGGCCATTTTCCGTCACTTTCGCGGTTCAAGCGCGTTATGGTGTTACCCGACATCAATTTTGGAGAGAGGAAATCCAATGACAGCAGCAACCCAGCCGGCAACCCCGGCCGCTCCTAACAATAACGAGCCGGTGCGTGTGAACCACACCGCCCGCAACGTCATCATCACCATCGTGGTCGTGGCGATTATCGCCGTAGCCGCGTTCTTCGGCTACCGCGCGTTTGCCGGTGCCAACGAGTCGTCCGCCAAGGGCAGCAAGGGCAACCCGGTCAAGATCGGCGTGGTCGGCGCTACCAACCCCGAATGGGTCAAGTTCAAGCAGGACGCCGAGAAGGCCGGCATCTACGTCGACATCGTCGACTTCCAGGACTACACCTCCGAAAACCCGGCCCTTGACTCCGGCGAGCTGGACCTCAACGAATTCCAGCACCTGCTCTACTTGGCCAACTACAACGTGAGCAACAAGAAGGACCTGCAGCCCATCGGCGGCACCGCCATCTACCCGCTCGGCGTGTACTCCACCAAGGTCAAGGACATCAAGGACCTGAAGCAGGGCGACACCGTCACCATTCCGAACGACGAAACCAACCAGGCCCGCGCTATCGGCGTGCTCAAGGCCGCCGGTCTCGTGACGCTCAAGGGCGACTGGACCGCCTTCTCCACCCCGGCCTACATCGACGAAGCCAAGAGCAAGGTCAAGGTCACCCCGCTCAAGGCCGAACAGGTGGCCACCACCCTGAAGGACCCGACCATCGCCGCTGGTGTGATCAACAACGACTACGTGGCCGATGCCGGTCTCGACCCGAAGGACGCCATCTACCAGGATGACGCCGAATCCGAAGAGGCTCGCCCCTACATCAACGTGTGGGTGGCCCGCAAGGCGGACGTGAACAACGAGACCTACAAGAAGCTCGTTTCCATCTACCAGCAGAAGGATGTGCTCGACGCCCTGCAGGAGAACTCCGGCGGTACCGCGGTGTTCGCCGACAAGTTCAGCGCCAGCGAGCTGCAAGGCTTCCTGTCCGACATTGAGAAGGATGCCAAGGCCCAGCAGTGAGCCGCGGCTGATACGAGCGCACGACTAGCCTGTCCATAGCCATTACCACCAAGCGGAGCGAGTACCCGAGCCAACAATCGGGATTCGCTCCGCTTCCGTGACCGGACACCAACAACCAGCATCAGGGAGCACTATGAGCGACCCCATCATCACCTTCGACCATGTCGTGAAGGAATTCAAAACACGCGGACGCGGCGCGAACATCGCACGAGCCGTGGATGACGTCAGCCTGACCATCGATCGCGGTGACATCTTCGGCATCATCGGCTATTCCGGTGCAGGCAAATCCACACTGGTCCGGCTTATCAACGCGCTCGAACGACCCACCTCCGGCACTGTGACCGTGCTTGGTACTGATATCACCTCTCTGAGTGAGACCAAGCTGCGGCCCATCCGCCAGAAAATCGGCATGATTTTCCAGCAGTTCAACCTGTTCTCCACCAAAACCGTGGCCCAGAACATCGCCTACCCACTGCAACTCGATCACTGGCGCAAGGACTATCAGGATCGTCGTGTCAACGAACTCCTTGAATTCGTGGGCCTCAGTGAGCACGCAAACAAATACCCTTCGCAGCTGTCCGGCGGCCAGAAGCAGCGCGTCGGCATCGCCCGCGCACTGGCCACTAATCCGGAGATTCTGCTCGCCGACGAAGCCACCAGCGCGCTCGACCCGGAAACCACCACCGAAGTGCTGGCCTTGCTCAAGCGTGTGAACGAGGAATTCGGCATCACCATTGTGCTTATCACCCATCAGATGAACGTGGTCCAGCAGATTGCCGGCCGCGTGGCCGTAATGAGCGCCGGACGCGTGGTCGAATCCGGCGACGTATACGATGTGTTCGCTGCACCCCAGCAGCCGGTGACCAAGCGATTCATTGCCACCGCATTGTCTGGCCTGCCCGAGGAAGACCGGGTCGAGCGATTGCATCACGAATGGTCGGGCCGCATTGTCACCGTGCTTATCCGCCAAAAGGACGTTTCCGGCACCCAAGGCCATGAACTCAAGGCATCCGGACAGAATATCTCCGAACTCATCGCCAAATACGGCGTCGAATCCAGCCTGCTCTACGGCGGCATCGACACGGTCAAGGGGACCGCCATCGGTGCCATCACCTACGAATTCAACGGGCCCGGCTGGCATGTGGACGAATTCCTGCGCGAGCTCGCCGCCAATAGCGACGTCATCGACTTCGGCACCGCCGCAAAGCCTGTGGCCTACGCCGACGCAGTCGCCGGACATGCCTCCTACGCCGAAGACCGCGCCCATGACCCACTGGCGGCCGATACTGCCACCGCGCCCGCCGCGTCCGCCGCCGCACATGAAGGAGCCAACGCATGATCATCCTCGCCAACCCGCGTAGCGACTGGAACGTGCTGCGTCCACTACTGTTCGAATCCATTGGCCAGACCCTGACCATGGTGCTCGTCACCCTCGTCATCGGCGGATTCCTCGGCCTGATCCTCGGCGTGGTGCTCTATGGCACCCGCCCCGGCAACCTGTTCGAGAACGCGGTCGTCTACCGCATCCTTGACATCATCGTCAACATCGTGCGCCCGATTCCGTTCATCATCTTCCTGGCAGCCATGCAGCCGCTCACCATCGTCGTGGTCGGCACGTCCATCGGCACCGTGGCCGCCATCTTCCCGATGGTGGTGATGTGCACCTTCGCCACCTCGCGTCTGGTCGAACAGAATCTCGTGCCGGTCGACCCGGGAGTAATCGAGGCCGCGCGTTCGATGGGTGCCGGCAAGCTCACCATCATCCGCACCGTGCTCATCCCCGAAGCCCTGGCACCGCTGATCCTGGCCTACGCCTTCCTGTTCATTGGCGTGCTCGACATGTCTGCCATGGCCGGCTACATCGGCGGTGGCGGTCTCGGTAACTTCGCCATCGCCTACGGCTACCAGAAGTTCGACCAGACCGTCACCTGGACGGCCGTGATCATCATGATCGTACTGGTCCAGGTGGTGCAGGGCATCGCCAACGCCATCGCCAAACGACTGCTCAAACGCCAGCAATAACAAGGCATACTGACCCCATAGATTGCGGCCCTCGCCAATATGGAGCGAGGGCCGCAATATATTCTTCGCGCTACTAGAATCGGGAACCATGAGTGAACATATCGACATCGACCACGAACTCATCACTATCCGCCACTACCTGCACGCCCATCCGGAGCGTAGTTTCCGTGAATTCGGCACCAGCATCTATCTGACCGACCAGCTCAAGGCGCACGGCATCGAGATCCTGCACAACCCGCTGGAGACTGGTGTTGTGGGGCTCATTCAGGGCGAGGCCGGTCCCGGGCCGCGTATCGGGCTGCGCGCTGACATCGACGGCCTGCCCATCGTGGAAGACTCCGGACTGGAGTTCAGCTCCGTCAATGAAGGCGTGATGCACGGCTGCGGCCACGACCTGCACATGACCGGTCTGCTCGGTGCCGCCTTCTGGCTCGCCGAGCACCGTGACAAGTTCGCCGGCTCGATCAAGATTCTGTTCCAGCCGAGTGAGGAGACCGGCCAAGGCGCTCGCGCCATGATCGACGCCGGACTCGTGGATGACGTCGAAGCCATTATCGGCACGCACAACAACCCCAACTATGCGCCCGGCCAGCTGGCCATCGGCGTTGAGCCGATGATGGCCGGCTGCGTGAAATTCCGCGTGACCCTCCACGCCCAAGGCACCCACGCCGGTTACCCGTACAAGGGCACCGGGCCCATCGAAGCGCTCGCCAGTATTATTCTGAGCCTGCAGACCATCGTGAGCCGCAACGTCACGCCCTTCCACCCGCTGGTGCTGTCCGTTACCGAAGTGCACGGCGGCCATGTGTGGAACGTGGTGCCCGCCGAAGCCGGATTCCAAGGGACTGTGCGCTATTTCCACAAGTCGGATGGCAATCTGGTCGGCCGCCGATTCAAGGAAGTGGTGGAACACACCGCCGAGGCATACGGCATCAGCGCCGACGTGGTCTGGGATGACTTTCAAGACCCGCTGGTCTCCGATCCAGGTCTCGCCAAGGCCGTGGCGGCGGATGTCAACGACTACGCGCAGCTCGAACCGATACGTCAGTCGATGGCGGGGGAGGACTTCTGCGAATTCGCCAAGGTGACGTTGCCGGTGTTCGCGTTCGTCGGGTCAAACGGCCAGGAAGGTTGCGCCGACTGGCATAGCCCGCATTTCGTGGGTCTCGACGAATCCATTCCCACCTTCGTCAACTTCTACGTCAACACCGCTCTGCGCGTGCTCAACGAGCTGAAGTAAAATCCTTTTCTGGCTCGCCTCCGGAGGCTGAGGCGTTAGGCAGACAGCCCAGTGGGCTGTCTGTAGCCGAAGGTGAGGCGACAGCCGAACCAGATATGCGCGGGCCTCGCCCGTCCATAAGTGCAGGACGAGCTATCAGCGAAGCTGACTGAGGGGAGTGGCATTCGTTCATTAGGTCGATTCATCGTCCATTAGGTCGGTGAACGGCGATACTGGTTGTTGGAATCGCGCCATTGCAACGACTGATATCGCATTGCAGTGACCTAATGAACGCAAAAACGACCTAATGAATGACGCCAAGCCGGAAGAACAGGCAATCCGACGTCATACGCGGCTACACTAAGAATCTATGACACAGCTTCGCTTCGCACTCGCCCAGATCGACACCTGCGTCGGCGCGCTTGACGCCAACGCCGCCAAGGTGCTCGACTACTCCCGTAAAGCCGCCGCAGGAAACGCCCAAGTGGTTGTTTTCCCGGAAATGACCCTCACCGGATACCCCATCGAGGATCTGGCCCTGCGCCGCACCTTCCGCCAAGCCGCATGGGACAAGGCCAACGAACTCGCCACCCAGCTCAACGACGACGGCCTCGGCGATCTGTTCGTGGTGGTCGGCACCGTGGGCACCGACCGCAAGACCTCCAAGCCGCGCAACCGACTGGTGGTCTTGCACCAGGGCGTGGTCTGGGCCGGCTACGACAAGCACTTCCTGCCCAACTACGGCGTGTTCGACGAATTCCGCATCTTCTCCGCCGGCGACCGCTCCGTGACCCTCGACGTGGACGGCGCCACCATTGGCGTGGCCATCTGCGAGGACATCTGGCAGGACGGCGGCCCGGTGGCCGACCTGGCCACCAAGAACATCGACCTGCTTCTCACCATCAACGGCTCGCCGTATGAGGAAGGCAAGACCAACACCCGTTTCGAGCTCGCCCAGCGTCGTGCCGCCGAGGTTAACGCCCCGGTCATCTACCTGAATCAGGTCGGCGGTCAAGACGACCTCGTCTTCGACGGCGGCAGCTTCGTGGTCGACGCCGACGGCACGCTTATCGAACGCAGCCCGATGTTCATGGAAAACCTGACGTTCTGGGACTTCGATTCCGCCGCCGAACATCAGGCCAAGGCCGAGATCGTTCCGGAACTCGACCCGGACGAAGAGGTATACACTGCCTGCGTGCTCGGCCTCAAGGACTACATGGCCAAGAACCACTTCACCGGCGTGACGCTGGGCCTCTCGGGAGGCATCGACTCCGCACTGGTAGCCGCCATGGCGGCCGACGCATGCGGCGGCGAGAACGTCTGGGGCATCTCCATGCCCTCCATGTACTCCTCCGACGGTTCCAAAGACGACGCCGCCGATTTGGCCTCCAACATTGGCGCCCATTACGAGGTCCAGCCCATTGAGCCATTGTTCAACGCCTACCAACAGCAACTTGACCTTGATGGCGTCTCCGCCGAGAACCTGCAGGCCCGCATCCGCGGTGTGATCGTGATGGCCAGCTCCAATTCGCGCGGTCTGCTCGCCGTGGCCACCGGCAACAAGTCAGAGCTCGCCTGCGGCTACTCGACCATCTACGGCGATGCGGTAGGCGGCTACGCACCCATCAAGGACCTGCTCAAGACCCGTGTCTGGGAGATCAGCCGTTGGCGTAACAAGGCCGCGGCCGCAGGCGTCGGCATCGGCGGTCTCAAGATCGTGGGCAACGAGGACGGCAACACCGGCATCCCGTTGAAGGACGGCGTGATGATTCCGGTCTCCTCCATCGAGAAGGCACCCTCGGCCGAGTTGCGCCCCGGGCAGAAGGACTCCGACTCCCTGCCCGAATACGCGCTGCTCGACAAGGTGCTCGCCGCATACATCGAGCACGCGCACGGCCGCGCCGACCTGTTAGCCGACGGCTTCGACCAGGTCACCGTAGACACCGTGATGCGATTGGTGGACCGCGCCGAATGGAAGCGCCGCCAATACCCGCTGGGTCCCAAGGTCACGGCCCTCGCGTTCGGCCGCGACCGCCGCCTGCCCGTCACCAACGCATTCAGGGAATAAACATATATTGCTCCCGCCAGCGGGAGCAAGTAATACCGTTGAGGAGGTACCAATGACAGACGATAACAAGAAGCAGTGGTATTTCAACACCGTCAAGAAGCAGGCCGAGCTGGGCATGATCTCACCGATCGAACAGCGCATGGGTCCGTACAAGACCAAGGAAGACGCCGAACATGCGTGGGACATCGTGGTGGACCGCAATGCCAGATGGGAGGAGGAGAACCGGCGCTGGAAGAACTACGGCGTGAAACCCGCACAGGCTCGCCCCGAGGATTGACGGTCGAAAACTGACGGATACGGTTCTGCTGTCAATCTCAAGACCGAACCGCTCATACGAACATCACAGTATGAGCGGTTTCCCATATCTGGAGACGTGCAATAGTCCCATCAATATCTAGAAGCCATTGGAATGGTAGCGTTCACAGAAACAATGTGAGATAGCTCACTCCCAATTTCAGCTTTTCTCAAGCAAGTGCCAACTACACTGTTGAACCAAGGGTTCCGTGAAGATGCGAAACCTACAACCCCATTTAAGGAGTGACATGACCGCAGTGGAAAATGCAGCTGTCTCCCAGGAGGAGCTCGACGCCAAGGCGTGGGCCGGCTTCACCGAGGGCAACTGGCAGAAGGATATTGACGTCCGCGACTTCATCCAGAAGAACTACACCCCGTACGAGGGCGACGAGACATTCCTGGCTCCTGCCACCGAGAAGACCAAGCACCTGTGGAAGTACCTCGACGACAACTACCTGGCCGTGGAGCGCAAGCAGCGCGTCTACGACGTGGACACCCATACCCCGGCCGACGTCGACGCCTTCCCGGCCGGCTACATCGACTCCCCGGAAGTCGATAACGTGGTCGTTGGCCTCCAGACCGACGTTCCCTGCAAGCGCGCGATGATGCCGAACGGTGGCTGGCGCATGGTCGAGCAGGCCATCAAGGAAGCCGGCAAGGAACCGGATCCGGAGATCAAGAAGATCTTCACCAAGTACCGCAAGACCCACAACGACGGCG
>ERZ825384.3225-NODE-3225-length-15029-cov-3.387405_pt1 | contig 15029 bp, 15 predicted proteins | sample MGYA00519931_ERZ825384 | MGnify/ENA primary metagenome ERZ825384 (study PRJEB31778, sample SAMEA3449200) | human gut metagenome | biome: human gut; feature: human-associated habitat; material: faeces | place: United Kingdom | collected 2010/2012 ...
GAGCGCTATGAGATCTATCACGGCGTTCGCATCCACGACAACGCGCTTGTCGCCGCCGCGACGCTCTCCGACCGCTATATCACCGACCGTTTCCTTCCCGACAAGGCCATCGACCTCGTCGATGAGGCCTGCGCGATGATCCGCACGGAGATCGACTCGATGCCCGCAGAGCTCGACGATCTGCGCCGCAAGATCATGCAGCAGGAGATCGAAGAGATGGCCCTCAAGAAAGAGGACGACCAGCTCTCCCGCGACCGTCTCGAGGAGCTCAAGAAAGAGCTTGCCGATGAAAAGGAACAGTTCAACGCCATGAAGTCCCGCTGGGAGGCGGAAAAGAGCGGCGTGGACAGCGTGAAGCAGCTCAAGAGCCAGATCGAGCAGATGCACGGCGAGATCGAACGCGCGCAGGCGAACCTCGAGTACGAAAAGGCCGCAAAGCTCAAATACTCTGACCTCCCTGCCCTCGAAAAGCAGCTCAAGGACGCCGAGGCCGCAGCCGAAAAGCACACGGGCGACAACTCCATGGTGCACGACACCGTGACCGAAAACGAGATCGCCGACATCGTCGGCAAGTGGACGGGCATCCCCGTCAGCCGTCTGATGGAGGGCGAGCGCGAAAAGCTGCTGCGCCTCGACGAGATCATCCATAAGCGCGTGGTCGGACAGGATGAGGCCGTTCGCCTCGTGACCGAGGCCATCCAGCGCTCGCGCGCGGGCATCGCGGACCCGAACCGCCCGATCGGCAGCTTTCTCTTCCTCGGCCCCACGGGCGTCGGCAAGACAGAGCTTGCAAAGTCCCTCGCCGACTGTCTGTTCGACGATGAACACAACCTCGTGCGCATCGACATGACCGAGTACATGGAGAAATTCTCCGTCTCGCGTCTCATTGGTGCCCCTCCGGGATACGTCGGCTATGACGAGGGCGGCCAGCTCACTGAGGCCGTGCGCCGCAAGCCATACAGCGTCGTGCTGTTCGACGAGGTCGAAAAGGCGCACCCGGACGTCTTCAACATCCTGCTGCAAATTCTCGACGACGGCCGCATCACCGATTCGCAGGGCCGCACCGTAGACTTCAAGAACACGATTATCATCCTCACCTCGAACCTCGGCAGCCAGTATCTGCTCGAAGGCATCGATATGGAGGGCAACATCACCGATTCCGCGAAGGAAGCCGTCATGGGTGAGCTGCACCGCGCGTTCCGGCCGGAGTTTTTGAACCGTCTCGATGAGACGATCCTCTTCAAGCCGCTCACGAAGGACAACCTCACCGGCATCATCGATATCATGGTCGAAGGGCTCAAGAAGCGCCTGGCCGACCGCTCGCTCAAGCTCTGCATCACCGACAAGGCGAAGGAGCTTATCATCGAGCGCGGCTACGATCCGCTCTACGGCGCGCGTCCGCTGCGCCGGTATCTCCAGAGCAGCGTGGAAACACTGCTGGCGAGAGCCATCCTCTCCGGCGATATCGCCGCGGGCAGCACGCTCACGGTGGACGTCGAAAACGACGAGCTCGTCTGCCGGTAAACCGATAGAAAAGAAAACGCTGTGCGAACGAAAGTTCGCACAGCGTTTTTTTTGTTAAGAAAAGCTCCCTGTGGCAACACATATGGCGCAGCCCCCCGGCGAATGCTGCTTTGGAGGGTTGCGTTCTAGTCTTATCAAAACAAAAATAGGGCCTTATTTCTCGTCCGTTTCATCCGGTATATACTGCATTATATCGCTGATATCACAGGAAAGTATTTTGCAGAACATTTCAATTGTGTGCGTGCTGACACTTTCGTTCCGCTTTAGGCGGGTAATCTGTCCGGGGCTGATGCCGTATTTTTTCTTGAGCGCATATTGTGAAATCTTGCGTTTCTTCATGGTATTCCACAATTTATCATACGAAATCATGCCAAGTCCCTCCCTTACCTCTTGACATGATAACCGAATTTGTGGTATAGCAATAATGACCAATATCGGTCTCTATTTTAAGGAGGAGAAATGGAATGAAAAAGAGAATATCTGCGATTTTAGTACTGGCTTTATGCGTGTCTTTATGCGGTTGCGGGAAGAGCAGGCAGGTTCAAAGCGTGGAAGAGGCAATTTCTTCTTTGGGAAAAATATCTTTGCTTAGTTTTGAAGCCATTGAAGAGGCGGAAAAAATGTATGATGCACTCTCCGATGAGGAAAAAGAGAGCGTGGAGAATATCTCTGATTTGAGAGACGCCAGAGAAAAATACGATTTTCTGGCTTTTACTGCCAGTAACCGACCGTTCAGCTATGAGTGGATTAATTCCGCAGACGGTGACATCTATGTTTTCGAGTGTACCGGAGAAGGGACACATGACAATGTTCCCTGCACCTACACGCGGAGCGAAGATGAGAATAACATGGCGATTATCGTTTCGGAAGATGGCGTGGAGGAAAATGTTACTCTGCGGTTGGAGCTCGGGGGACGAACAGAACTTGTTACCGACACGAAAAGATATCCCTATGTGAGACGGGATGACTACGAAGCTGCTGGCGCGGAGGTCCGCGCGGAAGTCGAAAAGTACCTTTTGGCACAAGATAACGGGATATGGGTCATTGCAAATCAGTTTATGGTCTTTGGGGAGAATGGAGAGGGAATCGTATTTGATTCATTTGAAAACCTTAGCAATTCCAAGTATTCCACTATGAAATGGGAGTATATAGATAACGACACGATTCGGATTCGGGCAAACTCTTCCGGCGGAAACTATTCTGTTACTGGAGATTTCTCGCTGCTGGGCGATGCGGCACAGCGGCCCATTTTGCTGAATCATGGATCCAAAACCACGGCGTGCGGCAGTTTTATCACTTGGGAGGAACTGACCGCTGCGGGCTGATCCATCTCAAAAACTGAGCTGTGCCGGTTTTGCGGCGAATTATTGACTCATCAGAACATTGAAAAACCCCGTCTGCCTCTTTGAAAGCAGACGGGGTTTGTGTGCAGGGCATTTTTATACGACCTTCAGTGCATTACATGAACAGCGGGGCGAAGATCGCGATCAGGGCAACGATCGTTGCGCACTGAATGACGGTGACGGCGGTGGACATGTACTTGGGAACGGTATTCATTGTTTCTTCCTCCAAATGAATTATTATTTAGTATGGACGGATATTAACACAGGCCACTCACAAAGTCAAGCCTGTTTACGAATAAAATTCAGTAAATTATGAAATTTATGAATCGCGAACGGGGAAACACGAATAAAAATGAATATACTGTGGATTTTGACAATGAATAAAAACAAATGTCCGGCGGACAGAGAACCGGCGGACATTTGTTGGGAAATGCTTTGGGATATCAGATCGCGATCGGTACGGCGTCCGGCTCGATGGGGCAGACGTAGCCGGATCCGGCTCGCCCGGCGTATTCCTCGCGGGCCTTTTGCAGCAGCGCGGGATCGTCGATGAGCGCGATGGCGGCGGTTGCCAGAGTTTTTCCGGCGCAGAGGATCGCCTTGTGTGCAAGGGATGTTTTCCCGCAGGCAACGACCTGCCACGAATGGCCTGGCACGCCCGCCGGCCACGCGGCGATAAGCGCCTGCGCTGTCGGCGTCTGCCAGCTCACGTCGCCGACGTCCGTGCTGCCGGGGAGAAAGCCCTCGCCGGAGTAGAGAGGGAGGAGGAAGTCGTTCATGGGCTTGGTCATATTCTCTGAAAGCGCACGGGATTCTTTGGCGATTTCGCTGTCAAACTTTGCGCCGATGCCGGGGGCGCGCGTCTGCGGCGGAAACGTCCGGCAGAGCGACGAGGCAAAGGCAAGCTCCTCCGCCGTATGCTGCGGCACGCCGGTTTCGGCGAACGAGGTGTGCAGCAGCGCTTCGAGCGTGAAGTTCGGCAGCGTTTCCGCCGTGCCGTCGATGAATACGCGCTCGTAGCTTGTCCCGGTCATAAGCGCCGCGCCCTCGGCGATGGCGTCCACGCGCTTCTGGAGCTTTACGGAATCGGCGACCTTGTTGGCGCGGACCATGTAGAGCACCGAGGCGTTCGCCTGCACAACGTTCGGCGACACGCCGCCCGCGTCCGTGATGGCATAGTGGATGCGGCAGTCGTCGGTCATGTGCTCGCGCAGAAACTGCACGCCGATGTTCATAAGCTCCACGGCGTCGAGCGCGCTGCGCCCGTTGTGAGGGTCTCCGGCGGCGTGCGCGGCAACGCCGTGGAATTTATAGAGCACCTGAATGCACGAGTTGTTCGTGCCGGTGGATACCTCGTTCGTGTCGGACGGGTGCCAGGTGAGCGCGGCGTCGAGCCCGTACCAGAGCCCCTCGCGCGCCATATACGCCTTGGCCGCGCCGCCTTCCTCGCCGGGGCAGCCGAAGAAAACGACGATGCCGGGCTTTCCGCTCGCGGCGAGATACTCCTTTACCGCCGCGGCGGCGGCGAGCGAACCGGCGCCGAGCAGATTGTGGCCGCAGCCGTGGCCGTTTCCGCCGGGGGTTACGCTCTGCGCTTCGGCAACGCCGCTTTGCTGTGAGAGGCCGGAGAGCGCGTCAAACTCGCCGAGGATGCCGATCACCGGATGGCCGGAGCCGTAGGAGCCGGAAAACGCCGTTTCAATGCCGCAGAGGTTCTTCTGCACCGTGAAGCCAAGCTTTTCCAGCGCGTCCGTATAGAGCGCGGCGGCCTTGAATTCCTTGAGCGAAAGCTCCGGCTCGTCCCAGATCGCGTCGGAGATCGCGGTGAAAGTATTTGCGTGCGCGTTGATCGTATGCAGCGCGGCTTTTTTGATTTCGTTCATATCACAACACCTTGGAAAGAAAATCCTGCAAACGGGTGCTTTGCGGGTGCTGGAAGATGTCTTCCGGCGTGCCCTGCTCCACGATGCGCCCCTCGTCCATGAATACGACGCGGTTGCCGACCTCGCGGGCAAAGCCCATTTCGTGCGTTACGACGACCATCGTCATGCCGTCGCGGGCGAGCTGCTTCATAACGTCGAGCACCTCACCGACCATTTCGGGGTCAAGCGCGCTCGTCGGTTCGTCAAAGAGCATCACGTCCGGCTCCATGGCGAGCGCGCGCACGATGGCGACGCGCTGCTTCTGCCCGCCGGAGAGCTGCGAGGGGTAAGCGTCGGCGCGGTCGGCGAGTCCGACACGCTCCAAAAGCTCCACGGCCTTTGCCTTTGCCGCGGCCTTGTCCGCTTTTTTTACAAGAATGGGGGAGATGGTCAGATTTTCGAGCACCGTTTTATGCGGGAAAAGATTGAAGTGCTGGAACACCATGCCCATCTTCCGGCGGTGAGCGTCGAGATCGATCTTCTTTCTCTGCGCGTTTTTCTTCTTCGTGATATCCGTTCCTTCGACGATCACGCTGCCGGAGGTCGGCGTTTCGAGCAGATTGAGCGAGCGCAGGAACGTAGACTTGCCGCTGCCGGATGGCCCGATGATGACGATCACGTCGCCCTTGCGGATCGTGAGATCCACGCCGTCGAGCGCTTTGACTGTGCCGTCGCGGAAGTGTTTGCAGAGGTCTTTGACCTCAATGAGCGTTTCACCGGTCTGCACGGCTCATCCTCCTTTCAAAGAATCCGAACAGTTTGCTGAGCAGGAACGTCAGAATAAAATAAATGACACCGACGATCACGAGCGGCTCCAGAGGCAGATAGCTTGCGCCGCGCACGATGAGATACTGTGTCATGAGATCGCCGATAAAGAACGTGGACGCGAGCGAGGTGTCCTTCACGATCATGATAAACTCGTTGCCGAGCGCAGGAAGGATCGTTTTGAGAGCCTGCGGCACGAGAATGTACCAGGTGCGCTGGAACGAATTCATGCCGAGACTCATGGCCGCCTCGCTCTGCCCGGCGTCTACCGACTGAATGCCCGAGCGGATGACCTCGGAGACGTAGGCGGCGCTGTTGCAGACGAGCGCGATGGCGATGCAGAGAAATTTCTGCTTATTGAGCGCCGGAATGAGCGCGGGCAGGGCAAAGAAAAAGAAATAGAGCTGCAGAAGCATCGGCGTGCCGCGGATGATCTCAATGTAAGCTGTGGAAAGCCAGCGCAGCGGCGCGATCTTGGAAAGCTTCATTCCCGCGAGCAGGCAGGCGATCACCGCGCCGAACGCCACCGTGATCGCGGCGAGCAGCAGCGTATACGATACGCCGGTCACCAGAAACTTTTCCCAGTATTTGGTGAACAGCTTGACGATGTTTTCAAACTTTATGAAACTCATGGACGGATCCTTCCCCTCCGCCCGCCGGAGAGATCCCCCACGGCGGGCAGCTTGTTATTTGCAATCAGTCTTCGACGCTTACTTCGGCGGCGTTCTCCGACTTGGCAAGCGCGACGGCGTCTTCGTACCATGTGCCGTATAGTCCGTCGGCATAGGCCTTGGCGAGAGCTTCGTTGACAATGTTCAGCAGCGCGGTCTCGCCCTTGGTGATAAGAATGACGTTCGCCTCATACTCGGCGGCAACTTCAAATTCCCAGGGGCAGATCATAAGATCGGGGTTGGAATCAAGGATCATTTCAGCGTTGCCCTTCGCAACGGCCAGCGCCTCGATGCTGCCGTTCTGCAGCTCCAGCACGCCCACGCCGAGATCGCCGATGGTGATGGGGTTCGCGTCGGGCAGCTGGGAGGTGAGGAGATTCATCTGGAGCGAGGCGTTCTGCGCGCCGACATCCACGCCGGAGAAGTCCTCGGCGGAGGTGTACTTGTCGGCGTCGGTCTTTTTGATGAGGATGACCTGCTCGGTCTCGTTATCGCCGGCGTAGTAGTAATCGGAGATCTCGTAGTTCTCGCCGCGCTCCTCCGTCCAGGAGTAGCCGGAAATGGACATCGGCACGGAGCCGGTGTAAACGGCGGTCTGGCAGGCGTCAAAGCTCATCGGCTCAATGACAAGATCCACGCCGATGTAGTTGGCGATGTACTTGGCGAGCGTCACGTCAAAGCCGACGTACTGCTCCTGCCCGTCCTTGGAGGAATCGACAAATTCCATCGGGGCAAAGTCGGGGGAGAGGGTGACGTAGAGAACACCGTCGGCCTTGATCTGATCGAGCACGCCCTGCGATTCGGCGGGAGCTTCGGTCTCGGCGGGGGCTTCGGATGCGGGAGCGTCGGCGGCAGGGGCTGCCGTGGGCTCCGCGGCGGGAGTCTCCGCCGCGCCGCAGGCGCAGAGCGCGAAGAGCATGACAAATGCGAGAGCAAGCGAGAGACCCTTTGAATACTTTTTCATTTTCTTTTCCTCAATTTTCACTTTTTGCTAAACATATTTATCTTTATTCTTCTGTACCGTTCACGACCTTGGCAAGCGCAACAGCTTCATCGTGCCATGCGCCGTACATTCCTTCGCTGTAGGCTTTTGCCAGCGCTTCGTTGACAACGTTCAGCAGCGCGGTCTCGCCCTTGGTGATGAGAATGACAAAGGCTTCCGTCTCCTCCGTGATGGTGAATTCCCACGGACAAAGCACCAAATCCGGGTTGGCGTCCATGATGATCTCGGCGTTGCCCTTGGCCACGGCGAGAGCTTCAATGCTGCCGTTCTGCAGCTCGAGAACGCCGGTCCCGACATCACCGACGGCCACGGGATTGGCGTCGGGAAGCTGAGAAGTGACAAGCTGCATCTGCAGAGAGGCGTTCTGTGCGCCGATGTCAACACCGTTAAAATCTTCAGAGGACGTGTACTTTTCCGCGTCGGCGGTACGGATCAGAATGACCGGCTCAATTTTGTTATCGCCATCATAGTAATAATCGGAGATCTCATAGCTTTCGGCTCGCTCCTCGGTCCAGACGTAGCCGGAAACGGACATCGGAACAGAAGCGGTATACACGGCGGTCTGGCAGGCATCAAAGCTCATCGGCTCAATGACAAGCTTTACGCCAATATAGTCGGCGATGTACTTGGCAAGGAAAACGTCCAGCCCTACATACTGCTCCTGCCCGTCCTTGGAGGAATCGATAAACTCCATTGGGGCAAAATCGGGGGACAGGGTGATATGCAGCTCGCCGGAGGCCTTGATCTCGTCAAGAACGCCGTTGGATGCGGCGCTCGCTTCGGTTGGGGCTGCGTTCGATACCGGCCCTGCGGCGGGAGACGACGCTCCTGTGCCGCAGGCGCAGAGCACGAAAAGCGTAATAGCGGCGAGAGCGAGAGAAAGGACTTTGACAAATGGTTTCTTTTTCATGGATGTATGCCTCCGATGCGAGATGGATTTTTATTTAAGATGGTGCGAATATTAGCATACTTATCCACGCGAGTCAACACAAGAATGAGAAAAAATTCGGAATATTTGCGTTATTATAAATAATATACGGCGAATACGGAACATTATCCAAACACTTTGTGCATATTTGCATGCGACAAGCGAAAAAATATCCGGCAGCCTTCCCAAGGGAAGACTGCCGGATGGCTGCATATAAATGAAAGAATTACAGAAGGTATCTCAGAATCTGCACGGCGTTGCTCGCCGCGCCCTTGCGGATCTGGTCGCCGCAGCACCAGAGCGTGAGAGCGTTTTCCTGCGTGAGATCCTCGCGCACGCGGCCGACCCAGACGAGGTCCTGCCCGCTTGTGTCGAGCGGGGTGGGGTAGCACCGGCCCTCGTAGTCCTCGATCAGACGGCAGCCGGGGAAGGCGCGGATGGCTTCGTTGGCCTCGGCAACGGTGATCTTCTCCTTTGTCCGCACCGTGACGGCGATGGAGTGCGAGCGCATAACGGGAACGCGCACGCAGGTGCAGGTAACACGCAGCCCGGGGAGATGCAGGATCTTGCGCCCCTCGTTCTGCATTTTCATTTCTTCATCGGTATAGAGATTATCGAGCATGCTGCCGATGAACGGGATGACGTTGAGCGCAATCTGCGTGGGGAATACCTTCGCCTCGCACTTTTCACCGCGGGCGAGCGCGTCCATCTGGCGCTCGAGTTCCTCAAGTCCGCCCTGTCCGGCGCCGGATACGGCCTGATACGTGCACGCGACCATGCTCTCGATCGGCGAGAGGCGGTTGAGCGCGCCGACGGCCATCGCGGTGATGATCGTGGAGCAGTTGGGATTGGCAATGATGCCGGAATTGCTTTTCGCGTCCTCGCCGTTGATCTCCGGCACGACGAGCGGGATGGCCGGATCCATGCGGAAGGCGGAGCTGTTGTCGATGTATACCGCGCCGCTTTTCACGATGGCCGGGGCAAACGCGCGGGACATGCCGCTCTTTACCGCGCCGAGGACAAAGTCCATGCCCTCGAACGAGGCGTCCGTCGCTTCTTCCACGGTGAGGTCCTCCCCGCGGAAGAGAATTTTGCTCCCCGCGCTGCGCGCGCTCGAGAGGAGCTTGAGACGCGAAACGGGAATGTCGTATTCTTCCAGTACGTTGAGCATTTCGCGGCCGACCGCGCCGGTCGCGCCGAGAATGGCGATATTGCAGTTTTTCATAAGAGGATCTCCTTTCTGTCAGCCGGTGAACCCGTCATACAATACGCGGATCGCCTTTTCAAAATCACAGTTTTCCACGCCCACGATGATCGAAAGCTCGTCCGCGCCCTGGGCGATGGTGCGGATGTTCAGCCCGTGCTCGCCGAGCGCCTGGAAGAGCTTGCCGGACGTGCCGGGGCGGGCGGGCATTTTGCGGCCCACGGCGGCGACGAGCGCGATGCCGTCCTGCACGCGCACATCGTCCGGGCGGCAGGTCTTCTGAATGTCGGCGATGACATCATAGAGCGTATTTTCCAGCGCCGCGGACGAAACGACGAGCGCGAAGCTGTCCAGCCCGAGCGTGATGTGCTCCACGCTTGCGTGGTAGCGGTCGAGGATCTCCAGCGCGTTGCAGAGCGTCGTGGAGGCGTTCATGTTGCGCTTGAGCACCGTGAGGATCGTGAAGTTGCGCCGCCCGGCAATGCCGGTGATCGGGCGCTCAAGCTCGCTTTCGCTTTCGATGTGCTCCACGATGAACGTGCCGGGTTCGTCCGGCCGGTTCGTGTTGCGGATGTTCAGGGAAATGCCTTTTTCCTTGACCGGCAGAATGGATTCCTCGTGCAGCACCGAAGCGCCCATAAACGCCATTTCGCGCAGCTCGGCGTAGGTGATGCGGGGAATGGGCCGGGGATTCTCCACAATGCGCGGATCGGCCATCAATATGCCGGAAACGTCCGTCCAGTTTTCGTATACGTCCGCGTTCACCGCGGCTGCGGCGAGCGCGCCGGTGATGTCGCTGCCGCCGCGCGTCATCACCTTGATCTTCCCGGTCGGCACGCGGCCGTAGAAGCCGGGGAGGACGATCTTCCCGTTCTTTTCGAGCGCGTCGGCAATGGCGGCGTCGGTGCGGGCGCGGTCAAACTGGCCGTCAAAGCCGAAGAACACGCAGTCGGCGGCGTCCACGAAGGCGTAGCCGAGCGTTTCGGCCATGAGCCGCGCGGTGAAGTATTCGCCGCGGGAGACGAGCTCGTCCACGCTCGTGTCACGCGAGAGCGTCGCGGCGTAAGCGTCGAATTCGTCCTCCACGCGGTAGGAAAGACCCAGCTCGTCGCGGATGGAGACGAACCGGGAACGGATCGCGGCGAGAATGTCGGCGCACGAGACGCCGTAGGTCAGATGCGCGTGGCAGAGATAGAGAAGGTCGGTGAGCTTGTGATCGTCGCTCGTGCGCTTTCCGGCGGCCGAGATGACGACGACGCGGCGCGAATCGTCCGAAAGGACAATGTCGCGCACCTTGCGGAACTGCTCCGCCCCTGCGACGGACGAGCCGCCGAATTTGCATACTTTCAGCATAGTTTTTCCTCCAGCGCCGCGAAGAACAGATCGTTTCCGTCCTTGCGGATGTTCTGCGCGAGCGCGTGCATTTTCTCCGCGCTCATCGGCTCGGTCACGGCGCGGACAACTTCGCCCTGCGCGAGCACCGACCGGAGCGGAAGACGGACAGCGGCAAAACCGCCGGTGCGAATGTAGTAGGAATGCACCGCTTCGCGGTTATCGGCTTCCGCGGCGCGGCAGTTTTCCGGGAACATGGAGCGCGCGCCCTGCTGCGTCGCAGAAAGATCGCGCAGCACCGCCGAAGCGGTGGGGAAGCGGCCTGCGCCCTGCCCTATCAGCACAATGGAGCCGCAGCGTTTGCCGGTATAGCGCGCCATGTTGTTATTCGTGAAAACCGAGCTCTCCGGCGCGGCACGGGGGAAGAGCACCGGCTCCACATACGCCGAAACACTCTCCCCGGCGCGGCTGCCGTGCGCCATAAGACGGCAGACGAGACCGCGGCTTTGGATATCCTCCACGTCCGCGGCGGTGAAGTGCTCCATGCCCTCGCAGAGCATGCCGCTTTGCGGCAGCACCCCGAAGGCGACCGCGCACGCGAGCTGCATTTTCCGCAGCGCGTCCAGCCCGGAGACGTCCGCCGTCGGGTCAGACTCGGCATAGCCGAGAGACTGCGCTTCCCGGAGCGCGTCGCCGTAGGAAAGACTGCGGCGCTGCATGGCGTCGAGCATGTAGTTCGTTGTGCCGTTCAAAATGCCGGAAACGGCCTCAATGCGGTCGGTCTCCGCCGAGAGCGCGAGATTGTGGAGAAACGGCACGCCGCCGCCGCACGCCGCGCTGAAGAGAAACGCCACGCCCTTTTCCCGCGCGAGCGCCGCAAGCTCCAGACCGTGCGCCGCGACCATCGCCTTGTTTGCGGTGATGAAGTGCTTCCCGGCCTCGAGCGCGCGCATACCATAGGAATATGCCGGGTCGAGCCCGCCGAGCGTTTCCACTACGGCGTCGACCGTCGGATCGCCGAAAATGAGCGCGGCGTCGCTCACCATGAAGCTCTCGACCGCCTTTCCGGGGCGCACGAGCACCGGCCCTGCCTCCATGCCGGGGGCGTCCGACAGCATCGAATAAACGCCCGCGCCGACCGTACCGTATCCCAAAACCGCAGCTTTCACGGCATCGCCTTCTTTCTCTGATTGGTCAAATGTCCTTGAGCTAACAACAAATGTTCTTGATGGAACGTATTGTAACAGAACGCCCGCGAAAAAGCAATGCTTTTTCGCGGGCGATTCGATGAAATATACAGAAAAATGAAAGGAGTTTTTTACATATTGCCGGTGGCGTACATAAGCGCCGAGAGCGCGGCGACCGGCGCGGTCTCGCAGCGGAAGATGCGCGGGCCCATCGAGCAGATGTGCAGCTTCATAATGCGGGCAAGCTCTGCCTCGAACGGCTCAAAGCCGCCCTCCGGACCGGTGAGAATGGCGGCGGAGGCGATATTTCCGGCGCTCTCCACGGCCTCGCGCAGCGTTTCGCGCTCGCCGGTTTCGTACATAAAGAGGGGCAGCGCGGTGGCATTCGCCTTGTTGAAGGCCTCCGCGAGATCGGGCAGGAATCCGACGGTGGGGATCACGCCGCGGCCGGACTGCTTGGCGGCTTCCTCGGCGATGCGCTGCCAGCGGGCGATCTTTTTGTCCGCGTCGCCCTGAATGCGCGCCACGCACCGGCTGGAAGCGAAGAAATAGATCTCCGATGCGCCCGCCTCGGTGCATTTCTGGAGAATGTAGTCGGTCTTGTCGCTGCCCTTGGGAAGGCCCGCGAGAATGACGGTGTGCACGCTCGGCTCGCCCTGGCAGGGGACGACCTCAAAGATCTCGGCCTCGACCTCGTTGGGGGTGATCTTCGTAACGGTGCAGTGGTGGTCCTTGCCGCCGTCGCATACGATCATCGTGTCGCCGACGCGAAGGCGCAGCACCTTGGCGTGCGCGGCGTCCTCTCCCAGAATAAACGCCGTGCCCCCGGCGATCGAGCTTCCGCCGGAGAGAAAGAATCTCGGCATGAGCACATCCTCCCACACATAACATTATTTCTTATTATGGCATAGTTTGGCGCGGATTGCAAGACGGGAACCGAAGCGCCGCGGCGGAATAGACTGTACTGGGAGGCGGTCGTATGGATACCGAGCGCATGAAGCGCGTATTGGAGCGCGTATATGGGCCTGCTGCGCCGGAGAAAGAGAGGGAAGCGCCGGACGCGCTGCGCGAGGGCGTTCGTCTTGAGGCGGAGACTGCGGCGCGGCTGCGCTATCTTATGCGCACAAGCCGTGCGTGTCAGAATGCTTTCGGCGAGGCGCTGCGCCGCTGTGAGACGCGGCGACGGGCGCTGCACGCCGAATTTTTCCTCCGCGAAGGGGAGAGAGCGCCGCAGCTTCGCTCCGGCACCGCGCCGGGCGTCCTATCAGCGCTGCGGCAGATCGTGCTTTTGGCCCGCGCGCGGGCGCGGCTCTATGAGAGCGCGAAGGAAAACGCTTTGCCGCTCGCGCCGGAAACGGCGCGCCGCTTTGCCGCGGAGTGCCGCGCCGAGGAGAGCGCCGCGGCGCGTTTGCTCGCGCTCTCGATGAAGTAATGCCTTGACAAAACGGTAAGGAGAAGGTATAAAAAATTATAAAATCGCAAAGGAGGGCAGACCATGACAAAGAAATTTCGTTTTATGACGGGCTTGCTGGCCGTAGTGCTGGCGTTTGTTATGCTGTCCTCGGTTGCCTATATCGCAGCGGAAGCCGGCCATGACTGTACCGGCGCAGACTGCGCCATCTGTCATCAGATCCATGTCTGCGAAAACCTGCTTCAGAGCATTGGACTTGCCGGCTTCGCCGCAGCTGCCGCAGCGGCGATTCGATATGTTCTGTGCCGGATCCTTTCCTCCTGCACGGAGGCTGCCCGCGCCTTTACGCTGGTATCGCTCAAGGTCAAACTTTCGGATTAAAACATAAGAACGTTTACAAGGGTGGAGTCTATCTGTTTTCGATAGGCTTTTGCGGCGCTGCCGTTGCCCTTGTATTTTTGCGCCCATTTTTACGTTCTTATTATGATCTGGAGGTCTATTTACCCATGAAAAGAATAATTCCCCTGTGCCTTGCGTTGATAATGACCGTTGGTCTGCTGGCAGGCTGCGGCAAGCAGAATGAGCGGACGCCTTCGGATGAAACGAGACTGCGCGTCGTCACCACGATTTTTCCCGAATACGATTGGGTCAGAGAAATTCTCGGCGACAAGGCGGATAACGCCGAAGTGACCATGCTGCTGGATAATGGCGTTGACCTGCACAGCTATCAGCCCACCGCGGATGATATTGTCAAAATCTCCGAGTGCGACCTGTTCATCTATGTTGGCGGCGAGTCGGATGACTGGGTGGACGATGCTCTGAAAAATGCCGCCAACAAGAACATGAAGGTCATCAACCTGCTGGAAGCTCTTGGCGAGCGCGTTAAAACCGAAGAAGTGGTCGAGGGTATGCAGGAAGAGGAACACGACCACGACCACGAAGATGCCGATGAGCATGACGATGCAAAAGAACACGACCACGAGGAAGAAGCGGAGTACGACGAGCATGTCTGGCTCTCTCTGAAAAACGCCCAAACGCTTTGCAGCGCAATTTCCTCCGTGCTGCAGCAGATCGACCCCGACAATAAGGATACCTATGCTGCGAATGCTTCCGCTTATATCAAAAAGCTGTCCGCTCTTGACGCGGACTATCAGGCTGCCGTGAATGCTGCGGCCTGTAAGACCGTCCTGTTCGGCGACCGTTTCCCGTTCCGCTATCTGGCGGAGGATTACGGCTTGCGCTACTACGCTGCCTTTGCGGGCTGCTCCGCCGAGAGTGAAGCCAGCTTTGAGACCATTTCGTTCCTTGCCGGGAAGGTGGACGAGCTGAACCTGCCCTGCGTGCTGACCATTGAGGGCGTACAGCACAAGATTGCCGAAACCATTGTCCGGAACACGGCTGCGAAAAATCAAAAGGTGCTGACGATGGATTCCATGCAGTCCACCACTTCCAAAGATGCGGCAAACGGCACGACCTACCTCTCCGTTATGGAGCGGAACCTTTCCGTGCTGAAGGAAGCACTGGGTTAAGGAGGCAGGATAATGGCTCAGCTCATTTGTCAAGATCTCTGCGTCGGCTACGACGGGAAGGCGGTTCTGCAAGACCTCAGTTTTGCGGTCTTTTCCGGCGATTACCTCTGTATCGTAGGAGAAAACGGCTCCGGCAAGAGCACCCTTATGAAAACGATCCTCGGCTTGCAGATGCCCGTCAGCGGCAGAATTTTGATGGGCGACGGGCTG
>ERZ825384.3254-NODE-3254-length-14896-cov-6.123711_pt1 | contig 14896 bp, 10 predicted proteins | sample MGYA00519931_ERZ825384 | MGnify/ENA primary metagenome ERZ825384 (study PRJEB31778, sample SAMEA3449200) | human gut metagenome | biome: human gut; feature: human-associated habitat; material: faeces | place: United Kingdom | collected 2010/2012 ...
CGAGGGGCAGCGCCGCTACGTGGAGAGCCTGTCGGCCTACGCCCGGCAGTTTCTGGGCAAGATCGACAAGCCCGACGTCGACCTCATCACGGGGATCGCGCCGGCCATCGCCATCGAGCAGAAGGTCAACACGCGCAACCCGCGTTCGACGGTCGGCACCACCACCGAGATCTACGACTACCTCAAACTGCTCTTCGCCCGCATCGGCCGCACCTTCTCGCCCGTATCGGGCCGCGAGGTGAAGTGCTACGACGTCGACGACGTGGCCCAATACGTCCTCGCGCTCGGCCAGGGAGCGAAAGCGCTCGTCGCAGCGCCGCTGGTCGCCGCCGAGGGGCAGGGCGTCATCGAGAAGCTGACGCTGCTCATGGGCGACGGCATCCAGCGCGTGCAGTACGACGGCCGCACACGTTTCATCGAGGAGCTGCTGCCGGAACTCGATCCCGCCGTCCGGCCCGACGAGCTGTCGGTGATCGTCGACCGCCTGCGCGTCGCCTCCGACGAGGAGTTCGCCACGCGCCTGCGCGACTCCGTGGCCCGCGCGTTCGCCTACGGCGACGGTGTGTGCCGCATCCTGACCGACGAGGGAGCCGAGGAGTTTTCGTCGCGCTTCGAGGCCGACGGCATCGCCTTCGAACAGCCCACCGAACACCTGTTCAGCTTCAACAACCCGCTGGGTGCCTGTCCCCGCTGCGAGGGCTACGGCAAGATCATCGGCATCGACGAGGATCTGGTCATCCCCGACAAGAGCAAGACGATCTACGAAGGCGCCATCGCCTGCTGGCGCGGCGAGACCATGCGCCTGTGGAAGGAGAAGCTGGTGGAGAACGCCGGCAAGTTCGACTTCCCGATCCACACGCCCTACCACGAACTGACGCCCGAACAGAAGCGCCTGCTGTGGACGGGCAACGAATACTTCTACGGTCTGGACAGCTTCTTCGAATACATCGACAGCGAACGGCGCAAGATTCAGTTCCGCGTGATGAAGGCGCGCTACACGGGCAAGACGCGCTGCCCCGAATGCGGCGGCAGCCGCCTGCGCAAGGAAGCGCTCTACGTGCGCGTGAGCGACCGCACGATCGCCGATCTGGTGACGATGAACGTCGACGCGCTGCTGGTGTTCTTCAAGGAATTGCAGCTCGACGCACACGATACGACCACCGCACGGCGCATCCTCACCGAAATCGTCAACCGGTTGCAATACCTCGCCGACGTGGGACTGGGCTATCTGACGCTCGACCGCCTGAGCTCGACGCTTTCGGGCGGCGAGTCGCAGCGCATCAACCTGGCCACGTCGCTGGGCAGCAACCTCGTCGGTTCGCTCTACATTCTCGACGAACCCTCGATCGGCCTGCATCCGCGCGACACGAACCGGCTGGTGGGCGTGCTCAAACAATTGCGCGACATCGGCAACACCGTCATCGTGGTCGAACACGAGGAGGAGGTGATCCGTGCGGCCGACTGGATCGTCGACGTCGGCCCCGAAGCGGGCTACAACGGCGGAGAGATCGTTTTCTGCGGCCCCGCGAAAAAACTTCCCGCCTGCCGGAAAAGTCTCACGGCCGACTACCTGGCCGGACGGCGGCGGATCGAACCGCCCTCGACGCCGCGCGGGTGGAGCCATTCGATCGTCGTCAAGGGGGCGCGGGAGAACAACCTGCAAAACATCGACGTGCGCTTTCCGCTGGGAGCCATGACCTGCGTCACGGGCGTCAGCGGCTCAGGCAAGTCGTCGCTCGTCAAGGGAATCCTCTACCCGGCACTGCGGCGCATGCTCTTCGACACGGGAATCAAACCAGGCGACTTCGACGCGCTGGAAGGCGACGTACAACTGCTCAAATCGGTCGAAATGGTCGACCAGAACCCGATCGGAAAGTCGACGCGCTCGAATCCCGTCACCTACATCAAAGCTTACGATGAAATACGCAAACTCTTTGCCGACCAGCCCTATGCGCAGCACAACGGCATGACGCCGTCGCACTTCTCGTTCAACATCGCCGGCGGCCGCTGCGAGGAGTGCCAGGGCGAGGGCGTCATCAAGGTCTCGATGCAGTTCATGGCCGACATCGAACTCAAATGCGAGGCGTGCGGCGGCCGGCGCTTCAAGGAGGAGGTACTCGAAGTGAAATACCGCGGCCGTTCGATCTACGACGTACTGGAAATGACCGTCGACGACGCCGTGGCCTTCTTCGGCGAGGACAAGGCCAACGCCGTATGCCGGCGCATCGTCGACCGGCTGCTGCCGTTGCAGGAGGTGGGACTGGGTTACATCAAGCTGGGACAATCCTCCTCGACGCTCTCGGGCGGCGAGTCGCAGCGCGTGAAGCTCGCGTCGTTCCTCGCCAAGGACGCCGTGCAGGGCAACGTGCTGTTCCTCTTCGACGAACCCACCACGGGGCTGCATTTCCACGACATCAACAAACTGCTGGCGGCCTTCGACGCGCTGATCCGCAAGGGACACACCATCGTCGTCGTCGAACACAACATGGACGTCATCAAGTGCGCCGACTGGGTGATCGACCTCGGCCCCGAAGCGGGCGACCGGGGCGGCAGGGTAGTCTTCGAGGGGACGCCCGCCCAGCTCGAAACGTGTGCGGAGAGTTACACGGGACAATTCCTGAAACTCCGCACCAAACTGTAAAATCCATGAAGGAATTCCATACCTATACGCTTCCCAACGGTATCCGCGGCATCCACCGTCAGGTACGCGGCAACGTGGCCCACTGCGCGCTCGTCGTGGGCGCCGGCACGCGCGACGAGCTGAAATCGGAGTACGGGCTGGCGCACTTCGCCGAACACGCCTTCTTCAAGGGTACCCAGCGGCGGCGCGCCTACCAGGTCAACTGCCGGCTGGAAAACCTCGGCGGCGAACTGAATGCCTACACCACCAAGGAGGACACGACGCTGCACGCCACCGTGCTGCGCGGCGACTTCGCCAAAGCCGTCGAACTGCTCGCCGACGTGGCGTTCCGCTCGACCTTTCCCGAACGGGAACTGGAACGCGAACGCGAGGTGATCTTCGACGAGATCAACACCTACAAGGATTCGCCCGCCGACCGCATCTACGACGATTTCGAAGACCTGCTCTTCGCCGGATCGGCACTGGGACACAACATTTTGGGTACGAAGGCGGCACTGGCCCGCTACCGCTCGGAGCACATCCACGCCTTCGTGCGGCGCACGCACACCACCGATCAGATGGTCTTCTCGTCGATCGGCAACATCGCGCCCCGGCGCATCGAGGCGATCGCCGCGCGGTACTTCGCCGACATGCCTGCCACCGTGCGGTCGTTCTGCCGGACGGCGCCCGCGCCCGTCGCCCCCTTCGAACGAAGCATCGCGCGGCACACGCACCAGTCGCACTGCATCGTCGGAGCACGGGCTTACGGCATCCTCGACCCGAAGCGGCTGCCGCTGGCGCTGCTCGTCAACATGCTGGGCGGCCCGAGCGCCAACTCGATGCTCAACGTCACCGTGCGCGAGAAACACGGACTGTCGTACAGCATCGAAGGCAGCTACACGCCCTACGGCGACGCCGGCATCGTGGCAATCTACTTCAGCTCCGACCACGACAACTGCGACCGCTGCCTGGAACTGGTGCGGGGGCAGATCGACTCCCTGCGCACCCGGCGGCTTTCGACACGGCGGCTGGCGCTGGCCAAGAAACAGTTCGTCGCACAGCTGGCGATCTCGATGGAGAGCAACGAGGGCTACATGCTCGGTGCCGGCAAGAGCTATCTGGTACACAGCGAGGTGGACACGATGGAGGAGGTCTACCGCAAAATCAGCGACTTGCAGGCCGGGGAGCTGTTGGAGGTCGCCAACGAAGTGCTCGCCTCGCCTTCGCTACTCGTTTACAGATGATGGACGCACTCGAAAAATACATCGACAGCCTCTCGACGCCCGAATCGGAACTGCTGCGGGCGCTCGATCACGAGACCCACATGCAGACGATCCAGCCGCGGATGCTCTCGGGACACATCCAGGGAAAACTGCTTGAAATGTTCGTGCGGATGCTCCGTCCGCGCAGCATCCTCGAAATCGGCACCTTCACGGGTTACTCGGCGCTCTCGATGGCCGCCGGACTCGACGAGGGGGCCACGCTCGACACGATCGAGGTGGACGACGAACTGGAAGAGCTGGCGCAGCGTTTCTTCGACCGCTCGCCCTGCGGCGGGAAGATCCGGCTCCACATCGGTTCGGCGCTCGACATCGCCCCGACGCTGGGCGGTCCGTTCGATCTGGTCTTCATCGACGGCGACAAACGCGAATATCCCGCCTACTACCGGATGCTCATGGGCGACGACACGGGGCGGCCGCTCGTGGAAAGCGGCGCTTTCCTGCTGGCGGACAACATCCTCTGGTCGGGCAAGGTGGTAGCACCCGTCGCCCGCAACGACCTGCACACGCAGCGCATCCTCGAATTCAACCGCACGGTGGCCGACGACCCGCGCGTGGAGAACGTGATCGTGCCGCTGCGCGACGGCCTGAATCTGATACGGGTGAAATAAACATCCGAAGGAAACGATAAAAATCGGCCTTTTTGTTGCATTTTCGGGTTTTAGTTTCTAACTTTACTCGAACCTAAAACCCTCAACCATGAAAACCTACCCGTTTCTGGCAGTTTTCATCTGCCTCTGCGTGAACACCGCGGCGCAGGAGTACAGTTTCAAGTACGGAAAAATCACTCCCGACGAACTCCGCATGACCCTCTACGAACCCGAACCCGATGCCCCGGCCGTCTTCATCTACGACGATACGGACATCCACTACTCCTTCGGCAATTCGATCCAGCTGCTGTGTTATCGTACGGTCAAGATCAAGGTATTCAAGGACGAAGGCGTGAAGTGGGGCGACGTGGCGATCGACTTCGGCAACTACCAGCTGTCGAAAGAGATCGTCTCCCGCATCGACGCCGCAGCCTACAATCTCGTGGACGGCAAAACGGTCAAGACGCAGCTCAAACGGCAGAATATCTTCGAGGAGGTGCTCGACGAACACACGAAACGGCTGAAATTCTCGATCCCCGAAGTCAGGGCCGGAACGGTGATCGAATACCGCTACCTGCTCACGTCGGACTTCATCGGGCAGATTCCGGACGTCGACGTCCAGCACGCAATACCGGTCGTACGCAGCACGGCGCAGATCTCGATCCCCGAATATTTCACCCACCATATCCACACGCGGGGGTATCTGACGCTGCCGGTCAAAAAGGAGCTGGAAAACGGCGGTGCGGCCGGCTTCTCCGGATTCAGCTATACCAATACCAAATACATCTGCAACATCGATCGGGTGCCCTCGCTCCGCAAAGAGCCGTACGTCTGGCATCTGGACGACTTCCGCGCAGGGCTCGAATTCGAGATCAACGGCCTCGAAATTCCCGGCAGCCTCTACAAGAGCTTCACCCGAACGTGGGCCGACGTCTACGAATCGCTCGACCGGTCGGAGTTCGGGCGTTACGCCGACATCCGCAATCCCTTCAAGGACGAAGTGGCGGCCATCGTGGCACGAAACGCCGACGACGAGCGCCGGCAGCTGCACGAAATCCTCAAATTCGTGCAGTCCCGCATCGCATGGGACGGAACCTACCGGCTGACACCCGAGAGTTCGCCCCATGCGGCCGTAGACAAGGGACGCGGCGACAGCGGGTCGATCAACTTCATCCTCGCCGCCGCCCTGCGCGACGCCGGATTCAAACCGGAAATCATCCTGCTCAATCCCCGCTCCGCAGGACGGCTTCCGCTGACCCACGCCACCGACCGCATCCGCACCTTCGTATTGCGGACGAAGCTCAAAAGCGGGGAGACGGTCTACCTCGATGCCACCGACCTCCACTCGGACGTCAACGTCCTGCCCACGCAGCTGCTCGTCGACCACGCCAGACTTTACAGTCCGGAACATCCTTTCGAAAACTGGATCAACCTCTCCTCACCGGCGCAGAGCGTCGTCCTGTCGCAGATCACGGCCCGTCTGACGGAAGAGGGGGAGTTGGAATGCACCGAAACGGACACCGAAACCAATCAGGCGGCCTACGACCTGAGCCGCCGTTACAGCCGCAGCGAAAACCACGACACGTTCGTACAGGAATACGAGCAGCGGGCCGGCATCACGATCTCGGAGCTGGCGGTCGATGGGCTCAATACGGCCAAAGCACGCATGAAGCTGAGCTTCCGCAAGCCGGTCGATTCGGGCGGCGACTTCCTCTATATCTGTCCCACGATCGTCCCCTTCATCGAGAAGAACCCCTTCACCAGTCAGAAGCGCCAGCTGCCCGTGGAGTTCTCGTATCCATACCGCTACCGCATCATCGTTTCGCTGATGCTGCCCGAAGGCTACACCGTGGAGGAACTGCCCAAATCGCAACGCCTGTCCGCCTGCAACGAAGGCATCGCCTGCACGATGCAGTTGCAGCAACAGGGAGCGCTGATGCAATGCCTGTTCGAATTCGACCTGTCGCGCATCATCTTCCCCGCCACCGAATACACCGACCTGAGCGCATTCTACGGATTCGTCATGGACATGTGCAACAGCCGGATCGTCCTTAAAAAGTCATAGCCCATGCGCAGCCGTTTATTACCGTGTCTTCTGCTCACACTGGGCAGCACGGCCGCCGGCACGGCGCAGGAGTACTCCGTCGCAACGCTCGCCGACTCGCTGCGGCGAAACGCTCAGGCAGTCGTCCGGCTCTACGAAACCGATTTCCAATACAATTCGCCCTCCTCGGCGACGGCACGGCACGACATCGTCGTCACGCTGCTGGACCGCAGGGGAGCCAGACATGCCGACCTGGTCTGCTACGTGGACATGTTCAGTTCGCTGAAAAGCTTCTCCGCAGAGATCTGCGACGCCTCCGGCCGCGTGATCCGCAAACTCGGCAAAGGCGACCTGAACTATACCGAATATTCCCAGCATCTGGCCGACGATGCGGCCTACTACTGGCTCGAACCGCCGTTATCGGTCTTCCCATGTACCGTCCGCTACCGTTACGAGACGGCGCACAAGAACGGCATGTTCGGCACGCTGCGTTTCGTCCCGCTGTCGACCGACATCGGCGTGGCACTGGAAAAGGCGCGTTTCCGGCTGTCGACCCCTGCCGGCTATGCGTTCAACTGCCGATGCACGCCCTTCCCTGTCGAACCCGTGCGGCATACGGATCGCGGCCGCGACAACTACGAATGGACATTCCCGTCCCGCACGGCCGTGCTCGACGAACCGCTGATTCCGCCCGCCCGCGAACGGCTGCCGATCCTCTACTTCGCGCCGTCGGAGTTCACCTACGACAAAACGCAGGGAAATATGCAGGACTGGCCCCGTTTCGGCGTCTGGATGGACGGACTGCTCGCGGGCCGCGGACAGCTGCCTCCGGCCTTGCAGGCCGAAATACACGACCTGACCGACACGATCCCCGACAAACGGGGAAAAATCGAGGCGCTCTACCGCTATCTGGGACGCACGACCCGCTACGTGAGTATCCAGTTGGGCATCGGGGGCTGGCAGCCGATGGACGCCGCAACGGTCTATGCGAATAAATTCGGCGACTGCAAGGCGCTCTCCAACTACCTGCACGCGATGCTGGCCGCCTGCGACATCGAGTCGTTCTACACCATCATCCACACGCAGAACAAGCATATCCCGCGCGATTTCGCCACACCGGCCATCGCCAACCACGCCATTCTGGGCGTGCCGTGCCAGCGGGACACGCTATGGCTGGAATGCACCAACACCGACGTTCCCTTCGGCTATGTACATCAGTCGATCGCCGGTCACGACGCCGTGATCTGCCACGACGGCAAGGCCGAAGTCATCACGCTGCCCGCCTACGCCGACTCGCTCAACACCGAATGCCAGTGCATCGACGTCCGGCTCGACGAGGCGGGCAATGCCAGCCTCTCGCTGTCGAGCGTCAGTCGGGCGCGGCAATACGAGTGGACACGGCCGATACTGGATCTGGCGCGCGACAAGCAAGCCGATTTCCTGCGCAGGTCGTTCCAACTGCCGCTGGCGCAGGTCGATTCGCTGCGCTGCGAGGAGGTGCTGGACAAGCCGCTTCCCGAGATGCACATCCGCGCCTCGATCACCGCGCTGCGCTATGCCAACAAGACCGGCTCGCGCCTGTTCGTCCCCGTAGCACCGCTGCGTTCGGGGCCGGGCCGCTTTACGACCGAACGCAGGCACGACCTGTGGATCGACAAGGGGTATTGCGATACCGATTCGCTTACGCTGCATCTGCCGGAGGGATACGTCGTCGAAGCGCTTCCGAAATCCGTAACGATAGAAAACCGCTTCGGAAAGATCGCATTCGAGGCCTTGTGCAGCGGCGACAGGTTGCACATCCGCATCCGCCTGCTGCGCCGTTCGGGCCGTTACCCGCAAAGCGAGTATGCAGCCTTCCGCGAATTCATGCAGGCCGTCGACCGCGTCTATTCGGCCAAAATCGTCCTGCGCAAGGTATAAACGATCGGTCGGCGACACCCGAAAGGGTAGTCGCCGACCGACTGAAAGGAGCGGCCGAAACCGGCCGCCGTATCCCGAAACCTACAATTTCGGGTTGTTCCGATGACGCTCCGCGTCGCGGGCGCTCTTCTTGGCGAAATTCGCTTCGACGGCCCGGGTCAGATCGACCCCCGTCTGGTTGGCCAGACAAACCAGCACCCACAGCACGTCGGCCATTTCGTCGGCGAGATTCTCCTTCTCGCCGGCCTTGAACGACTGGTCGCCGTACTTGCGCGCCATGACGCGCGCCAACTCCCCGACCTCCTCCGTAAGAACCGCCATATTGGTCAGTTCGCTGAAATAACGCACGCCGTACTCCTTGATCCACGTATCGACGCGCTGCTGCAATTCACTCAACTCCATATCCGTACAGAAAAAGGGTATTTCCGGCAGGCGCGGATTTCCGAACGTTTCCGTCAAACCGGCCGGGCAGAGCCGCACCGGCGCAGGAGATTCCCTGACGGGAAGACGAACGCCGGAATCAGACGGTTTCACCCCGCCGCACGGTGCGGCAAGGGCGAAATCCGGCTCCGGAGACCCGTCGGTCCGCCCGTATCAAACGAGCTTCAATTCCTTTTTAATCGTCTCGATCTTGGCGTCCAGCCCGGCCTCCACACGGTCGAAATCGGCCACCGATTCCAACTCGGCGCGCACGCCGAAGTAGAACTTGATCTTCGGCTCGGTTCCCGACGGACGCACCGAAACCACCGTCCCGTCGGCGGCGAACCACTGCAACACGTTGGACGCCTCCTCCTCGATCGGGGTTTTGGCCCCCGTCCTGACATCGGTCGATTCGAGCAGTTTGAAGTCGTTGATCTTCACCACGGGCGAACCTGCAATCTCCCTGGGGGGATCGGCGCGGTAGTCGACCATCATCCGCTGAATCTCGGCAGCGCCCTCCATGCCCTTGCGGACGACCGACACGAGCCCTTCGCGGAAGAAACCGAACTCCACGTAGAGCTTCTGCAACCACTCGTAGAGCGTCAATCCCATCGTATCCCTCGTCCACGCAGCGGCTTCGGCCACCAGCGAGCAGGCCGATACGGCGTCCTTGTCGCGCACGAAATCGCCGGCCAGATAGCCGAACGACTCCTCGCCGCCGCCGATGTAGGTCGCCTTGCCTTCGTTGTTGCGGATGATGCGGGCGATGTATTTGAAGCCCGTGAGACAGTCGTAGCACTTCACGCCGAAATGCGCCGCCATGACGTTGGGCATCTGCGAGGTGACGATCGTCTTGACCACGAACTCCTTGCCGTCGAGGCGCCCCAGCTCCGACCAGCGCGTCAACTGATAGGCCATGATGAGCGACAAGGTCTGGTTGCCGTTCAGCAGGACGTATTCTCCCTTGGCATTGCGCAGCGCGACGCCGATACGATCCGAATCGGGATCGGTGGCCAGCACCAGATCGGCGCCCAGCCGCGAACCCAGCTCGATGGCCTTGGCCATCGTCTTGCGCTCTTCGGGATTGGGGGATTCGACGGTGGGGAAGTTGCCGTCGATGACCGCCTGCTCCTCGACCAGCGAGACGTTCGTGAAGCCCCACTTGCGCAGCGACGCCGGCACGAGCCGCACGCCGGCGCCGTGCAGCGGCGTATAGGCGATCTTCATGTCGTGGAACTTGCCGACGCTTTCGGGCGAGAGCGACAGCGTATGCACCTTATTTAAGTAGATCTCATCGAACTCCTCGCCCAGCAGCGTGATGTTGCCCGGATTGGCACCCGTGAGGATCTGGTCGATCGAGGTGATCTTCTCCACCTCGGCGATGATGTTGCGGTCGTGCGGGGCCGTTACCTGCGAACCGTCCGTCCAATAGGCCTTGTAGCCGTTGTACTCCTTGGGATTGTGCGAAGCGGTGACCACGACCCCCGAATGGCATTTCAGTTCGCGGATGGCGAAACTCAACTCGGGAGTGGGGCGCAGCTTGTCGAACAGAAAGACCGTAAATCCGTTTGAAGCGAAGATGTCGGCCACACGCTCGGCGAACATCCGCGAATTGTTGCGCGAATCGTGGCCGATCGCCACGCGGATCCGCTCGCCCGCGAAATTCTTTTTCAGGTAGTTGGCGAGCCCCTGCGTGGCCATGCCCACCGTATAGACGTTCATGCGGTTGGTACCCACGCCCATGATGCCGCGCAGGCCGCCCGTACCGAATTCCAGATCCTTGTAAAAGCTCTCGGTCAACTCCTTCCTATCGTGATCCATCAGATAGCGCACCTGCTTTTTGGTCGCTTCGTCGTAGTCGCCGTCGAGCCATTTCTGCGCTTTCGACAGGACCAGCTGCTCTAATTCGTTTGCCATAAATTATTAGTTTTATTTATAAAAAACAACGATTCATCATTTTAATACTATACGCAAATATACACAAAAAATTCCGAATATTCACTATCAACCAGTTAAAAAACGAGGCTCCGAAAACCCTTATTTTGCTATATATAAAAAATCCGAAAAAGCAACCGAAAACAGAAGATATTTTCACAAATTTATTCACACCTTTGTAAGGCCAAAAAGTACGGGTCTCCGATTCGTTCCTCAGGCAAAAATTCAATCAGACAAAAAAGACTCGCATTGGCGCATGTTCAATAACTCGCAGACATACAGCGATATATGGCAGCTTTGCCTGAACCGGATCAAGGAGCAGACCTCCGCCGAGGAGTTCGCCAAATGGTTCCAGCCCATCGTCCCGCTCGAATTCGACGGAACGACGCTGCGTCTGCGCGTGCCCAACGCCAGCTACGTCTACCAGATCGAGAAAAACTACATCCCGTTCCTGCGTCCGATCATCTCGCAGCTCTACGGCCAGCAGACGCGGCTCCACTACGCCGTGCCCAAAGCCGAGGCGCCGAAACTGGACACTGAAACCGATTCGACGGCCATCTCGCGCTTCGCTACGCAGAACGATACGGCAAATATAAAAAATCCTTTCATCATTCCCGGCCTCAAAAGGGTGCGAATCGACCCGCAGCTCAATCCGAACTACACCTTCTCGACCTTCATCGAGGGGGAGTGCAACCGGCTGGCGCGGTCGGCCGGCATGTCGGTGGCGGTGAATCCCGGCACGACGCCGTTCAACCCCTTGTATATATACGGCGATTCGGGATTGGGAAAGACCCACATCGCACAATCGATCGGCCACGAAGTGTTGCAGCGTCATCCCGAGCTGCAAGTGCTCTACGTGTCGATGAACAAATTCCAGGCCCAGTTCCAGACGGCGCACAAACGCGGCGAAATTCCCGATTTCATCCACTTCTATCAGATGATCGACGTGCTCATCATCGACGACATCCAGGAGCTGACTGGAAAGCCGGGTACGCAGAACGTCTTCTTCAACATCTTCAACCACCTGCACCTGTCGGGCAAGCAGCTGATCCTCACGTCGGATAAGCCGCCCGTCGAATTGAAGGACATCGAGGACCGTCTGCTGACGCGTTTCAAGTGGGGGCTTTCCACCCAGCTCAACCAGCCCGACCACGACACGAAGGTGAAGATCATCCGCGCCAAGGCGCAGAAGATGGGCGCGCAGATCTCGGAAGAGATCGTGCAGTTCCTCGCCGACAACATCTCGGCCAACGTGCGCGAGATCGAAGGCGCGCTGTCGTCGCTGGTGGCCAACGCGTCGTTCCTCGGACGGAAGATCACCACGTCGCTGGCCAAAGAGATTCTCAAAGCCTACGTGCAGCTCTACCAGAAGGAGATTACGATCGAACACATCATCGAGGTGGTATGCGGCTACCTGGCCCTCGATCCCGAACGGTTCAACTCTCCGGAGCGGACGCGCGAGATCGCGCAGGCGCGGCAGATCGCCATGTATCTGGCCAAGCAGCACACCAAGGCACCGCTGGCCACGATCGGCGCGGCCATCGGCGGCCGCAACCACGCCACCGTACTCCACTCGTGCAAGGCGGTGTCGAACCTGCTCGAAACCGACAAGGCGTTCCGCCGGCAGGTCGAGGAGATCGAAAAGCAGGTGTTGGCGTAACGCCCGCCCGACATATTATGCTACGGAAAACGCGACCTCGGGTCACGTTTTCCCGTTTCAGTTCCCGAACAAGCATGGACCAACCCAAACTCGAACGGCTGCTGCGGCTGATGAAGATGCTCACGGCCAACACCGAATACACGATCGACGACCTGGCCGAGCGGCTCATGATGTCGCGCCGCACCGTCTACCGCTACATCGACACCTTCCGCGAAGCGGGTTTCGTCATCAAAAAGAGCGGCGAACACATCCGGCTGGACAAGGAGTCGCCGCACTTCAAGGATATTTCGCAACTGATCCATTTCACCGAGGAGGAGGCCGTGATCCTCAAAAGCGCCATCGAAAACATCGACGACGACAACCTACTGAAACAGAACCTCAAACGCAAACTCTACTCGGTCTACGACAACCGCACGCTGGCCGACACGATCGTCAAGGGCCGGTTGTCGGGCATCGTTCACAATCTGGTCGGAGCGATCGCCGAAAAACGGCAGGTAGTACTGCAAGCCTACCGTTCGGCACGCGGAGCCGCCGTACGCGACCGCAGGGTAGAGCCGTTCGCCTTCACCACCAACTACGTCAACATCTGGTGCTACGACACGGAAGACGGCCTCTGCAAGCTCTTCAAAACCTCGCGCATCGGCGCCGTACTGCCGCTCGGCGACGAATGGGCGCACGAAGCGGAACACCGCGAAGGTTTCATGGACGTCTTCCGCATGAACGGCCACGACCGGCACCGCATCCGCCTGCGGCTGGGGATGCTGGCGCACAACCTGCTCGTCGAGGAGTATCCGCTCGCCGAACGCGACCTCGCGCCCGATGGCGAGAGCCACTGGCTGCTGGAGACCGAAGTGGCGGGATTCGCCGGCGTCGCCCGTTTCGTCGCGGGACTGCTCGACGACGTGGAGATCGTCGACTCGCCCGAGCTGAAACGCTACGTGGCCGATTATTTCCGGCGCAACGCGGCGGTGATCGCCGACTGAATCCCTCCCCGAACAGCCCCTCCCGACAACATCAAAACGGACAATTCCGTAAAATGATTCCGATATTTTTTTTCTTGTGTCAAAACCTGACACGAAGGTTTCGTTCCTTTGCAGTATCGAAAAACCGAAAAACTCAGAAAATCATGGGAACAGCCTACAAAATCAAGTGCAAGCACTGCGGAACGGAGTTCCAGCACAGTGCATCGGCCTGCTACGGCCTCTATCAGGAGTGCGTCGGATGCGGTTCGTCGGTCGTCGAAACCGACATTCCGATCCGCTGCCCTTCGTGCCTGCATGTGCTCAACCGCACCGAGCAGGAGTTCAACGAACAGGTGGAAGTCGTCATGATGTGGGACTGACCTTTCCGAAAACGTCCCGAAAAGGCCCGAATCCGGCGCCGAACGCACATTTTCCGAAAAATTTCACTATCTTTGACTTCGTCTTAGATACTCCGTCCCGGCATAACCAAGCTGACGCTTGCTTCTGCGCTCGACTTTCCGTATCTTTGACATCGTCTTGAACAATTAATTCGCATTACGAAAAAATGACGACGCTCCGAGTGGGGGATACGGCCCCCGATTTCACCTCCGTGACGCAGGACGGCCAGCCCTTTACGAAGGCCGACCTCATGGGACAACGCACGATACTCTATTTCTATCCCAAGGACAACACTTCGGGATGCACGCTCGAAGCCAAGAGCCTGCGCGACGGCAAGGCCGAACTGGCGGCCATGGGGTTCCGGATCGTCGGCGTCAGCCCCGACAGCGAACGTTCGCACCGGAATTTCTGCGCCAAGCACGAACTGAACTTCACGCTGCTGGCCGACACCGACCACAGCGTTTGCGAGGCGTTCGGCGTCTGGGCCGAAAAGTCGATGTACGGCCGCAAGTACATGGGCGTGCTGCGCACGACCTTCGTCATCGACGCCGAGGGGCGCATCGAAAAGATTTTCACCAAGGTGGACACCAAGAATCACTATCGGCAGATCGCCGACGCTTACAAACAAGCAGAATAACAACGAACGATATGGCAGAAAAACCACAGGCAAACGCGGACAAGCTCAAAGTGCTTAGCGCGGTCATGGACAAAATCGAAAAGGATTTCGGCAAAGGGTCGATCATGCGCATGAACAGCAGCGAGATCGTCGACGTGCCGGTCATTCCCACGGGGTCGATCACGCTCGACATGGCGCTCGGCGTGGGCGGCTATCCCAAAGGGCGTGTCATCGAGATCTACGGCCCCGAATCGTCGGGCAAGACGACGCTGGCGATCCATGCGATCGCCGAGGCGCAGAAGGCGGGCGGCATCGCGGCCTTCATCGACGCCGAGCATGCGTTCGACAGTTTCTACGCACAGAAACTCGGCGTGGACGTCGACAACCTGCTCATCTCGCAGCCCGACAACGGCGAGCAGGCGCTCGAAATCGCCGACTCGCTGATCCGTT
>ERZ825384.3270-NODE-3270-length-14839-cov-3.711512_pt1 | contig 14839 bp, 10 predicted proteins | sample MGYA00519931_ERZ825384 | MGnify/ENA primary metagenome ERZ825384 (study PRJEB31778, sample SAMEA3449200) | human gut metagenome | biome: human gut; feature: human-associated habitat; material: faeces | place: United Kingdom | collected 2010/2012 ...
AATGTCGATGTTATACCATGCTTCCTTATTATCTTTACGGGGAGGATAGTAATTGATACGAACCTTGTGGTAAACATCACCATAGAGGTCGGGATATTTTTCCGGTTCGAAGATGTTATCGATAACAGACAACTTGCTGACTTCTTTTGTTTTGAAGTTTTCGGGTTGATCGAGCACTTCGCCGTCACGGTTACCGAGGATGTTGGTAGAGAACCAACCGCTTACACCCAGCATACGAGTCTTGAACATCGGAGCGAGCACTGTTTTCATCAGCGTCTGTCCACTCTTGAAGTCCTTACCGGAGATGGGCACATTCATCTTCTTAGAGAATTCCCACATTGCCGGAGTATCTACACACAAGTTAGGAGCACCCATGATGAACGGAGCACCTTCTGCTATTGCGGCATAAGCGTAGCACATACTTGGAGAAACGGCTTCCGTATTGTTGTCCTTCATTGCTTTTTCCAAAGCGGCAAGCGACATGTGCTCGTCAGACAGCGGAATATAGATTTCCGTACTTGCAGCCCATAGAACGGCGATACGTTCGCAGTTGTTGGCTGCCTTGAATTCACGGATGTCCTGGCGGAGCTGTTCAACCATGTCCCAACGGGTAGCGGCCTGTTTGATGTGCGTGCCGTTCAGACGTTTTGCCCAGTTATGGTCGAATGCGGCCGGCATCGGTTTGATTGCCTCCAATTCGTCTTTTACGCCGTTCAGGTCTTTTTCTTTCAAGACTTCTGCGTATAGGGCCGCTTCGTATGCATTATCAGGGAAAATATCCCATCCGCCGAAAACGATGTCATTCAGGTCGGTCAGAGGAACAATATCTTTGATCGCTTTTTCTTCTCCGTTTTCTAAACGCATTGTAGCTAACTGTGAGATTGAGCCGATAGGCTTAGCCAATCCTTTACGTGCAGCCAACGTACCTGTAATCATGGTAGTCGCAACTGCACCGCCTACCCCAACAACCAGAATACCAAGTTTTCCTTTGGCTTCTTTAACTTCGATTTTTTCCATGTCAAATTAAGTTCAAAATGATTGGGGCAAAATTAGGTTTTCTGGTTGAGACATAAAAGGCTATATGCTGGCTTAATTGGTCAGAAATACTATAAAATAGGCCTTTTTTACATATTATTGTATTGAAGCCTCTTTTTCAAACTTTTTATGGTTATTAAGGATGTTCTTAGGGAAAAGTCTTTTCTATGTGTTTTTTTTGAATTGTTATGAATTAAATCTTGGTTTCATGGTGCAATATCCATTTTTAATGCTTTTCTTTGTACCCGACAAGCAAAACTGTTTGTGTAGTTCTTTATCTCCGACTTAATATTCATTGCAGAATATGATTTAGCAGACATTGATCTTTCCTAAAAGTTTTATTGTTTCAATTTTTTATTAATTATTTTATATCATTTTTTGTATGAATATTTACATTGGTAACCTGAACTATCGGGTTAGAGAATCAGACTTACAACAGGTTTTGGAAGAGTACGGTACGGTTGAATCAGTTAAATTGATCATTGACCGCGATACTCGTCGTTCTAAAGGCTTTGCTTTTGCAGAACTTCCTAACGAAAACGAAGCAAGAAACGCTATCGAAGAATTAAACGGCGCTGAATATGAAGGTCGCCAGATGGTTGTAAAAGAAGCAACACCGAGACGCTAATAAATAATAGCATCAAAGTATACGAACGGGGTATGGACAAGATTCTGTATCCCCGTTCTTCGTTTATTCCTTTTTAATTGTTACGTTTGTACTTAAATTTGTAATAGATGAAAAGTCTTTTAAATATTTCTTGTTTGCGCATTAGTTTGTGTATCCTGTTCTGTTTGGCGGGTACCTCATTTATCTACACACTTTATGCCCAGATTCCGGACCGCGTTTTCAAGACGGATTTCCGGATAGATCCGGAAAAGAAAGGGGAACTTTCGGTCGAATTTGATAATCTGAGTTTCTTTAAGGATGATGAGTATACCGGTTCGTTTATGAAAGGTTATACATTGCCGGGACTTTGGTTGCAGGCAAAGGCTGTCTATTATCCGTTGGAAATGCTGAAACTCGAAGCTGGTGTTCATTTGCAACGTTTTTGGGGGGCGAATCGCTATCCGAATATGGCTTATCAGGATATTGCGCATTGGAAAGGTGATCAGTATCAGAAAGGTTTTCATGCACTTCCTTGGTTCCGGGCGCAGGTGGCCTTGTCTGATCATGTGAATATCGTGCTGGGCGATTTGTATGGGGCGGCCAATCATAATCTGATAGAACCATTGTACAATCCGGAATTGAATATGGTCGCCGATCCGGAGATGGGATTGCAATTGTTGTATAATTCCTGCCGGTTCGATTTGGATGTGTGGGTGAATTGGGAAAGTTTTATCTTCAGGGAAGATATCCATCAGGAGGCTTTTACGGTTGGTTTGTCTACCCGTTTCAAGTTTAACGATCCGGATTCGCGTTTTCATTTTTATGCTCCTTTGCAAGCTTTGGCCCAGCACAGAGGAGGAGAGATCGATACGATCCTGACCAATTCTGTCCAGACATTGATGAACGGTGCTGTCGGAGTTGGGGGAGTGTGGAACACGGGGCATAAGATATTCAAGAGTGTAAATGTGGAACTGGATGCTGCCGGCTATTATCAGCAGGCCGGTAAGTTGTGGCCTTTCGATAACGGCTATGGTGTGTATGCACGTGCATCTGCCGATATTTACGATTTCCGTGTGAAGACTTCCTATTGGAGGTGTCATCAGTTTATTTCCATGTTCGGCAGTCCGTTTTATGGAGCTGTCTCGACATCCGATGAAGGTCTTACCTTCGATGATCCTTCTTGTGTTTACTTTGGCTTAGAGTATTCGCGTGAATTGGCAAAAGGTTTTTCGCTTGGCATTGATTTGGATATCTATGAGCATTTGCCTGTCGTGTTTCGCGGTACGGAGCAGAATGGCTATAAATCATTTGCCAAAACCAGTTTCTCTGTCAGGATTTATCTGAGGGTAACCCCGTCTTTCCTGATAAAGAAATTCTAGTAGTTAACAGTTATTCTGTTTTCTGTTCGGGCGGAACAGGGTGAAAAGCAGGGCTGCAATGATAACCCAATTCGTGACAATCATTGTCGTGAACAGGTCGATTAGCTGCGGTAGCTGCTTTCTTGTGCAGTCGGATAATTCGTTCAGAGAACCGCTGAAGTTTCCATATAATCCCCAAATCATAATCGCTTGTATTATGAGTAAGGCGATAGCCAATCCGGCACAGATATATTTTGTGAAATTATTCATGTTTTTAAAGTATTATCTACAAAAGTATAAAAAATACCATTGTCTTGCATTTTATTAAAGGAGAATGTCTGTAAACAAGCAAAGTTTGTAAAAATATTATTATTTTTGTGGGTGAAATGTTAATTGAATGGTCTTAAATCGCTGGTAGTATGTTCGATATTTCTTTATTGTATGAACTGAAGAAAGGGAATAGAGAAGCCTTTAATGGTATTTTCCGTTACTATTATCCCCGGATAATGGCTTATACTGCTTCTATGGTTGAGCAAAAAGCAGCGGAGGATATTGTTCAGGATGTTTTTCTGTATGTTTGGGAAAACCGTGAAAAGCTATATGTCAGTGATGGTTTCCATTCTTATCTTTTTCAATCCGCTTATACTCGTTGTCTGGACTATTTCAAGAAAAACCTCTCGATTGAAAAATACCATTCTCATACTTACGAGAAGTATTTGGAAGATTATCAAAATCTATTGAAAGGTGATGATTCTGTTATAGAGGAACTTTCCGTTAAGGATTTTTATCGCCATTTGTACGAATTACTGGAACACCTGCCAGCGCAGCGTCGTGAAGTTTTCATCCTTACTTATATAAAAGGGTTGACGGCTAAAGAAGTTGCGGAGCAGACCCGGATGCCGCAACGCACGGTAGAGAGTCATTTGTATTTGGCGCTCCGGTTTTTAAAGGGGCATATGTCCAGAAATGATTATTATATGCTTTGTGCCGTTTTTCTTTCGCATGGCACATACGCTTGATAAATTAAGATGAACGAAAAAATCATTTTGGCTCAGTAGTTTTTCGTTGTTGGTCGTTTTGCCTAATATAACAAGGTGAAAATGGAGTTTAATTACGCACTTTTAGTAAAATATTTGATTGGCAGCCTTTCCTCGGAAGAAATGGAGGAAGTGATGAGGTGGCGTGATTTGTCGGCTGAGAATGAAACTGTTTTTTCTGAAGTGTTACGTTTGCGTCTTTCGTGGAATACAGCAAAGTATGCGGATAACGAGCGGATAGATATGGCTTTGAAAAAGGTAAATGTCCGGATTAACCGGGCAAGGCGTTACCGGATTGCCCGGTCTTTGTTGAAATATGCAGCTGTTATTTTGCTGCTTGTTTCGTTTTCAGCTGTCGGATGGAATTATTTTAAGCCGGAAACTTATATGACTATCGCTTTAGGAGATAGTGAAGGCGTAAAAAAAGTAACGCTGGATGATGGTTCGATAGTTTGGTTAAGGGGAAATTCCGTATTGAAAATACCGCAGTCATTCAGTGCCGTCAACCGGACGGTCTCCTTGCAAGGAGAAGCATTCTTTGACATCGCAAAGAATGCTAATTCACTATTTATCGTTGCTACCGATTATGTGAAAGTAGAGGTACATGGAACTTCTTTTCATGTTAATGTTAATGCTGGAAATAAGTCTGTAGAAACCGTTTTAGTAAGAGGATGTATCAGCTTGCATGCCTTGAACGGAAAGAAAATCTTAGAAATGAATCCGGGAGAACGTGTTGCCTATTCCTGGGATGAAAATACCTGTTTTACGGATCATGTCGATGTGAATGTCTGTGCTGTATGGCGGTTTAACCAACTGGTTTTTGAGAATACTACACTTCGTGAAATCGCCAATCAATTATCAATCAAATATAATGTAAATGTAAACATCGAGTCGTCGAGGCTGGCTCAACGCAGGTTTCGTTGCGTGATCAATGAAGACGAGCGCTTGCCGGATGTTTTGGAGCAGCTTTGCTATTTGGCGCCGATTACCTATCGAATTGAGAGTTCCGAAATTTATATATCTGAAAAACAAACAAAAAAATGAATGTCTATGGGAAATTGAAATGTAATCTGAGGTAAACAGTTCCGTAATATCGGGGATATTCCTTTGCAGCGGTTAATTAAAAAAATGCTGTCCGGTATGGGAAGTGTTATTGGCGGGTACGGGTGTATCCGGTAAAAAGTTAACTGTTTTTTATAGTACTAACAAAAACGAATCACATGGTATGAATAAAAAAGTATCTATTGCGACATTATCAGCATTTTTAGTCGCAACATCGCCTGCGATGGCGGTAAATGAAGCGAATACTTTGTATGTGAATCTGGAATTGTCTTTGAACAGGACAACTGTAGGTCTGGTCATACAAAGTATCAGCGAGCAAACGGGCTATGAATTTTCTTATGATGAATCTATTTTAAGTAAAGAAATTTCAAAAGTATCCGTCCGTGTAAAAAATGAACACATCGAAAGTGTTTTAAAGAAAGTCTTTAAGAATACGGATATTTCTTATCGGATAGTCGATAATCGGATTTTCCTACAAGATAACGCAAAGACAGAAAATGTGTCTTTTGCAAGTGTTCAACAAGTCAAGAGAACGATCAGAGGTACGGTTGTCGATAATACCGGTCTTCCTGTTATCGGGGCAAATGTCATAGTGAAAGGAAGTGCTGGTGTTGGTACGGTGACAAATGTCGACGGTGATTTTACATTGGAGGGAATTGAAGACGGTGCGACATTGATGATTTCCTATATTGGTTATGTAGATCAGGAGGTTGCTGTAGCGAAAGGAAAAAACGATTATAAAATCACAATTCACGAAGATACACAGAATTTAGATGAGGTGGTTGTTGTCGGTTATGGAACACAAACGAAAGTAAACCTGACAGGAGCGGTAAGCACAATTGGCAAAGATGAATTGATCAACCGGCCGGTGACGAATGTATCTTCTGCTCTCCAGGGATTGACTCCGGGGGTTACGATAACATCTGGAACAGGGCAGCCTGGTAGTGACGGGTCAACTATACGTGTTCGTGGAGTCGGAACCTTGAACAATGCTAACCCTTATATTCTGGTGGATGGGATAGAAACTGGAACTTTCGATTCGATCGATCCGAATGATATCGAATCGATTTCGGTTTTGAAAGATGCCGCTTCGGCCGCTATTTATGGTTCTAAAGCTGCCAATGGGGTAATCTTGGTTACGACCAAGCGAGGGAAAGCCGGAAAAGCAACAGTCTCTTATAATGGTAATGTTAGTTTTTCGAATGTATCGACTTTGATTGATCGCTTAAGTTCTTATGATTATGCCCGTCTTTATAATCAGTTATTGACACAGGATGGGGCGTCTCCTCGTTTTACAGACGAAGATCTCCGTTTATTTCAGGATGGAACGGATCCTTATGGGCATCCGAATACAGTTTGGACAGACTATATTTATCGGACCGGTTTTATGCATAAACATAGCCTCAATGTCAGTGGTGGGTCGGAAGATGTGAAATATATGGCTTCTGCAGGTTTCTTAGGGCAGGAAGGCACATTGAGGAATTCGGATCGTCAACAATTTAATTTGCGAACGAATCTGGATATCAAATTGTCGGATAAATTTACCATGAGGACTAACATGGCTTTTATTCATAACGACTATTCCGAACCGAATGCGTCTTATGGAGGCGGTTCTACTCAATTGATACGTCAAGCGGACCGTATAGCCCCTTGGATTCCATATAAGAAGGAAGATGGTTCTTACGGTTCGATCTCAGATGGAAATCCTGCCGCTTGGGTCGATATTAATAGTCGGAAATATCATTTGTTGCAAAATTTTTCTGGAATACTGGCCTTTGACTATCATATTATAGATGGGCTGACATTCACATTACAAGGTGCTTATGTAACGAATATAAAGGAAACAAAAGATTATCGTAAGGAATGTTGGTATGACGATGTGAATTATCATGGACCTGATCAATTGGGTGAAACGATTTCGAGATGGAGCCGTTATACGTTGGATGCATTGTTGAATTATGACAAGACTTTTAACCAAGATCATCATTTCAAGGCAATGGTTGGTTATAAGATCGAGAAGTATGATTATCGGAATTTATACGCTTTCCGCAAAAGTTTCCCGAATAGTGAAGTGACCGATTTGAACGGTGGCGATTCTTCGACACAAACGAACAGTGGTTATTCCCGTGAACTGGCTTTGTTATCTTATTTCGGACGTCTCAATTATGACTATAAAGGCAAGTATCTTTTGGAAGCCAATTTCCGCGCCGATGCTTCTTCTCGTTTTGCAAAAGGCTATCGTTGGGGATATTTTCCTTCTTTCTCTGCTGGATGGCGCATTTCCGAAGAAGATTTTATGGAAAACACGCATGGCTGGTTGCAGTCACTGAAACTTAGAGGATCTTGGGGGTTGCTCGGAAACCAGGATGCCGTATCGGATGAATATTATCCTTATTTACCTACGTTATATATAGGAAAGAATTTCCCGTTTGGCGGCTCTGTTCATCAAGGTATTACGGTTGTAAGCCATAAGGTGACGACTATTTCCTGGGAAAATTCGACAAACTGGGGAATCGGCTTTGATGCAAATTTCTTGAACGAGTTTATGCTGAGTGTCGAATATTATAATCGTAAGACCTCTGACATCATTATGGATATTCCTGTTTCTGATACGTTTGGTATATCGGGGACGTATCAGGACAATAAAGGCTCTTTACGGAACAGTGGTGTGGAAGCAAGCTTTGCTTGGAATCATTCCTTCAATAAGGATTGGAGAATGGGAATCAATGCAAATTTCTCCTATAATAAGAATGAGTTGTTGGATTTGGCTGGTGTCAATGAGATTATCGATGGCTATATGATTAATCGAATCGGAGAGCCCTATCAATCTTTTTATGTATATGAAGTAGATAGGTTGTTCAAAAGCGACGAGGAGGCTGCCGCTTACGAAAAACAGTATGGCAATCCATGGTCTTTGCCTTTCAAAGGCGGCGATTTTCGGATTAAAGATGCGGATGGAGATGGAAAGTTGACAGATAAAGACCGGGTGGTGAAAGGCACGCAACAGCCAAAAACGACTTTTGGTTTGACACTGAGTGCTGGTTGGAAAAATTTTGACTTGTCGGTATTTATGCAAGGTGTGACTGGAACAAACCGTTATTTCTCAAGAGATGTCGTCGGTTCATTTATCGGGGATACTTCACATCCGAGTACGAATTGGTTGGATGCCTGGACTCCTGAAAATACAAATGCGGAATGGCCGCGTCTGTTCCTAGAGGAAAACTCGATCAGTTCTCCTCAGCGCGTGAATTCATCTTTTTGGTGTATGAACACGAATTACCTGCGTATTAAGAACGTCAATTTCGGTTATACGTTGCCGAAGAGTTGGACGAATAAGTTAGGAATAGCCAATGCGAAGATTTATTATACAGGCGAAAATCTGTTTACATTCGACAGTTTGCCGTTCAATGCAGATCCGGAGTCGCCGTCGGGAAACTTGGATGTTTATCCTATTAGCAGAAGCCATTCATTCGGTATTAATGTAACTTTTTAAATGAATTATATATGAAACTGAAAAATATATTAGGTCTTGCTGTTTGCTTGGTTGGGACAGGTATCTTTACTTCTTGTGATGATTTTTTTGATTTGAATCCGAAAGATCAGTTGACGACAAACACATTCTGGAACACGTCCGAGGATGTCGATGCAGCAGTAACCGCTGCCTACAATTGGTGGGTCAATAACTATGTTGGATCGAAGTTTATCTTCTACGAAGACAGCTATTCGGATATCGGCTTCAATTATACGAATGCTTCTAACATGAGAAACATGGGTAGAGGTAGCGTTTCTCCTACTGCGGCTCCGAATTATTGGAGGCAGTATGAAACGATACGTCGTTGTAATTTCGTAATTGAAAATATCGATTTGGTTCCGGCTTCAGCCATGACAGAAACGGAGAAGAATGATTTTCTGGCGCAAGTACGGGCAATTAGGGGATATAGTCATGCTTATTTGGCAACTTGGTATGGGGATGCTGTTATTATGGATTTTGTACCAGCAACGGCTGACGATGCTAAACTGCCGCGTGAACCGGAAGCAAAGGTGAAGGAGCATGCTATGAACGACTTGATGTGGAGTGCCGAACATATAGCGGAGAAACCGGCAGAAAAAGGACGCATTGCCAAAGGAACGGTCCTCTCGATGATCGCCCGCTTCAATTTGTTGTGGGGCAACTATACGGAGGCCTTGGATGCTGCCAATAAAGTAATAGCTCTGAATCAGTATGAATTAGATCCTGATTTTCTGAATATGTTTTCTATGGCCGGACAGAATTCAAAAGAAATTATTTGTACTTATGAACATGTCCAAACGACTTATGCTTATGGTGATGTGATCCGTTTCTATAATAATTCGGATGGTGGCTGGGCTTCTTTTGTGCCGACTCAAAACATGGTTGATATGTTTGAAATGGCAGATGGCAAGTTGATCGATGAAGCTGGTTCCGGTTATGATCCGGTCCATCCGTTTTTCAATCGTGATCCGCGATTGAAAAATACGGTTATTTATTCCGGATTGGATTGGGTGGGGCGTAATAATGTATCCCGGGTTTTCAATACGCTCGACAAGACGCTGCCGAACGGCTCTTCGAATAAAGATTATTATACGGCGGCGGATAATGCTTCCCATACCGGTATGTTGTGGGCTAAATATTTGTATCCCAACCAGGGACAATATTCAGCTGCAATGAATGACGATGCCTTGTGCCCGATTATCTTCCGGTATGCAGAAATATTGTTGACAAAAGCCGAATGTTTGGTCGAACTGAATCAGGATTTGCAGGAAGCTATGAACATCATCGACCGGCTACGTTTGCGCGGAGGTCATATCGCTGTTGACCGTTCTAAATATGATACACAGGCCAAAGTACGTGAACTGGTAAGGAGGGAACGTACGATAGAATTGGCTGGTGAAGGTTTCCGTTTTGAAGATATCGTTCGCTGGGACGAGTATGACCAGAGCGGAGCCAAAACTGGAAAGAAAGTGGCAGAGACTGTTATGCCGGGTGACTTGTATCGTTTGTGTGGTACTGTCGACTATGATGAACCGGATCCGGACCGTCGTGCCGTGATCGATGTGAATGCTTCTCGTGAAGACCGTTTGGTTGAAGTTCGTTATTTTGACAAGAAGCAATTCCATCTGCCTATTATGCAGGCGGAAATGGACGCGAACCCTCAATTGGTCCAGAACGATGGTTATTAATAGATGCAATAAAACTTATTTACAATGAAGTATATTAAAAAATTGATATATGTCCTTTTACTCACAGTTGCCACTCAGGTGGCAACTGCGCAGATAAAGATCCTTTACGGGCCTTATCTGCAGAATGTAAAAGAGAATGAGGCAACTATTGTCTGGGTAGCGGATAAACCGTCTATCGGCTGGGTAGAGTTGGCTCCGAATGACGGAACTCATTATTATGGAGAAGAACGGCCTAAGTATTTCGATACGACTAATGGGGTTAAAAATACCTCCTTGCTGCATGCCGTGAAGGTAAAAGCGTTGACTCCCGGAACAACCTATCGTTATCGTATTTATTCTCAGGAAGTGTTGTCGCATGAAGGGATTAATGTCATATACGGACGTGTGGCAGCATCGGATGTATACAAAAAGAATGCTTTGACGTTTACAACGTGCGATTCAAATAAAAAAGAAACCTCTTTTGTCATGATCAATGATATTCACGGACGTGAAAACATCATTACGAAACTGCTGAATAATGCGAACTACAAGGATAAAGACTTGATTATTTTCAATGGTGATATGGTTTCGGAATTTAAAGACGAACAAACAATCTTTAATGGATTCATGAAAGAAAGCATCGATTTGTTCGCTTCGGAGAAACCTATGTATTACGCTCGCGGAAATCATGAAACCCGTGGTGAGTTCGCCACTTCGTTCCAGAAATATTTCTCTCCGAAAGAACCGTTCCTATATTATCTTTTCAGACAAGGACCTGTATGTTTCATAATGTTGGATACGGGGGAAGACAAACCGGATTCCGATATCGAGTACAGCGGTATTACCGATTATGACGGTTATCGTACGGATCAGGTGGAATGGATGAAGGAACTATATAAAAATGAAGATTTCAAGCAGGCTAAATTTAAAGTTGTCATTGCACATATGCCTCCTTCTGCTGACCTCAATATCTGGCATGGACAGAAAGACGTCTTGAAGAAATTCGTACCTATCCTGAATGAACTCGGAGTGGATCTGATGCTATGCGGACATCTCCATCGAAACAAATATGAGGAACCGAGTGACGGTATCAAATTTCCGGTATTGGTAAATTCAAATAATAGTGTGGTTTCTGTGGAGACTAGTGGTGATCAGATGAATCTGGAGGTTCTAGATTTGGATGGTAAAGTCGTTACAAAGAAGTCATATACGGCAAAATAATCTTCATCATTCAATGCTACACTTCGCATAAGTGCGATTACTCTGACAGAGATCCGAGTAATCGCACTTGTCTCATTTTGCGTAAAAATATAAATAAAAACACACAGGAAACTGATATCTGACATTTTTGCTCGTATCTCTCTAATAAACATTTAATTAAAGGATGTCGGTTGAACTTTGTAACCGGCATAGAACCGACACCTTTTTGTTTCCGGCGGTTTGTCCGGAGTTTCCTCGTTTTCACGGAGCAATTAATACGGAACATGCCGGAAACTAATTCGAAAGTCATAGTAAACTAACTCAAAGCATATAATATATTATTGATATGTAGTACTACCTATCGTCCTTATATAGTACTACCAATCGACAATAGGTAGTACTACATAAGGGTAATAGATAGTAACTGCTAACGGCTACTTTACTATATGTTTTCATTTAGTTCTTCGGGTGATTTGACTTAGTTTGCGACAGGAAACGAGTTAGTTTGTCCGGTTGCCTGAGATTGAAACTTTTGTTTTTGTTGTAAGTAGCTAGTTATTAATATTTTATTTTCCTGCTGAATGATTATCCATTAGTTGTATGAAAAAAATGCTTTTTTGCTCCGTATTTTTCTGAAGTTGTTCGTTTAGTATAAGTAATAGGAAATAAAAATGGATTTTGATTATAGACTTTTAGCAAAATATTTGACAGGCATGCTTTCTCCTGAAGAAATGAAACAGGTGGAAGAATGGCGTGAATTATCAATTGATAATGAGGAGGTTTTCTCTGAATTGATGAAACTTCGCGTTTCGTGGAAGTTCACTCAATATAATACGCCTGAGCATATCGAAGAGGCATTGAATGGATTGAATGCCAAGATAAATAGTAGAAGGCGATTTCAAATACTTCGCTCTGTGATGAGATATGCAGCCGTAATCTTGTTACTTGTCTCTTTTTCTTATGTGGGATGGGGCTATCTGAAACCGGACAATTGTGTAACGATCAGGGTGGAACAAGGGGAAGATGTGAAAAAAATCGTGCTTGCGGATGGATCGGCTGTTTGGTTAAAGGAGGGGTCTTCTTTGAGGATACCTGAGGTTTTTGCCGAAAATAACCGAAAGCTCTCCTTGCAAGGAGAAGCATTCTTTGACGTTGCAAAGAATGCTCAGTACCCACTATATGTTTCGACCAATTATGTGAATATTAAGGTTCTTGGAACCGCTTTCAATGTAAAAACAGACGAGAAACACCAAAACGTAGAAACCGTTTTAACAAGAGGTAAAGTTGCTTTACTCGATAAGCAGTGGAACCCCATTTTAGATATGTCACCGGGAGAAAAGGTGACATATGACAACAATAAGAACGAATATGCCACAGAGGTTGTGGATGTGAATGTATGTACGGCGTGGCGACTGAACCAGTTTGTCTTCGAAAATGTCACGTTGAGGGAAATAGTTAACCAACTCTCCGTAAAATTTAATGTAAACATAAATTTAGAATCAACGAAGCTTGCCCAGCGTAAGTTCCGATGTGTGATCAATGAGGATGAAAGCTTGCCTGACATCTTGAAACTCTTGAAATATTTAGCTCCCATCCAATATCGGATAGAGGGGAAAGAAATCTTTATATATGAATAATAAAAAATGAATGCCTATGATGAAATGACAGATTAGAAAAGTAACACACACAACAAAAGAAAACTATAAACTTAAAAACTTAGTACTAACATTATTGAATCACATGTATGATTAAAAATGCATCAATTGCTACATTAGCAATGTTTTTGTCAGCTGCATCGCCCGCTATGGCGACGAGCGATGCGCATTCTTTGTATGTGAATCTGGAACTGGCCTTGAATCAAACGACAGTCGGTACCGTCATACGAAGTATTAGTGAACAAACTGGGTATGAATTTTCTTATGATGAGACTTTATTAAATAAGAAAATCTCCAAAGTCTCTGTTAATCTTAAAAATGAACATATAGAAAATGTTCTGAAAGAGGTATTTAAGAATACAGGGATCTCTTATAAAATAGTAAATAATCGTGTATTTCTGAAGGATGATAGTGTAAAAAAAATAAAGAGGTCAGAGTTTGCACAAAATGGAGTACAGCAAGAAAAACACACAATATCAGGAAGGATTGTCGATAAAGAAGGTTTAGCGATAATCGGTGCGAATGTTACGCTTGAAGATAACAAAGGAATTGGTACAATAACAGATGTAGATGGAAAATTCGTTCTGAATGGAATATCGAATGGGGCAATTCTACTTATTTCATATATTGGTTATATAGATCAAAAAATTAAGATAGATGGAGGACAAAATTCTTATCAGATAACACTGCTTGAGGATACTCAGAAATTGGATGAAGTTATTGTAATTGGATATGGTGTTGAAAAAAAGGTTAATTTAACTGGTGCAATAACGAATGTGAAAACGGAAGAGCTCTCAACGATTTCAACAACTAATTTATCAAATACGTTAGCTGGACGTGCTCCTGGGTTGACTATTGTTGGAAGTTCTGGCTTTATGGGGGCTAGTTCTGAAATCCGTATGCGTGGTGGCTTCGGAGATCCGTTGTTTGTTATTGATGGGATTAGGGATAAGGCTGCATTTGATGCTCTTGAGCCAAATGAAATAGACCAACTTAGTTTTTTGAAAGATGCTGCTACAGCTTCTGTTTATGGGTCTAAAGCTGGAAATGGGGTTGTGTTGGTGACAACGAAGTCTGGTGCAGATGCAATGGGTAAACCTAAATTTGAATATCAAGGATCTTACACATTTAATAGGCCAACGCGTAAGCTTTTTTCGGATGAAATGAGTGCTTATAAGAATTGGTGTATCAGAATTTGGTTGCTGAAGCAAACGGGTTGCCTTTACCGAATAATGAAGAAGAGATGGAATATGCAAAAACACATGATTATAATGTTAATGATTTGATTTGGCAGAATCCGTGGAATACGAAGCATTCTATTAGTGCTACAGGAGGAACAGAAAAGGTAAAATATTATGTGTTAGGCAACTTTATCAGAGAAGAAGGCTCTTATAAAAACTTGGAAAATAATAAATACTCTTTCCGTTCAAACTTAACAGTGAATTTGTCTAAATATATATCTTTGAATGCAAATATATCTGGATATCAAAAAGATGATAGACGATTTAATTGGCCAGGAAGTGGAGATGATAGTGAAGATATATTTGATTTTTATCGGACTACATTTAATTGTTTGAGAACAGTTCCTTCTTATGCTTATTTAGATGGTACTCCTGCGAATGAAAAAACAGATTATCCAATTTATCCGGATGTAAGCAACTTTAAAGGTTGGAATGTTGCTGATGTTGTGTTAGGTGACCGTTATAT
>ERZ825384.3334-NODE-3334-length-14549-cov-4.327860_pt1 | contig 14549 bp, 13 predicted proteins | sample MGYA00519931_ERZ825384 | MGnify/ENA primary metagenome ERZ825384 (study PRJEB31778, sample SAMEA3449200) | human gut metagenome | biome: human gut; feature: human-associated habitat; material: faeces | place: United Kingdom | collected 2010/2012 ...
GGCTAAGCTGGCCGAGCCTCCCAAGCCCGACTATAAGCCCGACTGGCCCGGAGGAAGCGTATTCGGCCCGGGCTCAAATGTGCCTACTCCGCCCACGGCTCAAATGCCCGTTACAGGCGGCGAAGAGAGTATGCTGCCCATAGCCATGCTTATTGCCGGCGCGGTTATGCTGGTTGCACTCAGGCGCAAAAAGAGGGTATAATATAAACAAAAACGGGAGATAAGCCGAAATGGAGTTAATGTTTAACGATATGCATGCACAGGTTGATATGACGCAGTATATAAAGGATTGCGTTGATGTGCCGCGCATAATAAAGGGATGCCAAGGCTGTAAAAACTATGCCAAGCTTTGGTCATGCCCGCCATTCGGCTTTGACCCCGTTAAGATTTGGCGTGATTATTCTAAGCTGACGCTGTACGCAAGGAAGATATCCTTCCCAAAGGAGCTTACGGAAAAAACATTCGATGCATATGGGCTTACGGCGCAATATTTTGAAATATGGAATAAGGAACGCAGGAAGTTTTTTATCGAGCTTATGGAACGGGAACAGAGCACGCCGGGTAGCCTTATGCTTGCCGCGGGCTGCTGCGACGAATGCGCAACGTGCGCGCGGGCAAACGGTGTGCCGTGCATAAAGCCCGACAAGCTCAGATATTCCATAGAGTCCCTTGGCGGGGACGTTGAAAAAACGCTGGAGCTATATTTTAACGAAAGGCTGCTTTGGGGCAGGGAAGGGCATATGCCCGAATATATGCTGCTTGTGGGCGGACTGATGCAAAAATAAATATCGCCTATATTCCCGCGCCATGGCTTCTGTTGGACCGGAGGGCCAGCGCGCGGGGATATAAATAAAAATAAGCTTACCCTTTTGGGCAAGCTTATTTTGTGTATTTAATGATTAAAAGTCACATTCCTGCTCGATATGCGCTATAAGCTGATCGATGGGCATGCGGATCTGCTCCATGGTGTCGCGGTCGCGCACGGTAACGGTATTGTCCTCAAGGGTATCGAAGTCAACCGTTATGCACATGGGCGTGCCGATTTCGTCATGGCGGCGATAACGCTTGCCGATGGCGCCGGAATCATCGTAATCTACCATGAACTTCTTGGAAAGCATGTTGTAAATCTCGCGCGCCTTGTCGCCCAGCTTGTTCTTCTGCAGCGGCAGAACTGCGGCTTTATAAGGAGCGATGGCGGGATGCAGATGCAGAATGTTCCTCACGTCGCCGTTTTCAAGCGTTTCTTCATCGTAAGCGTCGCACAGGAGCATCAGCAGCATTCTTTCTACACCGACGGAAGGCTCGATGACATAAGGCACATACTTTTCGTTGGTGAAAGGATCGGTATAGGTAAGATCCTGACCGGACTGCTTGGCATGTGCGCTCAGGTCGAAATTGGTGCGGCTCGCAACGCCCCAAAGCTCGCCCCAGCCGAACGGGAACTTGTATTCTATATCGGTGGTGCCGTTGGAGTAATGCGAAAGCTCGGCCTTCTCATGCTCCCTCAGGCGCATATTTTCCTCGTGTATGCCAAGGGACAGCACGAAGTTCTTGCAGTATTCCTTCCAATACTGGTACCAGTCAAGCTCGGTGCCGGGCGCGCAGAAGAATTCAAGCTCCATCTGCTCAAACTCGCGGGTACGGAATATGAAGTTGCCCGGGGTTATCTCATTGCGGAAGGACTTACCGATCTGGCCTATACCGAAAGGTATCTTGCGGCGAGTGGTGCGCTGCACGTTCTTGAAGTTTACGAATATGCCCTGCGCGGTTTCGGGACGCAGATATATCTGGCTGGCAGTGTCCTCGTTAACGCCCTGGAATGTTTTGAACATCATGTTAAACTTGCGGATAGGTGTGAACTCGCTCTTTCCGCATTCGGGGCATACTATGCCTTTTTCGGCAATGTATGCGGACATCTGCTCATGTGTCCATCCGTCGGGATGTACGTCCTCAAGGCCGTGCTTTTCGGCATATTCTTCAATAAGCTTGTCCGCACGGAAACGGGCTTTGCAGCTCTTGCAGTCCATAAGCGGGTCGTTGAAGTTCACAACGTGTCCGCTGGCTACCCAAACATCCGGGTTCATCAGTATGGCGGAGTCGAGACCGACATTGTATTCGCATTCCTGCACAAATTTGCGCCACCATGCTTTTTTTACGTTGTTTTTCATCTCCACGCCCAGAGGGCCATAATCCCACGCGTTTGCAAGGCCGCCGTAAAGTTCGGAGCCGGCGAAAACAAAGCCGCGATTTTTGCAAAGCGCAACTATTTTATCCATACTATATCCGCTCATTAGGTATAACCTCCTAAAAATTTATAGCGATTTTTTCAATATAAACTATGATACCATAGGCGTGGCGTTTGTTCAAGTGTTGCTAAAACATATGGGTTAGGGATATAATATAGTGTCTGTATTTATGTATATAAGAAAGGATGCGTATGAGGAAAGATACTGCTGTGCCGCAGGGTGAGCTGGAAAGCGCACGCTTAGCGGCGGAAAGGATAAATAACAACCTGGACGGGCGTAAGCCTACCTATTATATAGAGACGTATGGCTGCCAGATGAACGAGCATGACTCGGAAAAAATAGCGGGCATACTTGAACGCTGCGGTTATGTTCCGGCAGCGGATAAGGCTGCGGCTAACATTATATTTTTCAATACATGCTGCGTAAGGGATCACGCGGAAAAGAAGGTGTTCGGCAACATAGGCGCGCTTAAAAAGGTGAAGGACGAAAACCCTTCGCTGATAATAGGCGTGTGCGGCTGCATGATGCAGCAAAAAGAAGTTGCGGACAAGCTGTTCAAGCGTTTTCCGTACCTTGACATGGTGTTTGGCACGAATGAGCTGCATATGCTGCCGAATCTGCTTGAAAAGGTGCTCAACGGCGAACGCATAGAGCTTGTGCGCCAGATGGACGGCGAAATAGCCGAAGGGTTGCCGGTTAAGCGTATAGACAGCGTATCCCAATTCGTTACCATAATGTATGGCTGCAATAACTTCTGCTCGTATTGCATAGTGCCGTACGTTCGCGGGCGCGAAAGGTCAAGGAGCGTTGAAAGTATAGTTAACGAGGTAAAAGATCTTGCGGCGAACGGCGTGAAGGAGATAACGCTGCTTGGGCAGAACGTTAACTCCTATTACAGCGAAGATGATAATGCGGATTTTCCTGCGCTGCTCAGAGCAGTATGCAAGGTTGACGGAATCGAGCGCGTGCGTTTTATGACCTCGCACCCAAAGGATCTGTCTGATGGATTGATAGCCGCCATGGCGGAAGAAGAGAATGTCTGCCCGCATATACATCTTCCCGTGCAGTCCGGAAGCGACAGAATACTGAAGCTTATGAACCGCCATTATGACCGTGAACGGTATTTTACGGTTGTGGACAAGCTGAAGGCCGCAGTCCCGGGGGTTGAGCTGACAACGGACATAATAGTCGGCTTCCCTGGAGAAACGGAGGAGGATTTTGAAGCGACTCTCGACATGGTTGAAAAAATAGGATACAGCGCTGCGTATACATTCAAATACTCCCCGCGCACCGGAACAAAGGCCGCCACTATGGATGAGCAAATAAGCGAAGATGTGAAGAAAGAGCGATTGAAGCGGCTCAATGACACCGTTGCGAAGGGGCTTAAAGCGGGCAGCGAAAAGTATATCGGGCAGGAAGGCGAAGTGCTTGTTGAAGGCTGCGACCACCGCGGCGAACCAATGGCCTACGGTAAGCTTCCGTGTTTTAAGATGGTATACTTCAAGGGCGATGAAAGCATGATAGGCTCACTGCGCCGCGTGAGAATAACTGAAATAACGAAAAACTCCCTTGTCGGGGAACTGATATAATAACATAAGATATTGAAAGGAAATAACATGATACTTGAAAAAGCAAGAGAACTTGGCATTGCGCTGAGCGAATCCGACGAATTTATAAACATGACCCGCACGCGAGAGGCCATGGAGGCGGATACGCAGCTGATGGATGAACTGAACGAATATAACGCCATGCAGGAATCAATAGCACGGCTGCTCACGATGGACGGCGATAATCAGGCCGAAATACAGCAGATGTCCCGCGATATAGAGAGGCTGCATGATGAACTGATAGCCAACGAAACATTCCGCGCCATGCTTGAAGCACAGGCAGAGTTTCAGCAGCTTATGAAGCGCGTGAACGCAATAATAGGCATGTGCATAGGCGCGGAGAACAGGGCTGAAGAAACCGATGGCGGTGAAGATGACGAAGGCGGATGCGGAGGATGCAGCGGCTGCTGCGCAAATTGCTCCGGCTGCCACTAAGAATCGAACTAAAGCGTACTAACAACAAAGGGGAAACACTATGCCAGCAGGCCTTACGCCCATGATGAGCCAATACCTTGCGCTGAAGGAAAAATACAGCGATTGTTTGCTGTTCTTCAGGCTTGGTGATTTTTATGAAATGTTCTTTGAGGACGCGGTAACCGCATCCAAGGTGCTTGATATAGCGCTTACGGGGCGGGATTGCGGCCTTGAAACACGCGCGCCGATGTGCGGCGTGCCGTTCCACGCGGTGGATTCATATATTGCAAAGCTTATCGAAAACGGCTATAAGGTTGCGCTGTGCGAACAGCTTACTGACCCCGCGCTTTCAAAGGGACTTGTTGAACGGGATGTTGTAAGGGTATATACCGCTGGTACGGTAATAGAAGAAAATATGCTGGACGAGCGTGCGAATAACTACATAATCGCCATGTATGCTTCTTCTGACGAGGTCGGACTTGCCTGCTGCGACGTTTCAACGGGCAGCTTTACCGTGAGCGAGATATCGATTGCGGATAAGATGGACGACCTTGTGAACGAACTTGCAAGGATAGCCCCGCGCGAGGCGATAGCCAATGAAGCATACTTCCTTAGGGAAGATATGGCAAAGTCTTTGCAGCTTAGCTGCGCGGTGACCTGCGCCGATTCGCGTGATTTTGAACCCACACGCGCGGAAGCGAAAGTGCTTATGCATTTCCGTGCGACGTCGCTGCAAACGCTTGGGTGCGACGCGCTCAAAAACGCTGTGTGCGCCGCCGGCGCGCTTATAAGCTACCTTGAGCAGACGCAGAAGAACAGCCTTGAGCACATAAAAAAGCTTACAGTGCTGCAAAGGAGCCTGTATTTGGGGCTTGATGCGTCCACAAGGCGAAATCTGGAACTGACAAAACCGCTGCATACGGACAGCGGGAAGAAAAGCACGCTGCTATATCACCTTGATAAAACGTCCACTTCCATGGGCGCAAGGTTTCTGCGCGCGGCGATAGAGCAGCCGCTGCAAAGCATAGATGCCATAAACGAGCGTTTGAACGCCGTTGACGAGCTGGTGAACAAGCGGGCGGAACGCGAGGAACTGTCGAGCCTGCTTGACAATATATACGATATTGAGCGGCTGTGCAGCCGCATAGCCTACGGCAGCGTGAATGGGCGGGACTGCGTATCGCTTAGAGTATCGCTTGAAAAACTGCCAGCCGTGATAGAAAAGGCGCACTCACTTGAGTCTGAAGCATTCTGCCGCATAGCAAAAAATCTTGACGCGATGGAGGACATATGCGCGCTGCTGAGGGACGCGATAGTGGACGATCCCCCCATAGGAGTGAAGGATGGCGGCGTTATACGCGCCGGATACAACAGCGAAGTGGACGAACTTAGAGAGGCCGCCACAAACGGCAAGGGCATGATGGCCGCTGTAGAAGCGCGTGAACGCGCTGCCACGGGCATAAAAAATCTGAGAGTTGGATATAACAGAGTATTCGGTTATTATATTGAAGTTACCAAGGCGTATCAGCATTTGGTGCCGTATGGCTATATAAGAAAGCAAACGCTTGCTAATTCGGAGCGCTATGTTACCGAAGAACTGAAAGAATTGGAAGAGAAGATAACGGGCGCAGAAAGCAACCTTATCAGCCTTGAATACAAGCTGTTTACGGAAATAAGGGAAACTCTGTTGGGATGCATAGACCGGCTGCAGAGCGATTCGGCGTTGATAGCGGAGCTGGACTTCTATTGCTCGCTTGCGCATGTTGCTTTCGAAAACAACTATTGCAGGCCAAAAATGCAGCTGAACGGCGCAATAAACATAGTTGAAGGCCGCCATCCTGTCGTTGAAAGCGGAATGAAGGGCGCGTTTGTGCCAAATAACGTGCAGCTTGACCAGAAGGATAACCGCCTGCTTATAATCACCGGCCCAAATATGGCCGGTAAAAGCACATATTTAAGGCAGGTTGCTATAATAACGCTGATGGCACACATAGGCTCGTTCGTGCCGGCAAAAAAGGCCGCAATAACCATAGTGGACAGAATATTTACCCGCATAGGAGCATCGGATAATCTTTCCGGCGGGCAAAGCACGTTTATGGTTGAAATGAGCGAGGTTGCAGGCATACTGAATAACGCTACCAGCCGCAGCCTGCTTATATTGGACGAAATAGGCCGCGGCACAAGCACATTTGACGGGCTGAGCATAGCATGGGCTGTGCTTGAATATATTGCCGACCCTGCGCGCTGCGGCGCAAAGGCGCTGTTTGCAACGCATTACCATGAGCTGACGGAGCTTGAGGGCAAACTGCCGGGCATAAAGAATTACCGCATAACGGTAAAGGAAGTTGGGGACGACATAATATTCCTTCGGCGCATCGTACGCGGAGGGGCGGACAGAAGCTTCGGCGTGCAGGTGGCGCGGCTTGCGGGGCTGCCTGACGATGTTATAGCAAGGGCTAAAGAGCTGCTGAAACAGCTTGAAGCGGCGGACATAAATCACGATATAGAGCCGGTATTGAGCGGCGGTGAGGATCAGCAGATGTCGCTTTTCGGCTCATGCGCAGCGGATGATATAATAGGCACGCTGAGCGATATGCAGCTTGATACAATGACGCCTATGGACGCCATGAACGCATTATACGATTTACAAATGAGAGCAAAGCTCAGAAAGGGAAAAAAATGAGCCGTATCCATGTGCTGGATAGCTATACGGCGAACCGCATAGCTGCGGGCGAGGTCGTGGAAAGGCCGGCCTCGGTCGTAAAAGAATTGCTTGAAAACGCGATAGATGCGGGCGCAACCGCCGTGACGATAGAAACAAAAGGCGGCGGGCTTGAATCTATTCGTGTGAGCGATAACGGCATCGGCATAAACGCGGACGATGTTGCAACCGCCTTTTTGCCGCATGCTACGAGTAAGATCGCCACAACGGACGATTTATTTTCAATAAACACGCTGGGCTTCCGCGGGGAGGCTTTGCCGAGCATTGCGGCTGTATCCAAGGTCACCATGCGCACGAAGCAGAAAGACGCGGCAAACGGCGTACTGCTGCGCATAAACGGAGGGGACATAATAGAAAACCACGAAGCGGGCGTGCCTGACGGAACAACGATAGAATGTGAAGATCTTTTCTATAATGTTCCCGCAAGGCTTAAATTTATAAAGAGCGCGCGGGCGGAATCGGCACATATAAGCGACTATGTTTCCCGCATGATAATGGCGCGGCCTGATATAAAAATAAAGCTGATACAGTCCGGCAGAACGGTGTTCCACAGCGAAGGCGACGGCGAACTGGACAGCGCCATAGCCTGCGTTTACGGCAACGACATACTGCCGAACCTTAGGGAAATATACTATGATGACGGGTATTTCAACCTTGTAGGGTTCATTGGTACGGAGCAGATAGGCCGCGCGGCGCGCACGGCACAGTCGTTTTATGTAAACTGCCGCTATATACGTTCCCAGAAGCTTTCCTATGCGCTGCAGCGGGCGTATGATACGCGTCTTATGCAGGGCAGGTTCCCGTTTGCAGTGCTGCATATAGGAATATTGCCCGAAGAGATAGACGTAAACGTTCATCCGAACAAGCTGGAGGTACGCTTCAGGCACGAGGACAGGATAATGGGGCCGTTCGTTACTCAATGCCGTAAGGCGCTGGAGCAGACGGAGGAAGATTTGACGCTTGATTTTAACGCGCCTGAGATAAAGAAAATAGTATATGTTCAAAACGAAATGCCCGGCGCAGTCGCCAAGGTTGATACCATGAAACGAGTTGCCGATATGGCGTTTAGCCAAAGGGACGAAAGCCGCATCGAACTTAGCGCACTTCCGGCGGAAGCATTTATTCCTAAGCATGATACTGCGCCCGTATATGCCGTACATGACAAAGAATCGGCTAAAACGGCGCACAGCGAAGATACAGGAGAAAGGACGGTCAGTGCGCCTGCAGCTAATCCTATTTGGACGGAAGTAAAAAAGGCGGAGGAGACGGCGTACATAGAGGCGGATGAAAAAACAACTATTGAGCCGGTAAAGCATGCGGAAGAAAACATACCGCAGCCTAAGGCGGAAATGCCAAAGATAACGCCGGTGCAGCAGAGGGTGGACTTTACTCAATACGAAATAATAGGCCAGCTTTTCAGCTGCTATTGGATAGTGCAGCATGATGACGAGGTGATATTTATCGATCAGCATGCCATGCATGAACGCAGGCTATACGAAAGGATAATTGAAAGGGATATTCCTGCCGACTCGCAGCAGCTTTTGACTCCGGAGATAATAAAGCTTACGCCGGTTGAATTTGCGCTGCTTATGGATAACATAGACCGGTTCAGCGAGATAGGATTTGATATAGAGGAATTCGGAGCTATGAGCGTGAGTGTGCGCGCAGTGCCTGTAATTATGGGGAAAACGGATATAAAACGCTTTCTTACGGATGCAATAGCGCTGTTTGACGCAAAGAATAAGCTTACGACTATTGATATGAAGCGCGGCGCGCTTATAACGCGGGCGTGCAAATCCGCAATAAAGGCGGGGGAGAGAATAAGCGAAACGGAAATAAGGGCGCTGCTTGATCAATACGATAAGGAAGGCGTGCCGCTTACCTGCCCGCACGGCCGCCCGGTGATGGCGCGCATGACGAAAACAGAATTTGAAAAGCTGTTCAAACGGATAGTATGATGAAGCATAAACTGTTTATAATCACCGGACCTACCGCCAGCGGAAAAACAGCCGCATCGGTATCGGCCGCACGGCTGATGAATGCGGAGATAATATCCGCTGACGCAATACAGCTATATAAAAAGCTGGACATAGGCTCGGCAAAGCCAACGGAGGAAGAACGCCGCGGCATAGTTCACCACATGATGGACTGCATAGAGCCCGATGAGCCGCGCTTTACCGTATCGCGATTTCGCGACGGGGCGATAGAGGCGGCAAACGGGATAATTGCAAAAGGAAAAAGGCCGCTTGTTGTAGGCGGTACGGGCTTATATATAAACGCGCTCACATACCCGCTCACTTTTTCACAAATTGCGCCGGATGATGAATTGCGGGCGGAACTTATGGAAAAAGAGCAGACTGAAAAGGGCGCGTTGCATAAAATGCTTGCGGAGCTGGATGCAAAAACAACCGAGCGTCTGCACCCGAACGACACAAAGCGTATAGTGAGGGCGCTTGAAATATGCATAAAAAGCGGCAAGAAGGCATCTGAGCAAGGAGAGGGCTTTACCTATCGCAACGATGATGCGCTCGAGTTTACGCCGGTAATGGCGGGCATAACCATGCCGCGGGATATGCTGTATGCAAGAATAGAAAAACGCGTGGACGATATGTTTAACGCGGGACTTGTGGATGAAGTTCGCGCTTTGCTTTCGCGCGGCTGTACGCGGGATTTGCCGGCAATGCAGGGCCTTGGATACAAAGAAACGATTGCATACATAATGGGCGAATGCACGCTTGACGAAGCGAAGGAGACAATAAAGCGCGAAACGCGCCGCTTTGCTAAGCGGCAGCTTACATGGTTCCGCAGGGAGGAACGCATACGTTGGTTCGATGCAACGGAATACGGCTGCACGGAGGAACTGGGCAAGGCGATAGCGGAGCATTTTTTGACACAGGAGGAGCAAAATGGCTGATACACGCGGCAATTTGCAGGATGAAGTCCTTAACCAAATACGGAAGGAAAAGCTTCCTGTCAGCATACATGTTATAAACGGATACCAATTTAACCATCTTAAGGTTATCAGTTTTGATAATTATGTAATTTTAGCGGAGGACGACGGGGGAGTGCAGCGGCTTATCTATAAGCATGCCGTATCGACCATAACAATAGAGCAGAAGGCAGTAAAAAAGGAGCAACTAACAGCAAAATGACAAATGAAGACATCGGCGCAATAATGCGCGAATTAGGGATATCAAAGCAGGCATACGATTTCGTCCGTTCGGCCGAAAACAGCATAAAACCTGTTTTTGAAAGGATAGATGCAAATGCGGAAGTGAACCTTGCCCGAGTATTGGCCGGATTCAGGAAAGAGAACGTTGGCCTTAGGCATTTTGCGCCAACGACCGGCTATGGTTACGATGATGCGGGCAGGGATACGCTGGACAGGCTGTTTGCACATGCACTGTTTGCGGAGGATGCATTGGTGCGGCCGCAGCTCACCTCCGGAACACATGCGCTGTATCTTGCGCTGTCCGGTCTGTGCCAAATGGGAGATGCTGTTGTTGCCGCATCCGGAAAGCCGTATGATACGCTTGAAAACGCGATAGGACTGAGCGGTGACCATCCGCATTCGCTCAAAAAGCAAGGGGTTTCGTTTGATTATGTTGACCTTAATGATGACGGCAGCATAAACATAGACGGCGTGCTGAATATGGTGGCGCAAAAGAACGCCGCCGTGCTGTATGTTCAGCGTTCGCGCGGCTATGCGTGGCGCGATTCGCTTCTGGTGAATGAGCATATGGTGCCGCTGTTCAGGGCGGTAAAGGAAAGATTTCCAAATATAGCTATATTTGTGGATAACTGCTACGGCGAATTTACTGACGTTGTGGAGCCGCTGTGCGCCGGTGCGGATATAATTGCAGGTTCGCTTATAAAGAATCCGGGCGGCGGAATAGCGCCTACAGGCGGTTATATAGCAGGCAAGGCGAAATATATTCAGCGGATAGAAAACCTGCTCACGGTGCCCGGAATGGGGCGGGAGGTGGGCTCCTACGCGGCGAGTTATCGTCCGTTCTATCAGGGGCTGTATATGGCGCCGCATACAACAGCGCAGGCTTTGAAGGGCGCGGCGTTGTTTGCGCGCATATTTGAAATGCTTGGCATGGAAACAATGCCCTCGTCCAATGCAAAACGATCGGACATAGTGCAGGCCGTGCGCTTTGAGGAAGCAGAGGGGCTAATATCATTCTGCCGAAGCATACAAAGTGCGTCTCCGGTCGATTCGGCTGCCGTGCCGGAACCGTGGGATATGCCCGGCTATACATCGCAGGTGATAATGGCCGCGGGTGCGTTTGTGCAGGGATCTTCCATAGAGCTCAGCGCGGATGCGCCTATAAGAAAGCCCTACACGGCGTATGTGCAGGGCGGGTTGACATATGAACATTGTTCGCTTGCAGCTATGCTTGTGCTGACGGATCTTATAAATAAAGGCATAGCGAAGCTTTAATATTCACGGTAAAGGCCGATGAGCTTGCCGACTATTTCAACATCGTTTATATCTACTATAATGGGCTGCATGCTACTGTTTTCGGGCTGCAGCCTTATTTTATTGCCATTTTCATAGAATACGCGCTTTAGCGTTGCTGATTCGCCGGATACGCGCACAACGCCTATTTCGCCGGACTCAACGGACATGCCGCGGTGGATTATTATAATATCGCCGTCGTTTATTCCGGCTTCTATCATGCTTTGGCCCTGAACCCTAAGCATGAATACTTCAGTATCGTTTGCACCTTTAAGGAGGTGCTTGGGCATGACATAGTATTCCTGGATGTTCTCCACGGCAAGGATGGGTAAGCCCGCAGCTACATTGCCGACCAGCGGCACGGATTGCATGTGCGTGTTTACGGCGCGGTCATTTGTACCCTCAGGTAGCGTTATGCTGCGCTGCTTTGACGGATTGCATATTATAAGCCCCTTCTCGGCCAGATTGCTTATATGCATATGCACGGTGGACGTGGATCTCAGCCCAAGTGCCGCGCCTATTTCGCGAACGGTAGGAGGATAGGAGTTGATTGCTATGAACTCCTTTATATAATTATATACTGCTTTTTGCGTTTCGCCGGATTTACGCATGGTTAACCTCCTTGGTTTGTGGTATTATAGTATAGCGTTGATTGATTATAGCACATGCCGGCAGTCAATGCAAACCTTTGTTCTGAAAGAACGCAAAGAAACGGAGTACGTTATGAATGCAAAGCAACCTTACAGAACCCCGGAAGGGGATATGTGCGATTTAGACCCGAATAAGATATGCGATAACTGCATGAAATGCGTGAATAAAAACAGCGCGGATTATACGGAAATACTTGCCGATTTTGACCCGGAATCGATACGGGTATTCACGCCGGGCGATGACGAGGACGATATAAGCGAACCTATAGAGCAGCTGGATATAGACCCTGAACTTATGGCGGAGTGGGAAGAAAAGCTTCGCCTTGCGGAGGAAGCTGAACGCGAAGGCGAAGCCGAAGCGGTAGAGGAGGAGTTGATTGAACCGATAGGCTACCGCGGCGTGCGCCAAAGGCGGGCGCATGTTTCCCATGTGCAAAGGCGCGGTTAATCGTCCCTTAGTTTTATCACTTTTGCGGCAAGCCTGCGCCTGTCTTCCGATACTGCGGCGTAGTGCTTGCGCGTGGTGTTAACGTCCTTATGGCCCAAAACATCGGCCACCAGATATATGTCGCCGGTTTCCCTGTAAAGATTCGTACCGTATGTGCTCCTAAGCTTATGCGGGGATATCTTTTTCAGCGGAACGGCGATTTTTGCGTATTTTTCAACCAGGTTTTCAACTGCGCGGACGGTGAGCCGCGTTTTTTGCAGCGAAAGGAACAGCGCGTCCTCATGCCCTGGGGCAGCCTGTATACGTTCGCGCTCAAGCATATATTGCAGCAGCGCTTCACGCGCTTCGTCGCCGAACACCAATATGTCCTGCTTGCCGCCTTTGCGCACGATGGAAAACTCGTTTGAAGTAAAGTTTATGTCGTCCATATCTATGCCCACCAGTTCGCTTATACGTATGCCTGTACCGAGGAACAGGGTGAGAATGGCCAAATCGCGTGCCTGCGTCTTTTTATGGTATGCTTTTTGCTTATCAGTTAATCCGTCGCCGTTTTGCACAACGTCAAGCAGGTCTGCTACTTCGTTCGGCTCAAGGCGTATTATGGCCCTATCACGTATCGTGGGCAGGTCAACGAGAGACGGCGCGTTGTGCGTAAGCTTTTCTTTTTTATAGAAATATTTATACAGGGCGCGGATGCTTGAAAGCTTTCTTGCCTTCGCGCGATTCTGATTCACCTTTTCGCGCTCATCATCGTCAACGTACATGGTGACATAGCTTAAATATATCTCAACATCCGTAACGCTCACCCTGTCAATGTCCGAAAGGGTAAGGGAGCGAATATTATCCCTCTTGAAATTCTCGTTTTCCTTTATAAGAAAGCCAAAGAAATTCTTTAAGTCGCCCGCGTATGCCACGCGCGTGCGTATGAGCGTTTCGTTTTCTATGCCGCGGAAAAACTCCGCGCAGAACGGCGGCAGCTCGTTGATCATGCGCTTGAGCTGAGCCATGTATTCTTTATATTGAACCGAATCAAATGTTTGGTTCGCCATAGGGAACCCATCTCCTTCCAATTAGCAACTATTCGCTAAACACAAGTTTAACGAATAGTTGTGTAGAAATCAAGTCCTATTTTGCAAGCAGAAGCTTATTTTGTGCTGAGCGACTTTATAGCGTCCCGTGCAAGCTTATCGCAGCGGTTGTTGTTTTCGTTGTCGCTGTGACCTTTAACCTTAATAAATCTGACTTTGTGCGTGCTTGTCAAATCTATAAGCGTCTGCCAAAGATCCTGATTTTCAACCGGTTTTCCTGCGGCGGTTTTCCAGCCGTTGGCTATCCAGCGGTCAAGCCATGCTTCATTGAAGGAACGGCAAAGATACGCGCTGTCCGTATATAAGTCGACCTTGCAGGGCTCCTTCAGCGCATTCAGCGCCTCGATGGCGGCCGTGAGCTCCATGCGGTTGTTCGTGGTATCGGCACAGGCGCCGCTCAGTTCCTTCCTGAAGGATCCGTATATTAATACAGCCCCCCAGCCTCCGGGGCCGGGATTGCCGGAGCACGCGCCGTCGGTATATATGGTCAATTCTTTCACAATAATGTCTCCTCAAACTTTTTTGAACCCGAAAATTATACCATATATAAGCATTTTTGACCACCCAAACAGCCTATATAGATTTTTTTGCAAAAAATGTGTTGACATTCTGAGAGAAATGCGGTATAGTATCACCTGTCGCTAAGAGCGAACGGTGCTTCGGGGTGTAGCGCAGTCCGGTAGCGCACGTGCTTTGGGAGCATGGGGCCGGGGGTTCAAATCCCTTCACCCCGACCAAATATTATATGGCCCCTTGGTCAAGCGGTCTAAGACACCGCCCTTTCACGGCGGTAACAGGAGTTCGAGTCTCCTAGGGGTCACCACTTCCCATCTCAGCGATGGGCGTTAAGAAATGGGCCTTTAGCTCAGTTGGTCAGAGCGGTCGGCTCATAACCGATTGGTCCGGGGT
>ERZ825384.3335-NODE-3335-length-14543-cov-35.422211_pt1 | contig 14543 bp, 8 predicted proteins | sample MGYA00519931_ERZ825384 | MGnify/ENA primary metagenome ERZ825384 (study PRJEB31778, sample SAMEA3449200) | human gut metagenome | biome: human gut; feature: human-associated habitat; material: faeces | place: United Kingdom | collected 2010/2012 ...
GCTTAACCGTGCCACCTTCTATGCCCATTACAGCGATTGCTTTGCCCTGATGGAGCGCATTGAGAATGAACTCATCGATACATTTGAGAACTCCCTTCGCTATGTCAATTCGCTTGATGTGACGGCTCTGATCGAAGCCATCTACGATATGGTCGATCAGAATCAGGCGGCGTGTCGAATTCTAATTCTGGGGAATACAAACGCAACCGTCCTTATGCGGATGATTGCCCTGGCCAAGGCGGACAGCATTGCTTACTGGCGGAAAGAACTGCCCGGAGCCAGTGAGACAGAGCTGGAAATGATGTATACCCATCTGTCAAACGGTTTGATGCATGTCGTTGTGGAGGGCTATGACAAGTACAGCAAAGAGGAAATGGTCCGTTTTGTCAACCGGGTAGTAAAAGCCAGTCTTTCGCTGTTCCAATCGCCCCAAAGACCTCTTGCTTAACATAGGCCTTATGCTTGCGTGGTATAATAAGCTTTGCAAAACGGTCGATGGTCAAAGGAAAGGATGGAGAAAATCAGTCATATTTTATGAAAAATGAGCATAAGAAAACCCCGGAAAATGCGGATTTTCCGGGGTTTTTGAGCTTTTGAGTTGTGAATTTGCGTCCGATCAGCGCTTGGAGAACTGAGGTGCGCGGCGGGCGGCCTTCAGACCGTACTTCTTACGCTCACTTGGCAGAAACCCTTGTATTTGCAACGACTTGCGGGTTTGACGAATGAAATTTGTCGTCGATTTTGTCTTTTAAGGTGTGCGTATGGTGCCTGCGGGGGATAGTTATGTGGTAGGATCGGACGGGAAAACCTCATTGATCTGCTTTGCAGACTCTGTCCGTTTTTCTGCGCTCTTGGCCTGTGCGTAGATTTTGAGGGTAACATCGGGATTCTTGTGCCCGGCATAATCCATTACCGTGCGAACATCGACCCCACTATAAATCAGGTTTGTGATATAGGTCTTTCGAAGCATGTGTGTTTTAACCGGGAAGTCAATGATATAGCGTACATTGGGATTGTGGGCAGCAGTCCGGCCTGCTTCCCGATTGACGGAATGAGACTTCTTTCCATGCTGTTTATAGCGGATATATTCGTCCGGTCCAACGCTGCGTCGCTTTATCTTTCGCCACATATTCCGGAACTGAGTCTCACTTAAGGGAAGTCCACTGCTATTACAAATGACGAAATCAGAGGCAACGCTCTTTTTGATTCCTTTCAAATGATTGAAAAGGGGCACTGGAATAGGTATATTACGGTGGCCAGCTGCGGTCTTGGTCACATTGGAAATCTCCGGACGATTGTGGCAAAAGATACATGTACGCGTAACCTCGATCTGCGGAGTGTCCGCATTGAGATCAACGCAGTCCCATTGGAGTGCCAGAGACTCCTCGCGCCGCAGTCCTGCATAAAGCCCCAATTTGACAAACGTTTCCAGAGGATAAATTCCTTTGATCGCGGCAAGTAGCGTGGCAACCTGCGCATCCGTCAAGTATTCCTCCCCTGTATCCTCTTTTTCGCGCCTCACGCGTTTAAAGGTATACTTTGTCGTTGGGTCAACCTGGATCAAATCACAGGTGAGGGCATCGGCAAAAATCTGTTTGATTAGCATAGAAGCCTTGCGATAAACGGACGCGGACTGCGCCTCTGCTACAGCCATAGCCTTCTTTATATCTTCGCCGGTGATGTCGATCAATCGCTTGTCACCAAGCACAGGGATGAAGTGTGTGCGGATGATCTGTTCATAATTGTTATAGGTGTTCCGCTTTAGGTCAGCGGACTTATCCGACAGCCACTCCGTTGCGCGTTCGCTGAAAGTTGGGAATTCCTTAATTTTGCGGCGAAGATGAATCTCGGCCTCCCGCTTTTTTACCTTCTCGTCGCGCTCTGCAATTGTTCTACCATAGACAGTGATATACTTTCCGCGTTCATCGCGAATGCTTTTATAATAGTACTCGATTCCATTTCGAACTACTGTCTTTTCTTTTCTCCGGGGCATCAATTACGCCCCCCTCTTTCCATTACCACCGCGAAAGCTGGGGCAAAAATCCGCTCTGCCGCGAGCCACGCCATCAAGCCGCTGTTCGATAAATTTCCTCAAATCCTCTTCGCGATAGCGGACGTTTCCCTTGCGCCGGTATTGGACAGCAGGAAGTTCCCCCGCTGCGCGAAGGCGGTCAAGATTTGAAACTGAGATCCCTAAGTATTTCGCCGAGTCCCGGCGATCGAGTAAAATGGGATTCATGGCGTCTCCTTTTCTAATTGATTTTTCCGAGACGCCATGATAAAATAACCTTGCACTGGTACTTGATGGCTTCTCGCTGTCTTGTATCCTGCACCTCCCGCCGGCAAGCGGGAGGTGCTTTTTTATTGGCCGAGGCTTTTCGTTCAGCCTTCCTGCTTCGTCAATGATAGCATTTCCACAGGCGTAAATTCCGAGACGGCCTTCCCGTACTCTTGCTTAAGGCTCTGATGGCTATCAGCCACTTCCTGTTTCGTAGATAGATGTATCTCCGCAGGCGTTGATTCCGGGCGAGCCGGCCCGTATTTTGTCGTTATTTCAGAGAAATAACTTGAAGACTATCTGTCTTCTCCTCTAAAATAACACAGGTGGCGATAAAAGTCAATATATAGATGTAAAAAAATAAATCATAACACTCAAAATGTTAATACAATCATTTCTGCCAAACGCCATTTCGCTTATCTTACGTTGACTTTTTTTCGTTCTTGTGGTACTATTAATCAAACAAATTGGGAGGTTTGTATATGGGTGAAGATGCAAAGATGCCAAAAGAATTGGAAAAATTTGAAGACTACTATATGCGAACGATGGAAATTACAGGAAGTAGAGATAATTTCCCCAAAGATCCTCAACTGGTAAAAGATGTAATCAACTTGTTCCTACAGCAAAATCCAAGAGTTTCGCAGGTGGATATTGCAACCAAATATGAACTCGCCCCAAGCCTGTTTTCTCGATTTCTAAGGACAGATAATGTAAAATCAAAAGCAGAATGGAATCGGGTAGCATATAGACTGGGGTTGGATATTGATTTAGCAAGGTATATAAGAAACGCACGAGAACTAATTGAGTTAATTTGGTCTTGGCAACAAATCTACTATGGTGAGCGTCTGACTCGCTTTATAGAAGGAACATTTGAAACGGCTGGCCTTATTCCTTATCCACCAAAGCACTTGGAAGATACGGAAGATTCAGAAAAAAGCTATGAGAATATGCGCTATTTTCTGATTAATAGCACAAATGAAGAAGCATGGTTCTTCTATTACTTCAAAGGCCGTGACACACTTGCCTCAGATGTTGTCTTCAACTTGCTATCCAACGAGAATATTTCGACGGTTCATATGATTATCATTCTTAATAGCGAAAACGCCTTTGAGGATGTAAAGCAAACCTTTCGCAGAAAGGATTGGAGAAATAATCTGCGCTATGCTTCTTTGACTGTTCTTCGGGTTGACGATGAAATTTCTACCATCATTAATGAGTATTCAGATGGAGATTTGGGGCTCAAAAAGCGGTCTGAGCAAGGAAGTGGCACGAGCACCGTGCCTTCCGCAACTCCGCAGTGACCCCAGCGGCCTAGACAGTCACGCTCAGGCGGGGAAATGTAACTTCGTACCCCCGCACCTGCCCCCTAATCCCAGCGTAGCATAATCGAGTATATTGTCAATACGTTCGGAAGGACAAATTCCAAGGAAATCACTCTCTATCTAAGGGAAGGCTACCTGCTGTTTTCGGCAAGTGGTCTTCCTTCATTTATTCAACCGATGCGGCCTATTCTCGACAACTGGCTCAATGCTTAACTGGCATCCCTGCTCTGACACATCAAATGCGTATTTACGTTTCGTGAGTCGCGCGGCGTATAGCAATTGCTTTCGCAGTCGCACTCAGCCCCTTCAGAGCCCCATAGTGTCATGCCGTGGGGGTAGGCGGGGTTCAGGCACACGGGGAGGCCAACGCCCATCACGCCCGTGCCTGAGTCATTACAGAGAAAGAGCAGCCATTCCTAGGAATGGCTGCTCTTTTGTTCGTTTTGCGATTGGTATTTCAGGGTGTCTGTGGGGTCGGGAGCCATCTACTTACCAATACTTGGGATACTTGCTGGTGCTCTGCTGCTTTTCGGCATACTGCCACCAGGGAACTTGGGTGGCGAAATCAGTCAGCTTATCCCAAAACTGATCGGCCAGCGTCCCCTTGTCCACGTAGACCGTGACAGTATAGGTCTTGCTGCTGCCATCCTCCATGGCGACGGTGTAGGTCACGGCATTGGTGAAGTTCACCGTCTCACCGTTACCGGGCGTCAAGGACTTGACGCCGTTGGTGGCGATAACCGGGGTCAGCTTCGTCACATCTGTGCCGCGGGGCATGGTGATGGTAATGGTATTGGTGCTGTTGTTCACCGCACCGGCCACGCCATTGATGGAGAAGCTGGTGATGCCCTTGGCGGTCGTTGTGGCAGTCTCCCACTTGCAGGTGATAGACACATCGCCCGCAGGCATGGTAAAGCGTCCGTTACTGATGGTTTTGGTTTCGCCGCCCGCTGTTTCCAGCGTATAGGACAGAGAACCAGACACCATCTGATAGCCGTTGTCGGGCGTTACGGTAACGATGATCTCCTCACCCGCATCCGCCTTGGTGCGGTTAGTGGTGATCGTACCACCCTTGGGTGCCCTTATCGAAATCTTATACGCGCCGGTATCAGGCGTATCAGTGCCACTGCCATAGGCGGGGATCTCCACCTTCAGGGGTGCGCTCTCACCACCGGCTGCGCTTACGACCACGATGTAGATGTCGCGTGCATCCTCAGTCAGATTGCTGAGGGTGAAGGTTATCTCACCCGTGCTGGCCGTACCCTTAGTGGTGGATTTCATGATTTCATCCGCAGTGGGAGCTGTCGCGCCGTGATCCACCACCTTGTAGAAGTAGTTGCCTGCCTCGCTGGAGGTGAACTTCACGGTTGCACCGGTCTTGCTGGTGCGGGTAGCGGAGCCGTTGGACAGGGTGGGTGTACCGGGCGACGCAGCTTTCTGAATGGTAATGGTGTACTCCCGGGTAGGACCTTCGTTGCCTTCCGTAAGATCCTTCTGCGAACGCACGACGAACTTTGTGACTGTGCCCAACGTCATATTGCAGGCTTGTCCGTTCGCATTCCACGCCGCTGTATCTCCATCTCTAAAGACCTTGGCATTCTTGGAATACGTCAGCTTAAGAACCATATTGGCCAGATTGGATGCGTCCGCATCAGCCGGCAGGGTAACTGTAAATGCCGTGCCATCCTGATCGCCTTCAAAGGTATTACCGCTATGATTCAACAGTAGCACCGATTCCAGAACACATTCCTCGCTCAAATAGTTGGGGTCTTCCGCGAAGGTGGCAACCACATTGACGGGCTGACGATTGGTTGCCGGCATAACGAAGGTTGTCTGAGCTGCAGTGCTATTCGCAATAACAACCTGAGTGTTATCGGAACCATAAGTCGCACTCCAACCCTGGAAGACATATCCGAGATTGGGCTGCGCCTGCAGCTTGACTTCCGTTCCTTCAACTACGTCGTTAATACTTGTAGCCGCCTCTCCTGCACCGATCTGAGCAGTGGCAGTACCCATGCTCTCATCATTTACCGTGACATTCACATTACCATGGTCCTTCGCTTTAAAGATGGCTTTGATCTCATAGTCTGAGGTTCCGTCAACGGTAAAATAAGGTATCATGTAGGAACTTCCGTCTGCAGGATGATTCGATGCTACATATTCAGGAACTACTATCTCATTCTTTGTTACGTTTTTGATCTCCCAACTGTCCAGTTTAAAGCCAGCATTAGCTGTAGGGGCCGTATCAATATACGCAGAGACTTTCGCACCAGCAATCACTGTCCGAGTAACGGAGTTGTACTTGTGCTGTCCAGAGGTGGAATCGTATGTCGATGCAACCGTTTGCCAGTCTCCAATCTTTAATGCCACATCACCCGCATCAAAATTGTTTGCGGTCAAAGTGACTTGTGATCCGACTGCCACAAACACAGCTTTAAGTGAGACAGTCTCTGCCGGCATGTTGAACTCTAGATCCGCTTTCTTCAATTCAGGGTCGGACAATAAACCTGTCGGCCCTGCCACCACTTCCCAATGGTCGAACTTGGCATCGAATAAGTCATCAATATTAGCGAATCTGTACTTTTGAGGAATGGCCTTGACCACAACGGGATCGCCTTCTTTTGCTTCGCTGGCAGACGTACCGTTTACTGTGATCTCAGTTTTTCCCATCGGTGAAGTCTTGTTCCCGACACTGATTATATACGATCCTTCGACCGTGGCGGTAATTGCATAGGTTACTTCGCTCACCGCTGTGGCAGTCAGGGTCACAGTATACGTCGGACTGTCGGCCTTGCCGTCGTTGGCGGTGAACACCAGCGTGGTCGTCTCACCGGCTTTGGTGGGCTTGTAGCTGTAATTGGCATCCGCGTCAACAGGAGCGGCGCCGTTCACACTCACCTTGTAGGTCAGGGGGTCGTTGTCCGCATCCTCGAAGATGTCAGCCAGATTCAGCGTCCATGCCGTATCCACCGTGGTCGTAGCGGTCGCACTACTATCCACACCGGCCTTGAGAGCAGGCGCGGTGTTCGTATCGCCGCTTCCCGCGTCAACTGTCATAAGTAGGCTGTAGTAAACAATCTTACTATCACCGTAGTTAATCGCAACTTCCGTCTTATAAGCGCTACTCTTATAAGTCCCCGCAACATCCTGAACCATTTTCAGATTGTTTGCAGCGATAGTTCCTTCCTTCGTTACAACTCCGGAAAAATCAGTTTTTGCCACCCATATTTCAGTGGGTATCGTTGTGGCAGCCGTGCTTGTTACCGTGCCATCTTCTACAGTGACAGGAGGCTTAACTGTGATCTGAATCTCTCCCGCATAGGGACGATCACCACGGTCTGTTCTTGTGACGAGTTCAGAGTAATTATCAATGTATATACTCTTGATCTCCCACGCAGTATTGCGGTTTTTCGCCGTGTAGTCGTTGTAGACATAGGGCTCATCTGCCAACTTGAAACTCGTTAATTGTGCCCACGTTACTTCTGCCGCTGTGGCATCGTCTGCCGCATACGCTTTGGGTGCGGTAACCGTAAGGAAGCTCATCGCCATGAGCAGGCAAAGGAGCAGTGATACTGCCCTTTGCCATTTCGTTGCTTTCATGGCTCTCTCCTTTCTGCTTAATTAAATCTGTGTCCGTAGCTGGTCTGGTGATCCGCTACGTCGCTGTTTTCTGCCACCTTATCCCAGAGCTGCTGGGAAATGCTGCGCTCAAAGATAACGGTGACGGTATAGTTTCTGCTTTCCGTACCCAGCGTTACGGTGTATATCGACTGGTTGCTGAGATTCACGACCTCACCGGATACCGGACTGACCACGGCTCCCGCAGGAACGGTAACGACCGGCGCGACCGCCGTGACATTCGTTCCCACCGGCAGCTTGACCGTGATGGTTCCGGCACTCTGGTCGATCTCACCCTCCACACCCAGGACGGAGAAGCCTGTGATCTTCGCTGTGCTGGTGATGGGCGTATCATCATCGCCTCCGCTGCTCTTGGCGGAGATCTGCTGACCGCTCTTATTCAGCACAGTGACGGTGTAGGTGCGGCTTGCCAAATCATTGTCGCCGCCCAACGTAAACGTGACCGCATTGGCAAAGTCCACAGCGATACCGGAGGTCGGCGAACAAGTCTTTCCGGTGAATTCGATGTCCGTGACCAGCTTGGTGCTGGTCAGCTTGGAATCGTCCACACCGGTGACAGTGATGGTGCTCTTGGCATTGTCGATGACACCATTGTACCATTCACCGACCGCCTGAACACGGAAACTGGTAATCTCCGCCTGCGCCTTGGATACGACCTTAATACGGTAGGTATTCTGTACCGTCTTATCGCCGGAAGTCACGGTGAAGGTCTGCCAGTTGGAGAAGTTCATCGCATCCTTACCATCCAGAGAGGGATCAACTGTCGCTGCATAGGAGATGCTGGCGCTGAGATACATCTTTGAGGTATCCACACCGGCTCTCACCGTAAGCAGGATCTCCGTTGCTCCATCGGACGCCTTGGTGACTTTCTTCTCCAGAATGTCCATTACGTTCAGTACACCGTTTTTCAGCTTAATGCTGCTGGCATCCAACTCGGCACCGGAAGCGCCCACATCACCATGATTCACGGTGACATAATAGGTCTTGGTGGTCTTTCCGTCCTCGGCCAGCACGGTAAACGGCTGCTTAACGCCTTCCACAAAGGTCGTAGGCAGACTCGGAGCCAGCAATGTCGCACCTTCCGCCATCGTCACCTTCGGAGTCAGGTTCGTCAGGGGCATACCGTTGGGCACCGTAACAGTGATGGTATTCTCGCCGCCTTCGCCGCCCTCGGTGATAACGCCCTTCTTTCCTTCGATCTCGAAGTCGGTGATGGAGGCATCCGTAGACAGTTCACGGGCGAAATCAAACCGGTGGTAATAGAAGTAGCAGGGAGTCCCCTGACCTTTCTCCAGGAATTTGAGATACCACATGGTGGCATAGCAGCCCTGATAGGTTGCCATGGCATCGTTGGTCACGCTGGTCGTATGATGGAAATAGCCGCCGTTTACGTTGACGAAGTTGTCCATCCAGTGCTGCAGCGCACTGTGACCCTGACCATCCGAGAATCGGGGATCGGCATTCCAGTCGATGCCCATACTGCAAAGGCCCATCATGACCCATGCGGCAGACTCGCTGTTGGTCGCACCCCACGCGCCAAAGGAAAAGTCGGAATTCATCTTTCTCAGGATGATTTCCAGGCACAAGTTCAGCTTTTCCTTTATCTGCGCACCATAAGCAGCATCATTCTGATAGGGTGCCAGAGAGTACATGATAGCTCCCACCATGTCAATGCCGAACTCGTCATAATTGCCATAGTCCAGAATGACATTGATCAGGTTCTCCCGCGTCCATCTGGCATTATCAGGAATGGTGTAGTTTCCCATATCCAAAGCCAGCAACGCAAAAATGGGGCCGTTGATGGTGTACTCACCGGAATAGTTGTAGAGTGCTGCGACAAGGTTGTCGATCTCGTTGTTCTTGCTGTCAATGTACGGTTCTCCATTGTTGTACTGCGAGAGCTTCGTGCAGTCAAAGCCGCGGGCAGTCAGCATCATGATGGTACGGTCAAACTCGGTCATTGCCACGTTTGTGGTTGTGTCCAGCTTCGCAAGCTTTGCGGCAATGTCGAAGGGGTGTTCGGAGGTGTTGTAGTTTTCTGGCCGGTCTTCATAGAAGCCGAGGTCCATCCACTCCCAGTCATCATTCGCTTCACTGCGATACCGGGTGATGATATTGTTACGAACCTGCTCAAGCTTGCCTATATACGCATTGGGAGCAGCCTCAGAGGATATCGCGACCTTGACCGCATAGGTTTTAGACGCCTTGTTCTGTGCCGTGACCTTATACTTGACAGGCGAGCTGAAATCCTGCACTTCGCCGGAGGCCGGAGAAACTGTGGCAAACTCGGAAATTTCGATGGTCGGCGCGAAAACAGGAGAGATACCCTTTGGCAGCGTCATGGTGATCTCAGCCGTACCTTCGTTGATCGTGGCTTCATACCCGCCATAGCGGAAAGACTTGATCTGCCGCCCCGTCGCTACCGGAGTGCGGGTGATCGTCACGATATAGTCCTGCTCAGCGCCGTTTTCTGCGGTCACGGTATAGTGATTTTCACCGACCTGAAGCTCTGCGGGCGTCTGTGTCACTTTCGCAAATTCGGATACCGTTATCTCCGGCTCTGCCGTGGTAAGGTCTGTGGCATACGGAATCGTTATGGACACACTACTGCCGGAGATCGTACCGACCGCATCGCCAATCTTGTAAGAGAGAATGTCATTCTCCACAGATTTTTCCGCCGTGACGAAAACGTCATATGTGGCCTCTGTCTCGTACTCCGTGTTGTAAACGACCAGTCCGATTTTCTTAGTAAAGTCGATCTCTTCGGTTTTATCACTTCTCTGGTCGTCAACAGTGTAATAGAAGCCTTCACCGGCATAATCCACCTCAGGGGACAACGAGGTCAAATCGATTCCGACCGGCAGATTCAGCTTGATCGTCCCGTTGCTTCCGTCCTCGCCATCCGTGATGCGGGCAGAGCGAACTTTACCATCAGCTGTTTCGATGTCAAAGGTAAGTACCTTTGTGTAAGGAGTTCCCTCTTCGACGTTGATCGTCCATCTTTGGCTCAGATTCTTTTTGAATCCGTATCCAGTAGTATCACTGCCATTATAATAGGTGCCTGTTGCACGGTCACCCGGTGTTACCGCAGCGATTACTTGTCCATCGCTCAAGCTGCCAATGTTCTGGGTGAATTGACATTCATCGTTGGTTTTTACCGTAGGCGCGGGAAGCTTGTTCCAATCGGTATCTTCCGGCAACCGAAGCGTTATTGTTTTGCTGGCGGTGTCGATCAATCCCCGTGATCCACCAACTGCATAGTATGTGACAGTAGGCTCTACAATACGGTGGTTCTCCAGATAATTCAGATAATACGGCGCGACCACATCCAGAAGCATGTCCAATTGCTTTACTTGATACTGCGAGATCTTATCACCTGAATTGCAGGCAGGTTTCTCCGTACCAGGCATCTTATAGGTCGTCCAGTGCTTGATGATATCAGCGGCGGTAGCCGTTGACCAGCCAGTACCTTCGACCCAATAACTATGCGTATCAGGCCAACTGATCTGGATGTCAAAGGCGATCTGGATCATATTGGCCACAATGCAGGCCAGATTGACATCACTGGGATGGCGGCCGCCATATTGTACTGATGCGGCATTTTGGGAGTCTACCAACGCGTCGAATACCTCGTCAAACTGCTTCATGGTCGAAACCAGTTTTTCCGCCCGGGCGGTATACGCCTCCAGCTTATCAACCGTTTTTTCCTCTTCAGCGGCATTCTCAACAATTGTGATCACAGGCAATACGACACTGCGATCTGACTTAGCATCATAGAAGCGCCAGAACTGTGTCTGGGAATAGTCCGCCGTTCCTTCGTTCAGCGGCTCGATACGGTAACGAAACGTAGTATCTTCAAAGCGAATACCGGTATCCGTCCAATTCGGTGCGCCTGTTGTGTTAGTAAAATATGCAGGCGATAAATTGAGGTTGGTCGTCCCCTCCGGTAACGTCAATTGTACATACGCATTATTGACTGTACCAAAGTAAGCCCCGCTGCTCCACCCATTAAAATGGACATAACCGCCACCTGCTATATAGCGGTCCTCTGCTAACTCACTGAAAACCGGCCATCTTGTATGCTGTGACTCCAGTGCGCTTACCGGCGTGACGCAGGAAAAGAGCATGATCAGAGTCAGCAACCACATTGAGATACGCCGAAAAACTTTCATTTTAAGGTTCCCCTTTCCGATAGATAAAATGAAGAGCGGGCGGGTGGGGAACCCTCCCGCCCGCTCTTCTCTGTCGTTTAGTGCCTTCTAATAAGTTCTATCGTCAGGTTAGAACCAATTGGAATAGTTCACCGTGAAGAACCACACGATACGGGTAGAACTGGTAAACGTCATGTTGTTGGCCGCCACCATGGGAATGGAAGACTTGCCGGTTCGTGTGTTAAGGCCTTCAATGTTTGCATTGTACAAGCCGTTGGCATCATTGGTATACATATAGCCACCCATGCTGCCGCAATCGTTCCAGTTCAGGTTGTTCAGCTTGGACAGGTAGGAGCCGCCGCCGAAGTCAGAAGTGCCGGTAAAATAGCTTTCACGTGTTTCCGGATCCTCGTTCTCGGTTGCCCATTCGTCAAAATCCTGCAGAACGGCCATGACGCTGGTACCAGCATCAAAGGTGTGCGGTTCAGCAATATAGGCGTTCCAAGCGGTCACGATTTCATCGACCTTGTTTTTAATGGTCGTATCACTATAATAGGTGGAATTAATGACCTCAGTCAAATCAACATCATAGTTGCGGATACCAGTAGTAGGATCTCTCTGAACGATAACAGACTGACCCTCGACAGCAAGCTGGGCATTGTAGGTACGGCTCTCGGTGTCGTTTGCAACGGTGAGAATATTGCCTGCAGTGAAGTTGAAGGTATAGCTTGCAGCAGTAACATCTGTGGCACCAGCGCCGGAGATCTTCGCGCCGTCCTTAAGAGTATAGGTAGTAGCAACACTGTTCAACTCCGTACCCTCAGGCAGAACCTTGGAAATGAAGTAGTTAATGAAAGTCCAGTTGGTGCTTCTATTAACAAAGTAGGTATTGCCCATGAAGGGGTTCTGAACATTGGCGCCATAGACATTCATGGCCGTTCCGGCCATCGTTACAGTACCCAAGCCAAGAGGATCGTTCGAATCAATGCCAACCTGACCGCTGGGCAGACCGGCCGCCAGAACATAATCGGTCGAGCCGATGGTAAGGGTATGTGCCTTATTCATCAGGTTCGTCGTGAAGGTACGAGCTGTGCCACCATCAATGGCGGTGCCATCCAGCTTAACGGTAGTGCTACTATCCTGCAGATTGACAGTAACCGCAGCGTTCTTCAGATCATACTCGGTCTTGCCAGTCAGCTGGGCACGGATGTAAGTGGTATTGCCGGTGTTGTCATCCGTCTCGTAGTAGGCAGTCGTAGACCCAACAAGAATGGAAGATACCTCAGCCGGCTTATCTGCCTCAGAATGGGTAGTGGGAGCAGACAGGCCATCGTTGACGGTGGTATCTGCGTGAACAACGGTCATCAAGGAGAACATCATGGCAAATGCCATGCACAGCGCTACAAGGCGCTTAGAAATGGTACTTTTCATTTCTTATAATTCCTTTCATGAGTTTTTTCTTTTTTGTTAAACATAATGTTAATGTTGCTCACCGTCGTTAGCCCATTGGCATCACCTCCGTAATATCAGAAAAGCAAACATAGAACTTCCTACTATTCTACAGTCAGATGGTAGCAGCGTGTCGTATCCATGGCGTCAGCCTTTAAGATAATTACCGGCACTTCTTCACTCAAATCCACAATGACATTACTGCCATCCATCTGTACTATACAATTACTATCCTCTGAAATCGACCAATCGGAGCCAAGCTCCAGCGTCAGGGCAACATTCGTTTCGTCCTGAACCTCTGATTTCGGGATGGAAATGCTGAACAGCATTCCAGTTTCCTGCCCGCCCGGATTTTTCTCAGCATCGACACGGCATGATACGCCATTGATGCTTACTGAAGAAATGGCATCCGCCGATGTACCATCAGCTCCGGCAGGATCATCCGCCTGTTTTCCACAGGCTGTCAGCATTGATAGCAGTGCGATAATAAGCACTGTAAAGACAATTGAAATCTTTTTCATTGAACTATCCCTCATTCTAATCCGACCTGAAAACTGTAAGTCTGACTTAGCTCACCACGGGTGACTACCAGATCACGCTCTGCCAACGTCAAATTCAAGATGGGCCGCCCGCCCAGATCGTTCACGATGCAGGGACTATCCATGGACAGCACCGCATCCGGGGCGAGCTCCACATTTGCGGCACAGCGGGTAAAATCCGTGTCCGTCGGCAGCGTAATGGCGATCACATAGCGCGTTTCGCCATCCTCTGTATGGGTCTGGATCTCCGCCGTGCTGTTGCCGATCACGAAGCTACGGATCAGCGGCTCCTCATTGGCGGTATTCGCTTTCCCGCAGCCCGCCAGACACGGCAGGATGCAGAGCATTGCCAGCACTACACAGCATATCTTCTTCATATCGTTACCTCACTCAGAGCGGATGGCCTCGTTGGGGCTGATGAGCGTTGCCTTTCGTGCGGGGATCCAAGCGGCGGCAATGGCCACGCAGCCGGAAAACACCACGCCGCAGACCGCCAGCCACCAGGGCAGCACGCACCGCAGCTCACGGGACGCGAAGATCACCGGTATCAGCCACTTGGCGATAAAGCTCAGCACCAAGCCCGCCGCGCCGCCTATCACGCCCACGATCAGCGCCTCCGTCAGGAACATCTTGAAGATGTCGCCCCGGATGGTGCCAAGCACCTTCAGTACGCCGATTTCCCTCGTTCTCTCTGTGATAGACATCATCATGGTGTTTGCCACACAGATGGCGGAGATCAGGACAGCGATACCGCCCAGCGCGCCCAGCATTCCCTGAATCTGACGGGACTGTGTCCGCACCGTTTCCAGCATGTCATTGAGAGAGTAGGTGTTCAGTCCCGTGTCGCGGATCAGCTTGACAATGCGCTGCACATCGTTGACGTTCTTCACCTTCACCCAAACCAAGTCGTAGGTAGGGCCGTTGGCCTTTTCCTCCGCTGTTTTTGTCTGGGTGGCCCCCATGTTATTGGCGTTGGCCTGCGTCATCTCCTGCAAGCGGTCAAAGGACATGAACGCGGCGGTGGCGAAGTTGTTGTTCAGGGTGGAGCAAATGCCCGTCACCCGCAGGGTATACAGGTTGCTGGAGGGCAGCGCCCGTCCGTCGGTGTCAGCCTTCGGCTCGCCGGTCAGGCTGGAGGAATCGAAGGTCATGCGGACAGGCACCT
>ERZ825384.3336-NODE-3336-length-14542-cov-4.394216_pt1 | contig 14542 bp, 11 predicted proteins | sample MGYA00519931_ERZ825384 | MGnify/ENA primary metagenome ERZ825384 (study PRJEB31778, sample SAMEA3449200) | human gut metagenome | biome: human gut; feature: human-associated habitat; material: faeces | place: United Kingdom | collected 2010/2012 ...
TGCTGCAACCTCTCCGTCTCGGCGTTCCGCCGAGCCACCTCCCCTGAAAGGGGAGGCTTTTTTGCGTACCCCGCAAAAATTTTTGTAAAAACCAACAAAAATCCCATCCAGACCTTGCAACCTCATACAGTCCATGGTACAATAACGCTGTATTTTCCAGAAATGGCGAAAAAGCGGGTACCCGCTTTTCTTCTGCAAGTTTGCAGAAGATGATTGTTTGAAAAAATACGTGTAAGGAGAGAGTTACGATGAAAAAACGGATTCTGAGCCTGCTGCTGGCATTGGTGATGGTTCTCACGATCCTGCCGACCGTCGCGCTGGCGGAGGATGCTTCGTTGGCCGGATTCTGCGGCGGTGATGCGAACGCAGAAAAGGAAAAAACGATTACAGGCGCTACTTGGGTCTACGGTGTGAAAACAGATTTTTCAACAGACATCTACAAAAATGTGAGCTGGAGACTTGACAAAAACGGAACTGACACCTACACGCTCACGCTGTCTGGCTCAGGCAAGATGGCGGACTATCTTGCGGAAAAAGTGCGGCCGTGGTACAGTTATGCTTCAAAGATCACAAAACTGATCGTAGAAGACGGTGTTAGTTCTGTCGGCAGCCGAACCTGCTATAATTTCACTGTCCTTACAGACGTTTCTTTAGCAGATACCGTAACAGATATTGGGGAATTTAGCTTCAGTGGATGTAGCGCTCTGGTATCAGTTGATCTAAGCAATGTGACCAGTATTCGCGCGAATGCACTGCGAGGTGACCGGGCACTTTCTGATATTCGCCTTTCTCGCGATCTAAAAGTGATCGATTATCAGGCATTCCGTGATTCCGGAGCGGATAATTCCAGCATCTCGATTCCTGCAAGCGTAACGGAAATCGGTTTTGGCGCGTTTGAAGGCGCAAAGTTTACAAATGTGCTGAATCTTCCTAATGTTGAAAAAGTCGGTGCCTTTGCTTTTAATAAGTCCAAATTTGCGGCTGTTGTACTGACAAATGCTGAGCTTGCAATTGTTAGCGGGAAAGAGGAGGATCATGGGAATGAATGCGATGATAGTGTGTTTTCTGGCAATAAGGCTGTATTCTATACGTCCGTTCCCAGCGTAATGGACAAGCTTTATAACGAAAATCGGGAGAACAACATCGGCATTATTGCCTGTACCAATGGCGGCTCGTTTACACCTGATACAAAGTTTGGTGGATTTACACTTGCAGAGCCCCAGAAAGACGGCTGCATCTTTGCCGGTTGGTTCAGTGATCCAGAACTCACCAAAACAGAGGGATTGAGCGAAGAGAATGGAACATACACCGGAACGCCAACAACAGACATTCATGCGGATGGTCGGCGTTACTATGCGAAGTGGGAACCGTCTGCGGATAGCATCCTCGGCAAGACTTATGGCGAGCAGATGGCGGTCGATTTTGGAACAGTCTTCTATGGCGATACACCGTCCGCGACTGTTACATTTACAGGCAGCAATGCGCTGAAAGAGATCAAGTCGTATGGTGGTTTTTTTGAAGCGAAAATCGATGGGATGAATGTGGTCATTACGCCGAAAGCAGACCTACAGCCGGATACATATGCGGATACGCTCTATGTGCATACCGAAAACGGCGCGGTGCATTTTATTTCCGTCACACTGATCGTTACAGAAAAGTCTACTGACGGCGACCTGCCCTTCTGGCTCCCGGCGGCGATCGGGTCGAACCCGTTCTCCGATGTGGCTGGCGGCGCGTATTACAACGAGGCGGTCCGTTGGGCGGTGAAGTACGGCATTGCGTCCGGCACGGATGCGAAGCATTTCTCGCCCGACGCGGCCTGCACGCGCGGGCAGGCGGTGACCTTCCTCTGGCGCGCGGCTGGCTGCCCGGTGCCCGCGCTGGCGGAGAACCCGTTCGCGGACGTGAAGCCCACGGATTACTGCTATGACGCCGTCCTCTGGGCCGTCCAGACCGGCGTGGCAAAGGGCACGAGCGCCTCGACGTTCTCCCCGGACGCCCCCTGCACCCGCGGCCAGATCGTGACCTTCCTCTACCGTGCGGCAGGCTCACCCTCCGGCTACGCGAACAGCGGCTACACGGACGTCCCCGAGACCAGCTACTGCGCCGCCCCCGTCGCCTGGGCCGTCGCCCTCCGCGTCACCAGCGGAACGAGCGCAATCACCTTCTCCCCGGACGCCCTCTGCACCCGCGCCCAGATCGTGACGTTCCTGTATCGCGCGAACGCGTAAATACAAACCAGACGCCCGGCTCCCTATCGGGGAGCCGGGCGCACCCATGGCTTCCCCTCATAGGGGAAGCCATGGGTGCGCACCAAAGCCTCCCCTCTCAGGGGAGGTGGCTCGGCGGAACGCCGAGACGGAGAGGTTGTGGCAAATTTGATACAACCTCTCAGTCTGCTTCGCAGACAGCTCCCCTGAGAGGGGAGCCTTTTCTTCACTCCGCCAGTGCCTGCAGGCAGGGGAGGAGGTCCTGTTCGGCGTGGGCGGTCAGGGTGGGGGAGGCGGTGGGTTCTTCGCCGGTGCGGCTGAGCCAGATGGTCTGCCAGCCGCAGGCGGAGGCCCCGGCGATGTCCTGCGAGCACGAATCGCCGACGAAGACGCACGGCCCGCCGCCCGCGGCCGTCTGCGCCAGACGGAAGATCTCCGGCGCGGGCTTCATGACGCCGCAGGCGTCGGAGATGAACACGAGCTTCGCCTCGGCCCAATGCTCCAGGCCGAGGCTGCGGAGCTTGCCCTGCTGCGGGCCGACGCTGCCGTTGGTGATGACGCCGACGGCGCGGTACGCCTCCCGGCAGTAGTCCAGCGCGGCGCGGACGGCGGCGGACAGCGTGATCCGCTGCTGCTGCGCGGCATAGACGGCCTGCAGCTGCAGCGCCTGCGCCGCCGTGATGCGGATGCCGACGTCGAGCAGCCCGATCTGGTGGCGGTAGATGTGCATGGCGTCCATGCTGATCTTGCCGGTGTGGGCGGCGGTAAAGACCTCGTAGCCGCGGTGCATGACGGCCTGATAGGCCTGCGCGGCTTTGTCTTCATACCGCCCGCCGAAAAACTGGCGGAACGCGGCCAGATACGGGCCGGAACGGTCATACAGGGTATCGTCGAGGTCAAAAAAGACGGTTTTTTCTTTCATGGGCGTTCTCTTTTCGTTTTTTCTTTAGGGTGTATCTGAAAACTCCCAATGTGACCGGCAGCGAGAAATTTTTGCGCTGAGCAAGACATTTTTTCGCAGGAATACTGACGTATTTCAAGGAAAAATGGTGCAGCGCAGCGTGAAAAGGTCCGCTGTCCGGGTGCGTTGGGAGTTTTCAGATACACCCTAGTATAGCGGGCGGCGGGGCGGAGCGTCAAGTGCGGTTTTGGTTGACGCGGCGCGGCGGATGGACTATACTGGAGCGTAACAGCACGGCCCGCGGGCCGGAAGGAACAGGAGCGTCAACAATGGAAAGCTATCAGGAGATCGAACTGCAGGAATGCCCCATCTGCGGGGGCGCGGGACTGATGGAGGAGGAAAACGGCTGGTGCTTTTACGTGGCCTGCCTCGACTGCGGCTCGCACACGGCGGAGATCCGCTATGAGCGCCCGGCCGAGCGGCTGGACGCCGCGCAGTGCGCGGCCCATCTGTGGAACATCGGCAAGGTCCTGACCGATACCCCCAACGACTGAAAAAACGGCACAAAACAGCCCCGGCAGAGCATCCGTTTCCGGATGTCCTGCCGGGGCTGTTTTTCGACTGCCTTTCCGGGGTGCGGGTGGTATAATCCTGCACGAAAAAGAAAGTCTGGAAAATCTGAATCTTGTATCCATATCAACCATAACCTGCGCTATACTGGAAAAGGCATGGGTGTCCGCAGGGCACAAACGCCGCAGAACAGACCTATTGAAAAAACAGGAGGAACTGAACATGAAACGCAAATTCCGTACACGCATCAGCTGTTTATTGATCGCCAGCCTGTGCATCGGGCTGCTCAGCGCCACCGCTCTCGCCGCCGACCCACCGGCAGGTACAGTGGAAGACCCAACCGTGACCGAGACCGTCACCACCGATACCAAGCAAGACACCCCCGCCCCCGGCCAGACCACGACGACCACGACGACGGAGAAGGAGTGGGAGGGGACGACCACGGAATCCGGAACAACAACGACGGTAAACGGCGAGGAAAAGACGACGGATACCACTGTCACCGCCCCGGACGGAGACCTGCTCGACCAGACCGGCACCGTCGCGGGCAGCGAGACCACGACCACCACACCGGGCGAAGGCGACACGCCCACGCCGCCAGGCACACAGAACGTCGCGGACAGCAAGCCGGATGGTTCTCTGGAAGTAACTGTGACTCCCGACGGTGAGAATAAAACGGACGAGGGCAACGTCTCCGCCTGGCTCAAGGATAAGGCCGTCCCGGATTGGGCCAATGACGGGAGTCTGAGATCCGAACAGGGCGAGGACGGCACGATCACCAATATTGTCAAGAAGGACGACAATACATATACCAAAACCGTCACGAAGCCTGACGGCACCGTGACCGTCGAGACCGTTACGCTGAAAAAGGATGACGAAGGCCATGTGACGGGCTATACCAAGACCACCGAGACCACCGGCTCCGTCACCGACGAGACGGTAAAGCCTGAGGTCCCGGATCAGGCGACCGTCGGCAAGGACGGCGACACCACCTACAGCTTCGAGCTGCCCGAAAAGCCGGAGATCACGACGCCTGTGCAGAGAGACGAAGCCGGCAAGCCCGTCAGCGGCGAAGAGGTGCTGCCGCTGATCGACGACCGTGGCAGCGTGATCGGCTATACCAAGGTCACCTATACCGACGGCAACCCCAGCTACAGCGACCCCGTCCTCGGCGCGTATTACGCCACCACGACGAAGATCGAGACGCTGGAAAACGGCCTGCAGAAGATCACCACCACCAGGACCCGCGTCACCGACACCCGCGTGCTGGAAAAGGCCCTGTCCGTCTCCGACGGAACATGGTCTTTGAGCGGCTGGATGGGGAATGTGGAAGAAGGAGAAAACAACGGTGATCTGCGCTATAATACTCCACAGCCGGGTAAAGACCAGCTTGATAGAATGAATCAGTGGAAAGATCATCTTGGCAAAGTACATTCCGACGAAGGGAGTGGTCAGCCTGCGTCACAGAAGAATCAGCTGAAGTACTCGGGATATGGACTGCAGAGTACTGTGATGATCGGGTACTGGAAAACAGATGAGTCGGGCGAAAGAGTATTTGATAGAACGGGCTACGTACATCAATTTAGACTGATCGATTCCGAGGGAAATCCACATTACGCCTATTGCGCGGACCTGAGTATATTGGCAAAGGCGGATGCAGAATACGAACTGGTCAACGTTCTGGACTCCGACTATATTTCAAATCCGGACAACAGAAAGCATCTGCAGGCGATCGCCGAGAAGGGCTACTGGGGAACGGCCAACGGACAGGGAAGTCTGGATGAGGTCAAAAAACTGGTAGACTCCAAGTATTGGAATTATATTGATGATGGTATCGCGCTGGCGGTCACACAGGCTGCGATCTGGACCTACGGGAACCGGAACGGCGAGACATTGGGAGGCAACGATTTCAATAAGAATGGACATACAGATAGGTTTATTGAATTTTATTATAGATATGATGCGACCAAAGGGGAGAAAGTTGTCTCAATATTGGAAGATGAACAGTGGAACGCTGCAAAGGCGCTGTATGATGCGCTGATCCAGCTGCAGCCGTCCGATGCGGGCAACGTCACCGACATCATCACCAAGGAAGATATCAAGAACGCAACCATCCGCGTGAGCGGAAAAACGGAGACTGGAGACAAATACAAGACGGATCTCTCCTTTACGCTGTCTGTGGATAAAGACCGGATCAACGGGGATATCACGCTGACGATCTACGATCAGGGTGGGAATCCGATCGCGTCGAGGAAGCTGAAAGACGCACCGACCGGCACTGACCCGGAGACGGGAGAACCGATTTATACCATCAATGGTTTGGAGATCGCAGCCAATACGCAGGTCCGGATGAACCTCTCCGGCAAGCAGACGCTGAAAGGCGGCGCGTATCTGTTCCGCTCGGATGTGAATGGTGAGCAGTCGCAGACGTTCATCGGTCTGGTCACCGGGGACAGTACCCGCGATCTGAACCTGAACGTGACGCTGGGCTTCCGCGTGGCGGAGCCGATCATTGAACCGGCCGCGCGCGCTTCCAGCCGGGATAAGCATACGGTCACGTGGACGGCAAGCTACCATACCGAATGGCCGCACACGCCCGACCAGCCGCCCGAGGAGCCGGAGACTCCCGAAACGCCCGAGACTCCCGAAACCCCGGAAACCCCGGTCGTTCCCGGCTATGACGTGCCGAAGACCGGCGACGCGAGCGGGCTGTACTACGTCCTCGCCATCTTCAGCGCCCTCGGCCTCGCCCTCGTGACCTGCGCGGGCAGAAAGCGCCGCACGGCGTAAGATTTAAGCGGCTCTGCCAATGGCAGAGCCGCTTTTGCGTGCGCCGTGGCCTTCCCCTCATAGGGGAAGCCATGGGGTGCGCGCGTCCAAAGCCTCCCCTCCCAGGGGAGGTGGCTCGGCGAAGCCGAGACGGAGAGGTCGCAGCAAATTTGTGACAACCTCTCAGTCTGCTTCGCAGACAGCGCCCCTTCCAGGGGAGCCTTTGGTGCGCTTCCGACAAGAAAGGGCTGGAAGCGGGGGGAGGAATGTGATAGAATGGAAAAACAAATGAAGAAAAGGGAGGAAACTGCTTATGAAGCGCTGGGTGCGGATCGTGCTGATCGTGGTGCTGGCGGCGGGGCTGGTCGTCGGGCTGTTCGGCATGCTCCGGCGGCAGACGGAGGACCGGAAGGGCGCGGAGAGCTACGCCGAGGCCGCGGCCATCGCCGGGGCAGAGCTGCCCGCGGCCGAGTCTGCCGCGCAGACGCCCGCGGAAGAGCAGGAGACGCAGGACCCGTATCTGCAGATGTTCGCGCGGATGGACGTGGAGGCCCTGCGGCAGGTCAACCCGGAGGTGCTCGGCTGGCTGTGGCTGCCGAACACGCAGATCTCCTACCCCCTCATGCAGGGGACCGACAACGAATACTACCTCCACAACACCTGGAAAAACGAGCCGAACGAGCTGGGCGCGATCTTCCTGGATCACCGCTCCGCGCCGGATTTTTCGGATTTCAACACGCTGATCTACGGCCACCGGATGCAGAGCGACGCCATGTTCGCCACGCTCCGCTTCTACGCCGAGCAGGCGCATTGGGAGTCCGCGCCGCTGGTCTACGCGCGCGCGGGCGATACGGTCTACACCTTCACGATCTTCGCCGCCTATGAGGCACCGGTCACGCAGCCGCTCTATCTGCCCGCGCTGACCGACGCGGCGCAGATCGACGCCGTTCTGCAGTACGCGCAGGAAGCTTCCGTGCTCGATACCGGGCTTACGCCGGGCGCGGAGGACCATATCCTCACCCTCGTCACCTGCACCGGCCACGGCCACGCCTCGCGCTGGATCGTGCAGGCGGTGCGCACGGCCGTCACGCCGCTGGAAGCATGACGGATGTGACGATCTATGCTGCGCCGCTGCCCGAGGGGCCGGAGGCCTCGCACCGGCTGCTGCGCCGGGCCGCGGCCCTGGCCGCGCCGCAGCTGACGGACTGCACGCTCGCCCGGCAGGCGCAGGGAAAGCCCTGGTTCCCCGCCGCGCCGGAGCTGCACTTCAGCATCTCGCACAGCGGCGGGCGCTGGGTCTGCGCGTTCGCGGACGCGCCGGTCGGGCTCGACCTGCAGGCGCACCGGCCCTGCCGGGCGCTGGCGCTCGCGCGGCGGTTTTTCACGCCGGAGGAGGCCGAATGGCTGCGCTCGCGCGGCGAAGCGGCGTTTTTTGACCTCTGGTGCGCGAAGGAGAGCTGGCTCAAATACACCGGCCGCGGCCTTTCCGCCCTGCCGGAGGCGATCGTCCTTGCGCCGGACGGCCAGTTTCCCGCCCGCCCGGACGCGCGGCTGCAGCTGCTGCCGGCCTTCGACGGGTATTCGCTGTGCGTGTGTACGAAGGATGCCGCGCGGGTCGCGTTGCGAGAACTGTAAGGCAACACCGCACAATTGCGTCTGCGCGCTTCGGCGGATCTTTTCCGTCAATTCTGCGGTTTGAAACGTTTGAAATACATACAGTATTCCTTCACGTTTCAAACCTTGGCTTGACGAAAAATCTCTCGCCGAATCTGCTTGCCGAATTGCGCGGTGCTGCCATAAAAGCCTTCCTTGCGGAAGGCTTTTCCTCTGCATGAAAATCGAACAAATATTCGAAAAATTCTTGACCGGAGACAGCTGCCGGTGGTATGATAGCCGCAGAAAGGGGGCGGCGCGGATGCCGGACAGGACCTATCTTGCCATCGATCTCAAATCCTTCTATGCGTCGGTGGAATGCGCGGCGCGGGGGCTTGACCCGCTGAAGACGAATCTCGTCGTGGCTGATGAGGAGCGGACGGAGAAGACGATCTGCCTGGCGGTCTCGCCGCCGCTGAAGGCGTATGGGATCGGGGGCCGGGCGCGGCTGTTTGAGGTGAACGAGCGTGTGCGGCAGGTGAACGCCGAGCGGCGGCAGCGCGCACCCGGCCGGACGCTGACCGGCAGCAGCTGCGACGCCGACGCGCTCGCGGCGCAGCCGGAGCTGGCGCTGGACTTCATCATCGCCCGGCCGCGGATGGCGCTGTATATGCAGGTCTCCACGCAGATCTACCGGATCTACCTCAAATATATCGCGCCGGAGGACATCCATGTCTACTCCATCGACGAGGTCTTCATCGACGTGACGCCCTACCGCAGTCTCTACGGCCGGGACGCGCAGGCGCTGGCCCGGACGATGATCCTCGACGTGCTCCGCACGACCGGCATCACCGCGACCGCCGGGATCGGGACGAACCTGTATCTGGCCAAGATCGCCATGGACATCGGCGCCAAGCATGCCCCGCCGGATGAAAACGGCGTGCGCATCGCCGCGCTCGACGAGCGCAGCTATCGGCAGACGCTCTGGAGCCACCGGCCGCTGACCGATTTCTGGCGCGTCGGCCGCGGATACGCCCGGAAGCTCGAGGCGAAGGGCCTCTATACGATGGGTGATATCGCCCGCTGCTCGCTCGGCGGGCCGGACGAATTTTATAACGAAGATCTGCTCTACCGGATGTTCGGCGTGCAGGCGGAGCTGCTGATCGACCACGCGTGGGGCTGGGAGCCGTGCACGATCGCCGATATCAAGGCCTACCGCCCGCAGTCGCACAGCCTCAGCTCCGGGCAGGTGCTGCAGGAGCCGTATGTCTTTGACAAGGCCCGGCTCGTGCTGCTGGAGATGGCCGACGCGCTGGCGCTGGATCTGGTGGGAAAGGGGCTCGTGACCGACCAGCTCGTGCTGAGCGTCGGCTACGACCGCGAGAGCCTGACCCGGCCGGAGCTGCGCGGGGCCTATCACGGCCCGGTCACGACCGACCCGTACGGGCGGCCGGTCCCGAAGGCCGCGCACGGCTCGCAGCGGCTGGGCGCGCACACCGCCTCGACCCGGCAGCTGCTGCGCGCGGCGGGCGAGCTGTTTGACCGCATCGTGGACCGGCGGCTGCTCGTGCGCCGGATGTATCTCGTCGCGGAGCACGTCCTGCCGGAGCAGGACGCGCAGCCGGCGGAAGAATTCTGCCAGCTGAGCCTCTTTTCCGATGCTCCGGAAACGCAGCCCGCGCAGCCGCCGGAGGAGGCCGCCCGCGAGCGCAGCATGCAGCAGACGCTGCTCGCCATCCGTGAAAAATACGGCAAAGACGCCGTCCTGAAAGCCATGAGCCTCCAGGACGGCGCCACCGCCCGCACCCGCTTCCACCAGATCGGCGGGCACCGGGCATGAAAAAGGGGACAGGCTCACGCCTGTCCCTTTAGGATTTCCAGGGCCTGTTTGGTGTCGCAGTCGGAGAGCTCGGGCTCGGCGGCTTCGACGAGGCGGAGGGCGTCTTCGTGCCGGCGGATGACGGAGGAGCCGCCGCGGTCGCCCTCGAGCGCGCACAGCTCCGGGAAAAACCGCGCCGGGAACAGGCAGGGGTTGCCGCGATGGCCGTTGTGGGCCGCGCCGACGATGCAGCCCGGGTGCTGCCGCCAGTCCTGCACGATGCGCAGGACCGTCTCCTGCCGCAGAAGCGGCTGGTCGGCGACCATGTAGAGGATCCCGGCGCAGTCCGCCATGGCCTCGGTGCCGAGGCGGATGGTCCGGCTGATGCCGTCGTCCGGGCGGTCATTCCGGATGGCATGAAACCCGGCCTGCTCCGCCTCCTGCAAAAGCACCGGATACTGGGAAACGACGGTGACGCGGGCAAACGTGTCCGCGGGGATCGCAGCCAGCGCGAGCGAAAACAGGCTCTTGCCGGCAAAGCTCGCCGTCAGCTTGTTTTCTCCGAAGCGGGACGCATTTCCTGCCGCCATGATGAGGCAGCCGATGGGAGCAGCGGTAAATTCAGACATAGCCAGACTCCTTGTGATTTTCTACAAATCAGTATAGGGATTTTTGCCGTTTTCCGCAAGAAGTATGCAAAATTTTCGACATTCACGAAAAAAGCCGTTATTCATGAAGTAAGATAATGAATCCACTTTCTCTTCGAAAAACTGTATGCTACAATATGAGCAATAACATCGGAAAACTGGCAGGATCCGGGGCCAAAGCCCGGGTTTTGCCGATCACCCGGCAAAATGGAGGTACCCGAATGAACATCGTAGGCAGAAGTGAGGTCCGCGTCGACGCCTTCGACAAGGCGACCGGCCGGACAAAATACTATGATGATCTGGCCCCGAAGGATGCGCTGCTCGTCCGGATCAAGCACTCGACCATCGCGCACGGCTTCGTCAAGTCGGTCGACATCAGCAAGGCGGAGAAGATCCCCGGCGTCGTGAAGATCCTGACCTGCTTCGACGTGCCCGACATCCCGTTCCCGACCGCCGGTCACCCGTGGTCGATGGATCCGTCGCACCAGGACATCGCCGACCGGCACCTGCTCAACCGGCACGTGCGCTACTACGGCGACGACGTCTGCGCCGTCATCGCGGAGGACGAGGTCGCGGCCATGCAGGCCGTGCGCGCCATCGAGGTCGAATACGAGGAGCTGCCGTTCGTGCTCGACGTGCAGAAGGCCATGGAGCCCGGCGCGCCCCAGCTGCACGAGAAGTTCCCCAACAACATCCTCAAGCACACGACCGCCGCCGCGGGCAATTATGCCGAGGCGATCAAGGAGCCCGGCCTTATTAAGGTCGAGGGCTGGTACGAGACGCCGACGGTCCAGCACTGCCACATCGAGAACCACGGCTGCTTCTGCTACGAGGAGAACGGCCGTCTGGTCGTGACCAGCTCCACGCAGATCCCGCACATCATCCGCCGCGTCGTCGGTCAGGCCATCGGCCGCCCGTGGGGCGATATCCGCGTCATCAAGCCGTACATCGGCGGCGGCTTCGGCAACAAGCAGGACGCGCTGTATGAGCCGCTGTGCGCCTGGTGCTGCACGCAGGTGGGCGGCCGCTGTGTCAAGCTCGACTGCTCGCGCGAGGAGACCTTCGTCTCCAACCGTGTCCGCCACGCCATCCGCACGCATATCATCTCATGGCTGCGCAAAGACGGCACCATCGCCGCCAAGAAGGTCGAATGCTTCTCCAACCAGGGCTCCTACGCCTCTCACGGCCACTCGATCGTGGCAAAGGCGCTGGGCTCGTTCAACCAGCATTATCCCTGCCCCAACTTTGAGGGGGACGCCTATACCGTCTTCACCAACCGGCCCGCGGCCGGCGCTATGCGCGGCTACGGCATGCCGCAGGCCTCGTTCGCCGACGAGAGCCACGCGGAGGAATGCGCAAAGGCCGTCGGCATGACGCCGCTGGCCTACCGCTGGCAGAACCTCATGAAGCCCGGCTACGTCGACGGCTTCTCCAAGAACGAGCTCTATACCGACTCCTACCGCCAGTGTATGGAGAAGGGCATGCAGGCCATCGGCTATGAGGAAAAGGTCAAGGCCTACGCCGATCAGACCGGCCCCATCCGCCGCGGCATCGGCCTTGCGACCTTCTGGTACAATACCGCCGTCTTCCCCATCTCGCTCGAGACCTCGTCCTGCCGTCTGCAGCTGAACCTCGACGGCACGGTCAACCTGCAGGTCGGCGAGACCGAGATCGGCCAGGGCGCGGATACCGCCTACGCGCAGATGTGCGCCGAGATCCTCGGCCTGTCCGACTATAAGAAGGTCCACGTCATCTCCTGTCAGGATACCGACATCACCCCGACGGGCCTCGGCGCCTATGCCTCCCGCCAGACCTTCACCGCGGGCTTCTCCATCCGGCAGACCTCGGAGATGCTCAAAAAGAAGATCCTCGACTACGCCTGTGAGCTCACCCGTCAGGCGACCTACAACATGGACATCATCGACTCCAACATCGTCCGCACGACCGACGGCCGCGTGCTCATGAGCCTGTCCGAGCTGTCCATGACCGCGCAGTATAACCCCGTCCATTCCGAGCATCTGACCGCGGAATCGACGTATACCATCCGCAACAACGCCTATTCCTTCGGCTGCACGTTCGCCGAGGTCGAGGTCGATATCCCGATGTGCAAGGTCAAGCTCCTGAACATCGTGAACGTCCATGACTGCGGCAAGCTCATCAACCCCGCGCTGGCCGAGGCGCAGGTCCACGGCGGCATGTCGATGGGCATCGGCTACGGCCTGTCCGAGCAGCTGCTGTTCGATGAGAAGACCGGCCGGCCGCTCAACAACAACCTGCTCGACTACAAGCTCTCGACCTTCATGGACCATCCGGATCTGGAAGCCGAGTTTGTGGAAAACTACGAGCCGACGTCCGCCTACGGCACCAAGGCGCTGGGCGAACCGCCCGCGTGCTCGCCGGCGCCTGCCATCCGCAACGCCATCTATCAGGCGACCGGCGTCGCCATCGACCAGGCGCCGATCACGCCGCATATCCTCTTCGCGAAATTCACCGAAGCGGGTCTGATCCAGGACTGAGGGAGGTAGCAGAACATGTATGATATGAAAGCGCTCTATGAGGCGCACAGCGTGGAAGAAGCCGTCCGGCTTCGTCTGGAGCATCCGGAAGCGCAGATCATCGCCGGCGGCACCGACGTGCTCGTGCAGATGCGCGAAGGCCGCCGCGCCGGCAAGGAGCTCATCTCCATCCAGAAGGTCGACGAGATCCGCGGCATCTGCATGGACGAGCAGGAGAATATCCGCATCGGCTCGCTCACGACCTTCTCCCACATCACCCATGACCCCATCATCATTGAGAGAATCAATGTGCTGGGCGAAGCCGTCGACATGGTCGGCGGCCCGCAGATCCGCAACGCCGGTACCATCGGCGGCAACACCTGCAACGGCGTGACCTCTGCCGACTCCGCCTCCACGCTCCACGCGTGGGAAGCGATCATCGAGCTCACAGGCGTGAACGGCAAGCGGTATCTGCCCATCAAGGACTTCTATATCAAGGCCGGTACGGTCGACATCAATGTCGCCGAGGGCGAGATCCAGACCGCCGTGCTCATCCCGAAGGCCTCCTGGGAAAACACCAAGGGCTTCTACATCAAATACGGCATGCGCAACGCCATGGAGATCGCCACGACCGGCTGCTCTGTCAACGTCCGCCTGTCGGAGGATAAGAAGACCTTCGACCGCGTCCGCATCGCCTACGGCGTCGCGGGCCCGGTGCCCATGCGCGCGCCGAGCGCCGAGGCCGTCGTAAACGGTCAGCCGGTCACGATGGAAAACGTCGAGGCCTTCTCCCGGGCCGTGCTCGAGGACATCAACCCGCGTGACTCCTGGCGTGCCAGCAAGGCGTTCCGGAAGCATATCGCGGTGGAGATGGCCAAGCGGGCCCTCATCGAATCTGTCAAACGCTGCGGAGGTGAGATCTGATGGCACAGTATGCGCTGGTCAAATGCAATATCAACGGCAAGGACGTGGAAAAGATCGTTGACGTCCGCGCAAGTCTGACGGACATGCTCCGCAATGACTTCCGGCTCACGTCCGTCAAAAAGGGCTGCGAGGTCGGCGAGTGCGGCGCATGCACCGCGCTCATCGACGGCGAAGCCATCAACACCTGCCTGTACCTCGCCGTCTGGGCCGAGGGCAAGCACATCATCACGCTCGAGGGTCTCATGAACCCCGACGGCACGATCTCCGATGTCCAGCAGGCATTCATGGACGAAACTGCCATCCAGTGCGGCTTCTGCACGCCCGGCTTCATCCTGACCGCCACCGAGATCGTGAATTCCGGCAAGGAATACACTGACGACGAGCTCCGGAAGCTCCTCTCCGGCCACCTGTGCCGCTGCACGGGCTACCAGAACATCTTCCGCGCCGTCAAAAAAACCATGCTCCGCCGCCTCGGCAAAACCGAAGAAGCGGAAAACGTCCGCTGAAACAACACCCCCGGCGCACCGCGCCGGGGGTCATTTTTTTCGCCGCGCGGCCCAAAGGCTCCCCTTCCAGGGGCCGATTCCCCCTATCAGGGGGAAATGTCCCGAAGG
>ERZ825384.3342-NODE-3342-length-14531-cov-4.338353_pt1 | contig 14531 bp, 14 predicted proteins | sample MGYA00519931_ERZ825384 | MGnify/ENA primary metagenome ERZ825384 (study PRJEB31778, sample SAMEA3449200) | human gut metagenome | biome: human gut; feature: human-associated habitat; material: faeces | place: United Kingdom | collected 2010/2012 ...
GTATTTTCTCAGCCGCACATGTCGCCTGAGAAAATGATCGGACTTTCTTTCGCCGCGCCGGCGGCGAAACTCTACGAGGTTTTTGGACAAACTGATAAGTCCGCCTGACAAACCGTCAGGCGGACTTTTGCGTAGTGTGCGCCGTCACGCGTCCGCGTGCGCGTCGCAGTAATGGTGGTAGATGTTCTCGATATACAGCGCCGCGTCACGGCCGCGCCCTGCAGAGAGCATGTCGATGATACGCAGCTCCTGCTCGATGACCGTCTCCGCGCCCCAGAAGCCGACACAGCGCTCCCAGAGGACGCCGCTCACATCCGCGAGGCTGTTCATGAGCAGCGGAAAGATGCGGTTGCCGCTCAGCTCGGCGATGGTCGTGTCGAACCGGCGCATCCACCGCGCATAGACAGCGTTGCCCTCACCCGCAGCCACGGCGGCGCGCAGCCCGTCCGTAATGGCGCGCAGCTGCTGCATATCCTCCGGCGTGCCGCGCTCGCCGAGCAGGAGCATCGCCCCACCCTCGATCGCATCGCGAGCCTCAACGAGTGAGCTCTCGATGGCGTGGTCAATTTCGCCGCCGTATTTAGCGAGCGCCATGAGCGTCTCGAAATTGCCGTGGCGGGCATAGTCCTCGATGTAGTTGCCGCGGCGCGCCTCCATGCGCACAAAGCCCATGCGCTCGAGATCCTCGAGCCCGGTGTGCACCATGGAGCGGCTGATGTGCATCTGCTCGGACAGCTCACGCTCCGACGGCAGGCGGTCGCCCACCTTCAGCTCGCCGGAAAAGATCATGCCGATGACCTGGTCGACGAACAGCTCCCGGAGCGTCGGCGCCTGGATCTGCCGAAATCCCATCAGACCTTCCCGTCAACCTTTCTGCGGTCGTAGAGCCGATCGAGCAGCGGCCGCACGAGAAAATAGATCGCCTTGTTATCGAGATTGAACCAGTAGATGAGCATGCTCCCCACCCAGACGCCGGTCGCGCCGAGGAGCAGCTTTGGCAGCAGTTTTTTCATCATCATTTCCTCCTGTTTACCAGCCCTCGTAATCGTCATACTGCAGCAGGGACGCATCGAGCGGCTCTGCCTGCATGACCGAGAACATGAAATCGTTGACCTGCTGGCGGATGTCGGCGCGGGAGATGGTGCGGTGGTCGAACATATCGTTCGAGACCATCATGAGCTTCGTCGTCCGCTCCTTCGCCTGATCAAGGATGACACCCGTGAGACCGAGCGCGCCCTTGCAGGTGATGTCATCGTGCAGGATGACCATGTCGCAGTGGAATTTCTCCGCCTCGTCCCAGAACTCCACGAGGTGCCGCCAGCCGCCGGTCAGGTGGCGGCGCATGACGCCGGTCTCGTAGTTGCGGGCGATGCCGTCGAGGATGGTTTCCTCATCGGTCGTGTCGATGATGACGTTGCCGGAAAACAGGTCCATGCCCGCGATCATCAGAATGCCCCAGCAGTTATACAGCCAGTTCGGGAACTGCAGCCAGTAGCACGGCGGGCCGCCCCACGTGATGGCGCGGTAGCGCGTCTTGGGGAAGCAGTTGGTCTTGTCTGCATACGCCTGCTCGAGGATGCGCATGACCTTTTTCTCGGTCTTCATGACCTCGGGATTCCGGCCACCGGAGAAGGCATAGTAAAAGGTGTGGAACAGCGCCGGAACTGCGAGCGCGGCGGCAGTGTAGGGCGAGGCCATAAAACCCCACTTCTCCTGCTCGTTGCGCACCTCGTCGTTGTGCTTTTCCATGATGGCGCGGCAGGCGTCCCAGTCATAGGTCTCGCCCGTGTGCCGCTCGACAAAGTCGATGATGCGCCGCAGGGATTCGCGGGCGTACTTGCGCGTGTGCGGGTCCTCCCAGCGCATGGGGATGGCAGCCGGGAGCGTATCCACGTCGAGGTGGCGCTCGATGAGCTGGCTGTTCATGGTCGAGGAGTCACACGGGGCGTTATTGGAGATGCAGCAGGCGCCGATCTTCGGGAACTCATCGAGCAGTGCGACACCGGCGGCATTGTTCGACAGGCGGCAGGAATCCGCCGGCAGTCCGACGCTCTCCATGGCGTCGATATAATACGGGTTTGCGCCCTGATCCATGTAGCACAGCAACAGCCCCTGGAACGGCTCAAGCTGCGCGGGGCGCAGGTTTTGGAAACCGGCGAGGATCTCCGGGCACATGGTCTGCTCGAGCACGACCTGCGTGCGGCCGAAGGCATTGTCGCCGAAGCGGCGGTCGCCCATCATCATCTCGGCGATGGAGGTCGTCGAGCCCTTCATGATCGTGTTGAGGTACAGGCGCGCCACGCGCAGCGCCGGGCCGCGCAGGCCCTCGACGCAGCGGTCGATCATGTTCAGCGCCGCGAGGTACGAGCCCATCCAGCGGTAGGTCAGCATACCGCGCGCGATGCGCACCGGGCTCTTGGCCACAAAGCCGCCCATAATGCCGAGCACCTTGACCCACTCGACATAGTCGTACCAGGTATCCTTCAGACCGCGCCACTCGCGGTGCTTTGCAATGTTGCTGCCGGGCAGAAAACGATCCCCGGCGCCTTTGACCTTCTTGTCCGCCATCACAGTTTCCCTCCCTGAATGTGCTTGATCTCGAGACTCTCTACGAACGCCTGAATGCGCGTGCGCAGCTGACCGGCGCCGGCAAGGGTGTACTCCTTCTCGATGCCGACAGTCGGAATGCCCAGCTCCTCCTGCAGGATGTGCACGCCGAGCACACGCTCATAGCTCCAGAACTCGCAGAACTTCATCTGTTCATAGAGCACGCCGTCGGCACTGTATTCGCGGCACAGGTCGCGGATATAGGTGCGGCGGCCGTCGGAGCGCGCACGCTCCATAAAGCGCGGGCACTGGCTCGTGCGCAGATAGTGGCGGGCGACGGCACGCAGCGGCGTCTCCCCGTCGAGAATTTCGATCTGCTCGCGGCCGGGCAGGCTGCCGTAGCAGTAGCGGTCGGCCACGACCATCGCGCCGCAGTCCTCGATGAGCTTCGTGAACGCGGGGTCGTCGATCTCGCTGCCGGTCACGACCAGACGCACGCGGAACCACGGCTGCGCGTCCGGCTTGCGGCGCTTGAGCTCGGTGAGCGTCTGCTTGAGGTACGGCAGGATGCGCTTGTGCGGGCACACCTGACTCACGAGCTGCAGCACGTGAAATTCATAGCCCGTGATGACGGGGTTCGCCGCCTTGCGCAGGTCGCCGATCTCGGTCATGACGCGGGAAATCTCATTGTGATCGCGGATCGCCGCGCGGATCGCCTTGTCGGAGATGTCGATGCCGTAGGTCTCGTGCAGCGGCTCGAGCACGTGCACGCGCAGCTGCTCCTCATAGTGATCGACGGTGAAGTCCTCGTCCGAGAACGGCACGTCCATCATGCTCATGAAAAACTGCGGATTTTTCTCCTTCACAAGGCCGAGGATCTCGAAATGCTCATGCCCGCGGTGCATCATCTGGCACGTCTCGGACGAGAGCAGCGCGTCGAGATAGTCATAGCCGCCCTCGATGCCGCGCTCGAGAATGCTGCGGGTATACGAGCAGATCTTGCTCGACATGTAGTACGTGCCCACATCGATGCTGCCGGTATTCGGCGCACGCAGGCGGCTTGAGAAGCAGCCGGGCAGGTTCAGCAGCGTCTCCGGCACAAAGTAACAGGTGTAGCCCAGGGCGTGTTCCCCTTCCGCCTTGGCCTGCTGTACCAGCTCGTTGTTGGCCTCCTGCAGCAGATTCTCAAAATAGATCAGATGCTTCAGGTCTTTCATGGTTTGCTTCCACCTCTCACAGTTCGTCGCGGGCCTCCGGTCTTCCGTCTGGTTCAACCAGAAGCCCTTTGAACCAAAGATAGCACAATTTTTAACAATGTGCAACTGGTTTTCGTCCACCGTCCCATTTTTATCGCTTATCACAACGTATCTGGTCAGACCACGACCAGATGCCTGCCAACAAACCGGACAGTTTTTGCACTTTTCCGAACAACGATTGACAAGGCAGGGTGTCAGATTATAATATGATATGGTTTGCCTCACAACAACGCCAAAGGAGTTACACAATACATGAACAGAATCTACGTCACCGGCCACCGGAATCCGGACACGGACTCCATCGCGGCCGCCATTTCCTATGCCGCACTGCGCAACGCGCTCGGCGATCGGGATTACGTGGCCGCACATCTCGGCCATATCAGCGATGAGACGAAGCGCCTGCTCGACCGCTTCGGCTTTCAGGAGCCGGTCACAATCAGCAACGTCCGCACGCAGGTGCGCGATCTGGACTTTGACACGCCGCCGGCGCTCAACTCCAGCGTCACGATGGACCGCGCCTGGCACATCATGCGCGACCAGAACATCTCCGCCGTGCCCATCATCAACGAAGACGGCACGCTCTACGGTATGCTCTCCGCCGGCGACATCGCGGCCTACAGCATGCGCACGATCAGCGACCGGCACGTGGACGCGCTGCCGCTGTTCAACCTCCTGAGCGTCATCGAGGGGCGCATCCTCAACGACGGCGCCGAGCAGGTCGACCGCGTGTCCGGCGTAGTGACAATCGCCCTGCCGCAGAGCTGCGACAACCTGCTCTTCTCCGACCCCGACAGCATCATTCTCTGCGGCAACCAGCCGGACATGATCCGCCGCGCGCTCGACATCGGCGTGCAGTGCATCATCCTCTGCCAGACCGACGTCGACCCCGCGTGGCTCGAAAACGCCGGCAAGACCTGCGTCATCTCTACCCCGCTCGATGCCAGCCGCGTGGCGCGGCTGGTGTATCAGGCGATCCCGATCTCCCGCCCGTGCAACACGGAGGATCTGGTCAGCTTCCACCTCGATGATTACATCGACGACGTGCGAGAGGTCGTGCTCGAGAGCCGCTACCGCTGCTACCCCGTGCTCGACGAGAACGAAAAAGTCGTCGGCACGCTCTCGCGCTATCACCTGCTGCGTCCGCGGCGCAAGCGCGTCGTACTCGTCGACCACAACGAGCTGGCGCAGGCCGTGCCCGGTCTGGAGCAGGCCGAGATCCTCGAGATCATCGACCACCACCGTCTGGCCGATATTCAGACCACGCAGCCCATCCGCGTGCGCAACGAGCCCGTCGGCAGCACGACGACCATCATCACCAATATGTATCAGGAGCACGGCGTCATGCCGTCGCCGAACATGGCGGGTCTGATGGCGGGCGCGATCTTGTCCGACACGGTCATGTTCAAATCCCCCACGTGCACGAAGCGCGACATCGCCATGGCCGAGCGTCTGGCCCGCATCGCCAACATCTCGCTCAAGGAGCTGGGCAACCTGCTTTTTGCCGCCTCGAGCGCGGGCGACAAGTCGGCCGAGGATCTGTGCTTTGCCGACTTCAAGGAATTCCACATCGCCGACCACTATCTCGGCGTCGGTCAGGTCACGTCGCTCGATTCCGCTGCGGTGCTCGAGCGCAAGGACGAGCTGCTGGCCGTCATGGCCACGAAACTCGAGCAGCAGCACTATGACATGATCGCGCTCATGGTCACGGACGTGCTCATGGAGGGCACGAGCCTGCTCTACATCGGCAATGACGACACGATCCGCGCCGCCTTCTCGGTCGAGCCGAAGGACAGCGCCGTGTTCCTGCCCGGCGTGATGAGCCGCAAGAAGCAGATCATCCCCATGCTGACCGCCCTCTGGGGCTGAGGCCGCATATGCAAAAAAGTCCGCACAGGCAGTGCCTGTGCGGACTTTTTTTGATTCAATCCGTCATGCGCACGATGCGGTAATACGTGCGCGCCGTGAGCAGGTACACAAAGGTGTACAGCAGCGCAAAGACGCCGAACGTTCCGAGCGTGCACAGCAAAAACAGATGCACGTTCTGCAGCCCGAAGGCGAACACGATCTGCTTGATGAGCGGAAACGCGAACGCGATGTGGATCGCCGCCGTCACAAGCGGCAGGAAGAACATGAGCAGCACCTGCGTGCGGATGGTCGCCTTGACCTCCTTCGGCGTCATGCCGACCTGCTGCATGATGCGGAAGCGCCCGCGGTCGTCATAGCCCTCGGAGACCTGCTTATAGTAGATGATGAGCACCGTCGCAAACAGGAACACGAACCCGAGGAAAAAGCCGAGGAACAAAAAGCCGCCGTACGTGCTGCGCAGCGTGGGATAGCCATCGGCGCGCATATCGGTCGTGTAATTCACGTTCGCCGCCTCGGCAGCAGACTCAAACCCGGGGTCGCAGAGCAGTGCGTGCAGCGCGTCGAGCTGCTCGTCGTCCGTGCCGGAAAGGTCGAACTGGTACGTGTAGTTGAGCATGCTGCGGGTGCCGCCGTGCTCGCTGGTGTAGGCGTTTTGCTGCGCGCGCAGCTCGAGCACGCTGTCGAGATCCGGCACGACCAGATACAGTGTGTGCAGACCCATGATGGAGCTGCCGCTGACGAGCGAGAAGCTGTCGAGCGGCCGCAGCCGCAGCGTATCGCCGCCGAGCGTGAGCGTGTCGCCAAAGGCTGCGCCGTCCGTCCATGCGAGCGCCTCGCCGGGCGCGAGCGTCACCTGCTCGCCGGTCAGGTCGGCATAGCCCTCCGTGTCCAGAACCATGACGGCGTATTCATCGGCGCTCGAACCGGTGAGCTGTTCGCTCGTGAGATCAAGCGCATCGCCGCTGCGCTGCGCGGAAAACCTGACGGTGCGATAGCCGTGCACATTGCTCTGCGTGAGCCCCGAGCGCGTCATGGCATCATCCACCACCCGCAAAACCGGCGCGACGTCCGGCACTGTGTTCGTCCGGGGGTCGGTCATGAGCGTGAGCGTCATATCCTGCGGCCAGCGCACGTCGGCGTAGGCATCCACGCCCTTATACAGGCTCACCGTGGTCGAGACCGTCACGAGCACCATCGTCGAGAGGATGCAGATGCTCGCAAGGCCGGCCGCGTTGCGGCTCATGCGGTAAATGAGACCGGAGACGGTGGCAAAGTGGCTGGTTTTATAGTAGTAGCGCCGGTTTTTGCGCAGCGCCTTGAGCACGACAACGCTCAGCGCGATAAACGTGAGATACGTGCCTATGATGACAAGGATGACCGCCGGGAAGAAATTCTGGATGGCATACAAGGCCACGCTTGTGCGCAGGGAAATGAGATAGCCCGCGGCAAGGCACACCGCGCCGAGCAGTGCAAGGATCCACTTGCTGCGCGGCTCGCGCTCGCCCTCGCTGCCGGCGCGCAGCAGCTGCACGGGGTTGGACAGATGGATGATGCGGATGGTGTTGAGTAGCAGCAGCAAAAACAGCGCGCCGAAGAACACCACCGTACAGCCGATGCTCATCAGGCGGATGTTCAGCCCGAACGTGGCCTCCCCGCCGATGAGCCGCATGAGCACGAGCTGCAGGAGCTTGGAGAACACACCCGCCGCCACGAGGCCGAAAAACAGCGCCATGGCCGCCGTATACAGCGACTCCCAGAAGAGCACGTAGGAGATGTGGCGCTTTTCCATGCCGAGGATGTTGTAGATGGCAAACTCGCGCTTGCGCTGTTTGGTGAAGGTACTGTTCGTATAAAAGAGGATGATGGCGGAAAACAGCGCCATGATCGACACGCCGAAACCGAGCACCTGACTGACGCTGCCGCCGTGCTGCATCTGACCGAGATAGGGATCGCTCGCGAGCGTGAGGATGATGCAAAACAGCGCCACGATCACGATGCAGGCCAGCAGATACGGCAGGTAGAACCGGCGGTTTTTCTTCAGATTCGTCGCTGCCAGACGCGGATAGAGATTACGCATGGCGCTCACCGCCCGTTGCCAGCATCGTGAGCGTGTCAGAGATCTTCTGATAGAGCTGCTCATCCGTGCTCTCGCCGCGATAGATCTCGTGGAACACCTCGCCGTCCTTGATGAACAGCACGCGCGTGGCGTGGCTGGCCGCCTTGACCGAGTGCGTGACCATGAGGATGGTCTGACCGCCGCGGTTGATCTCCTCGAACAGGCGCAGCAGCTCATCCGTCGCACGAGAATCGAGCGCGCCGGTCGGCTCATCGGCCAGCACGAGCTTCGGCTGCGTGATGAGCGCGCGGGCGACGGCTACACGCTGCTTCTGTCCGCCGGAGAGCTCATACGGGAACTTCTGCAGCAGCTCCGCGATGCCGAGCTGCCGGGCGATGGGCGCGAGGCGCGCGGCCATCTCCGGATACGCCTTGCCGGCGAGCACGAGCGGCAGGAAGATATTGTCCTGCACGGAGAATGTGTCGAGCAGGTTGAACTCCTGAAACACGAAGCCGAGCTGCGAGCGGCGAAACGCCGCGATCTCCCGCTCGGGGATCGTGCCCAGCGCCCGGTCGTCGAGCACGACCTCACCGCCGGTAGGCTTGTCGAGCGCGGCAAGAATGTTGAGCAGCGTGGTCTTACCGCTGCCGCTCTCGCCCATGATGGCGACGTACTCGCCCTTCTCGACCGTGAAATTCACATCGCTGAGCGCCTGCACCTTCGTGCCGCCGAAGCGTGTGGTGTAAATTTTCTGAACGTGACGAACTTCCAAAAACGACATAACCGTTACCTCCTGTGTAATGACAGGCTCAGTATAAACCGCCGGGAAAATGGCTGCCATACTTCCGGCTTACATTTTCCCGGCGGAAACTTACGATTCTGTAAGGCTCACTCGACCTCGAGCGCGTCCTGCTCGAGCCCGATGCGCACCGTCGTGCCCACGCCGGGCGTCGAGACGATGGTAATCGAGTGACCGAGCTTTGCAAGGATGCGCCGGCAGAGGTATAGCCCGATGCCGGTCGCACGCTTATCCGTGCGGCCGTTGCTGCCGGTGTAGCCCTTTTCAAACACGCGCGGCAGATCCTCGGGCGCGATGCCGATGCCCGTGTCGCGGATGCACAGCGTCTTCGGCGCTTCGAGCGTGATGGAGACCGAGCCGCTGCGCGTATACTTGAGGGCGTTGGAGAGCACCTGCTCGATGACGAACAGCAGCCACTTCTCATCCGTGATGACGCTGACATTCAGCGGCGTATACTCCAGACGCAGCTTGCGCCGGATGAACTGGGAGGCAAACTTGCGCACCGCCTGCCGGACGATATCGTCGAGCAGATAGTTGCGGATGACATAGTCCGACGACGGGCTCTCGAGCCGCAGGTAGCCGAGCACCATCTCCACATATTGCTCCACGCTCTGCAGCTGCTCGAGCAGCGCACGCTGCTCATCCGTGTCCGCATCCTGCAGCAGCAGGCGCATGGCGGCGATGGGCGTCTTGATCTGGTGCGCCCAGACGGTGTAGTACTCAACTAAGTCCTGATAGCTGCGCTGGCTGCGGGTCATCTGCGCGCGGCGGTCGGCATCGAGCGCGCGCACGAGCGCCTGATACTGCGCCTCGAGCGCACCGTCCGGCTCGGGCAACTGCTCAGTACTGAGCGTGATCTCCTGCTCCAGCCGCCGCAGCAGGCGCAGGCGCGCGGCAAAGCGCCGGTAATCGACCACGAACCAGACCAGCAGCAAAAACAGGCACACGAGCGCTGCATACCCCACCGCGCCCAGCGGCAGCCGGTAGAGCCAGAATATGAGTGCAAACACGGCCGTGTAGACCGCGAGCGCGATCACGACCTTGCGGTTTTCCCGCACATAGGCACCAAACATATCTTACCCCCTCACTCGATGAGATAGCCGAGGCCTTTTTTCGTCGTGATATAATCCGGCAGGCCGGCAGCCTCCAGCTTGCGGCGCAGACGGGCGATGTTGACCGTGAGCGTGTTTTCGTCGACAAAGCTATCCGTCTCCCAGAGCTTTTCCATGAGCGTCTCGCGGCTGACGACGCTGCCCTTGCGCTCAAGGAGCGTCTGCAGGATGCGATAGTCGTTTTTCGTCAGCTCGATGCGCTGCCCCTGATACGTCAGGCTCGCATCCGCCGTGTTGAGCACGGCGCCGCGATGCTCAAGCGTGGGCGCGGGCGCGGCAAAATCATACGTGCGGCGCAAGATTGCCTGGATCTTCGCCAGCAGCACGTTCAGATCAAAGGGCTTGGCGATGAAATCGTCGGCGCCCATGTTCATGGCCATGACGATGTTCATATTGTCCGCCGCCGAGGACAGGAAGATGATGGGCACGCGGCTGGTGCGGCGGATCTGGCGGCACCAGTGGTAGCCGTCGAAAAACGGCAGAGAGATGTCCAGCAGAATGAGGTGCGGGCCGTAGGCCGCGGTCTCCTCCGCCACGCGGCGGAAATCCGAGACGCAGCGGGCCTCCAGCGCCCAGGACTCCGCCTGTTCACAGACGGCCTGCGCGATGGCGGCGTCGTCCTCCACGATGAAAATACGGTACATGGCGCTCCCCTCCCCTGCTTCTTTTCTGCCAGTTTATTATACCCGACAGGAGGGCCGGTGGCAAGCCGCCGGAGCTTACGACTTTTTTAATTTTTGGGGTTGACAGCAAACTGTGTTATTCGTATAATACAGTTAACGACCGTATTACACAGCTAATACAGTTTTGCAGAAAGGAGGCGAGGCGCGTGATCTCATTTCAGGACTTCCGACAGACGGACGGCACGCCCATCTATCTCCAGATCGTCCGATACATCCAGCAGGGGCTGGCGGCAGGCGCCATACAGGACGGCGACGAGCTGCCGTCGCGGCGGGTGGTGTCGGCGCTGCTGGCAGTGAATCCCAACACCGTGCAGAAGGCTTTCAAGCTGCTGGAGGACGAGGGGCTGGCCACGTCCCGTGCCGGAGCCAAGAGCTGTGTCCAGGCGTCGCCGCAGCAGATCGAAGCCCTGCGGCAGGCGATGCTGGAGACGGAGATGCAGGCCATGGTGGACGCGGCACGGCGCATGGGGCTGAGCCGCGAGGAGGCCCACCGCCTGCTGGACGCACTGTATGACAAGGAGGGAGCGGAGGTATGAGAAAGCATTTATCCGTACTGGGGCTGGCGGCCCGAGGCGCGGTGGGCCGCATACTGCTCATCACGGTGCTGACGGCGGCACTGGCAGGCGCGCTGCTGTATCTGGTGCCGGCGCAGACGCCCAGCCAGTCCACGGTATACCCCGACGGGGAGGTCGTGGAGACATATACTCCCAGCGACTACTGTTATCTGCCATCCCGCACCGGCGCCACGGTGGTGTGCGCCGTGGGACTGGCGGGTGTGATGGCGGTGCTGAGTCTCAACGGCTGCGGCTACGGGACAAAGACGGATCTGACCATGCGGCGGCTGCGCATCGGCGAGGGCGCGGCCAACCTGTGGTGGATGGCGCTGAACGCCGTGTGCCTGCTGTTCTACTGGGCGGTGATGGCGGCGGTGACGGTGCTGGTATTGCAGCTGCGCATCCGGAACATCGTACCGGACAACGCATTATACACGCCCGGGCGGCAGACGCTGCTGCTGGCGGTGTATGCCAGCAGCTTCCTGCACCATCTGATGCCCGTGCGGGACACGCTGGTGTGGGCGGAGGACGGACTGCTGCTGGCGCTGTGCGCCGCGGCGGCGGCGCGGTTCTCCCAGGCCCAGCGCCGGGGGAAATTCAGCATCGCGCCTATTGCGGCGCTGGCACTGACCATCGGCGGCTTCTTCCCACGGATGGGAGCCGCCTCCACATTCATATGGGCTTTTGTGGCCGCAGCGGGCGCGGGACTCTGCGTGGTGCTGCTGCAGAAAGGAGAGACGGAGGATGCCGAAAAACAGGACTTCCGCGTGCGGCAGGATGCTTGAGCACGTCCTGCCCCCCAACGTACCGGCGGGCGTCATGTGCCGCCTGATGGCATACAGTCTGGTGCTGGGCGCCCTTGTGGCCGCCGTGGATTTCGCCGTCCGGTACGGCAGCACATACCGCCTGCTGTTCAACTGGAACGGCAGGGTGTCGGAGACGGCGCTGATGAACGCATTTTCCGGCTATGCGGAGCCGGTGCTGCTGATCTTCGGGCTGGTGGTGCTGCTGGCGCTGCTGTCGTCTGTGATGCTGTACAGCTCCTATTATCTGGGCGGGCGCAGCATCTATCTCATGCGCCGTCTGCCCGATGGGCGGCAGACCCTGCGGCGGCAGGTGTGGACCGCGCCGCTGGTCTGGGCGGTGTGCGCCGTGGCCGCGGCGGCGGTGGTGCTGGGGCTGTGCTATCTGGCGTGGCGGTTCATCACGCCGGAGCAGTGCATTCCCACGGCGGAGAATATCCAGCGGGTCATGAACGCCATTGCCGCGTCGCCCTATGCGCACTACTACGGTTAAGGAGGGATCACATATGCTTGAGATCAGCCATATCAGCAAGAAATACGGTTCCAAGGAGGCGCTGCACGATGTGTCCCTGACGCTGCCACGCGGGCAGATCGTGGGGCTGTTCGGGGAGAACGGCGCGGGCAAGACCACGCTGATGAAGTGCGTGCTGGGTCTTGTGCGGCACGAGGGCACCGTGACGCTGGACGGCGCCGCCATCGACCGCACCAACATCGACCGGCTCAGCTTTGCCACCTGCGAGCACTCGTTTTTCCCCGGGCTGACGGCGGCGGCCCACCGGGATTTCTACGCCGAGCACTTTCCCCGCTTCAACGACAAGCGGTTCCATGGGCTGATGGAGTTTTTCGATCTGCCCACGGACAAGCGGCTGCGGAGCTTCTCCGCCGGTATGCAGAACCAGTTCGAGGTCATCATGGCGCTGTCGCAGGGCGCGGACTACATCCTGATGGATGAGCCCTTCGCCGGAAACGACATCTTCAACCGCGAGGACTTCTACAAGGTGCTGCTGGGTATCCTGACGGAGCGGGAGACGGTGCTTTTGAGCACCCACCTCATCGAGGAGGTGAAGGACTGCATCTCCCGGGCCGTACTCATCCGCGAGGGCGGCATCGTGGGGGACTGCTCCGCCGAGGAGCTGGAGGAGTCCGGCAGAGACCTGATGGGCTATATCAAGGAGACATATCACTACCGGCCGGAGCGTGTCAGTCAGGCGCTGGATGCCCTGACGGACGGAGAGGAGGGCGAGGACACATGAAACAGAGCCTTGCGGCTGCGGCGGCCATGCTGGTGCTGGCGGCGGCGGTACTGACGGCGGCCAATACGGCGCTGGACGCCACCGCCGTGCCGATGCCCTACACCGCCGTCCTCTCCCACGGCGACGCCGCAGCGGCGGAGGGCCTGCGCTTCCGCACCGCCGCGCGGTTCGGCAACTGCCTGCGGTGGGACACGATGTACGACGTGGGGGCCAATACGTGGGAGTCGGAGGAGTCCTTTGCCATGCGGGTCTACAACAACGCCTACACCCAGTATGACGATGTAGCGGATCGTCCATCGTGGGAGATCTTCAACACGCGGTACATCAATGCGGCGATCCGGCGGGACGATGCGCTGGGTGCGCACCTGCGGCAGGCCGCGGAGGCCCGGAATCGTGGGAACGGCTACGAAAGCAGCTACGCCGAGCGGGTAATGCTGCGGGACTACTATGAGGCGTATCCCCTGTACCTGGCGTCCGATGCGCACAGCGTGGGGCAGCTGTTTGACGACTACAGCGACTACGATGAGCTGACGTTCCCCATGTTCGACAGGCTGCGCATCCCGGTGGGGGATGCGGACTGGATGGAGCCCAGCGTTGTTACCGGCTCCTCCGGAAAGATGTATCTCACGGGCGACACGCGGCTGCGCACGCAAAACCGGTTCACACCGCTGTCGCTGGGGTGCGAGAGCGGTACGCTGGTGACGGTGGGCTTTTCCCCCGACGCGGAACCCCAGGCGGAATGGGCGCCGGAGGGCTTCGGGCTGTGGTACATCCCGTTCATCAAGGAGAGCGGCACCAGCCGGGCCGGAGGCGGCTACGCCTACACGCGGGTGGATGCGGACAATGCGCAGCTGGTGTGTGAGCTGGACATCGCCGCGCAGCGGGTGGTGGGCTTGCAGTACAGCGGCGACCGGTCAGAGGTGCTGCTGACCACCGCTGAGGACGGTCAGTACGTGCTGCGCATTCTGGACGCGGCGGACTTCCGCTGCAAGCAGATCGTCCCGCTGGTGGAGGTGGGCGAGCTGCTGCACTGGGAGGGCACCGTCGGCACCGGGGCCGGTTTTGCCTATCAGGAGAGCCGGTCGGACTACCCCACCGTGACCTATCACAGTGAGGACGACCTGCTGGTGGCCGCTGCGGGCAAGACGCTGGTGGTGCTGCTGCCGGAGGGCGGCGGCTGGGCCGTGGAGTTCACCACGCCGCTGCTGTGGCCCACATGGCAGGACGATGGAACGCTGGACTGGGGCGCGGCCATGCTGACGGACGCTGCGGACGCGTGGTACTACGGCAGCTCCACCATCGATCTGACGGACGAGGTGGACCGCATGCCCATGTGCTGGCAGGACGGGAAGCTGGCGCTGGCCGCCAACGACTACAGCGGCGAGCAGACGCTGGTGGAGGTCTACGACCGGACGGGGCTGCGGTACGGTGCGCTGCTGGACGCGGGGCTAAGTGCGCAGGAACGCTCCAGCTTCGGCTTCAGCGCGGCGCGGGAGTATCCCGAGCTGGTCTGGGAATAAACAAAAAAGCAGCCCTCCGGCACTTCTGTGAAGTGACCCCCAAAAGTTAGACAATATTTTGAAGTAAAAATTGTTCAAGCAG
>ERZ825384.3350-NODE-3350-length-14501-cov-3.612557_pt1 | contig 14501 bp, 9 predicted proteins | sample MGYA00519931_ERZ825384 | MGnify/ENA primary metagenome ERZ825384 (study PRJEB31778, sample SAMEA3449200) | human gut metagenome | biome: human gut; feature: human-associated habitat; material: faeces | place: United Kingdom | collected 2010/2012 ...
CTGTTTTTGCTCGATGGCAATCCGGTCTATCATACGGACCATGTGTTAGGTTTCTTTTCGGCTTTCAATCCGGATGCCGTGAAGAATGCCACTTTTTATAAAGGAAGTTTTCCGGCGGAATACGGCGGGAGGCTTTCTTCCGTTATAGATGTGCGTACGAATGAGGGGAACCGGAAAGAATATCACGGGAATATCTCGGTCGGCTTGCTGGCTGCGCGTGCCAATATCGAGGGGCCGATCATCAAGGACCGCTCTTCCTTCAACGTCTCGGTAAGGCGTACCTGGATGGAACTGATTACCTGGCCGGCCATGACGGCTGTGAATAAGAAGGCCGATATCGACGTGAAAGGCGGATACCATTTCTACGATATGAATGCCAAAGTCGATTATTCGTTTACGGACCGCAGCCGTGCCTATCTGAGTTTTTACATGGGAAGCGACAGTTACCGCAACGGTGAAGACTCGAAAGACATACATGGCGAGGACCGGGACTTCCGCTGGCGTTGGGGTAACCTGATCGGGTCTGCCGGATGGAACTACCTGATCAACCGGAAACTGTTTGCCTCTTTCACCGGAGGGTATACCCGCTATCGTTCGCATATAATCCAGAAGCAGAATGCTTTTGTCTCTTCGCCGGATAAGAGCGGGCAGGTCTATTTTCAGGAAGGGCATTATCGTTCGGCTATGGAAGATGTGAATCTGAGAGCCTCTTTCGACTATCGCCCGAATGTCGACCACCGGATCCGGATGGGAAGCGATTACCTGTTTCATCTTTTTCGTCCCGAACAGAGCAATATGAGTTCCTGGTATAAGGATTCGGTTGTTTCACAAATGAATAATACGGTCTTTTCGCATTCCCGGATTCATGGCCACGAGGTTTCCCTGTATGCCGAAGACGAAATGTCGCTGACCGACCGGCTGCGGGTGAATGCCGGGCTGCGCTTTACCCTTTTCCACGTGCAGGGAGAGACGTACCAGTCGTTCCAACCCCGTTTTTCCGCCCGCTACCTGTTAGGGCGGAACCTGTCGGCAAAAGTCTCCTATACGAAGATGAACCAATATATCCATTTATTGTCCAACAGCTATATCAGCCAGCCGACGGATATCTGGGTGCCGGTTACCGGGAATATCCGCCCGATGCATGCGCACCAGGTGACGGGTGGCCTGTTTTGGCATTATAAAGAATTGGATTTCTCGGCTGAAGGCTATTACAAACGGATGAATAATCTGGTGGAATATAAGGATAACGGTCCGGTTCTTCCCTCTTTTGAGGGGTGGGAAGACCGGGTCGGAGTGGGGAAGGGACGTTCTTACGGCTTGGAACTGATGGTGCAGAAAAAGACCGGGCGGTTTAACGGATGGATCGGGTATACGCTCTCCTGGTCCGATCGCTGGTTTCCGGATGGGACGGTCAACAAAGGACATCGTTTCCCCTCCAAATACGACAACCGGCATAAAGTCGATATCGTCGCTTCCTACAAACTTTCAAAAAAGGTGGAACTGACGGCAGCCTGGATGTATAAGTCCGGTAATCACCTGACGATTCAGGATGTGCAATACCGCCCGTTACCGGAGCTGACGGAGCGCGGCTATCAGGAGGAGCTTTGGTGGGGATATGGCGAGAACGCAAGTTCGCGCAACAATTACCAGCTTCCGGCTTACCACCGGCTTGATTTAGGTGCTAATTTCTACCGGTATAAGAAGAACGGGCGTATGGGAATCTGGAACCTGAGTCTTTGCAATGCCTATTTTAAGGCGAATCCTTTCTCAGTCCGGCCTATTTATTATCAAACGGAAAAAGGGCGGGAGGTCGTGTTGGAGCAGACCTTGTTGTTTCTTTTCGTCCCTTCTGTTTCTTATACATATAAATTTTGATGGCGATGAAGAAGATACTGTTTGCCTTGTGCCTGCTTTTGTTTGCCTCTTGTACCCGCGACGTGGTGCTGGTCCTTCCGCCCGTTTCTCCGCGCCTGGTGCTGAATGCTTCCGTTTCGCCGGATACGGATGTGACGGCTTTCTTGTCCAAAAGTTGGTTTGTCTTGGACACGGTTACGGACGACGGGGTCGAGGATGGCAGCATACAAGTGTTTATAAACGACCGTTTGCAAGGACGTATGCAGCCCGTTTCCGATAGCCGGTTTACAGGACGGTACGTGTTGCCCGGATGCCGTGTGAGGGCCGGCGATCGCTTACGGCTGGAAGCAGAGGCGGGTGGTTTCGATCCGGTAGGGGGAGAGACAGTTATCCCGGATCCGGTGGAGGTGTTGTCTGTCGATACGGTCCGTTTTACCCGCTTTGGTTATGGAGGATATGAATATCCTTCCATACGGCTGTATGTCCGGTTTCGTGACAAGCCGGATAAACGAAACTATTATCGCTTGATAATTGAAAAACAGACAGAGTTCCAGAAGGGAGACAGTGTGATAACCTGTAGTTCGATGTACCGGTCAGAACTTAATTATACGGATTGGTTGGGCGTAGTTTATGAAGATCCGGTATTTCGTTCGACAGTGACGAATCCGGTTATCGAGCAGTTAGATGGGACGACTTGCCGGGGCACGTTTACGGACGATATGTTCGATGGCAAAGACTATACGGTCCGCTCTTCTTTCTGGCCTGTCGATAGTTCCTTTAAGGGCGATTCTGTAACGACAACGGTGCATTATGATATTCGTCTGATGGCTATTTCGGAAGAATACTATCGGTATCTGGTTGTAATCCGTAATTTCTCTATCTCGTTGGGTGATGCTTACTTAGATGGTTTGGTGGAACCCACCGCCACTTATACGAATGTCGAAGGTGGTTTTGGAATTGTTGCCAGTTGCCAACTGGCCCATCGCCGTTTTACAATGCCTTTCGGTGATAAAGAACCCTCTTGGAATCCGTTTGCCGTTTATGATTGATTTAAAAAAATTTCCGGATCGAGTAGGGGTTTTTCCTGTTTTCCTGTCTTATGGATGAAAAGTCAATAAAGATAAGATGAAGAAGTTTATGTCGAGAGGATGGTTTACCTGTGTTTTTGTGTGTTTGAGTTGTTTTTTGATATCGGAGAAGTTGTCGGCAGAGGTAAATGGTGGAGATGAGGTTCGAACGGTTACATTGAACATGTGGAACGTTTCTTTGAAGGAGATTCTGACAGAGATCGAGAAGCAGGCCGGAGTGACTTTTTCGTATGAATCATCTTTGTTGAAAGAGTTTCAGAAAACGAGTTTCAAAGTGAACGATGCTGCATTGGACGATTGTCTGGCACGACTTTTTGCCGGCTATCCGTTCGTGTACAAGAGGACAGGAAATATTGTCGTTCTGAAACGTAAACCCAGACAGGTCACGATCAGCGGTTTTGTGCGGGATAAAACTTCCGCAGAATCCCTGGTCGGGGCTTCTGTGTATGAAGTGAACAGCCTGAGCGGTGTGGCTGCCAATACCTATGGATTCTTTAGTCTTTCGTTGCCTGTACCGTCGGGCAGTGATGGTGCTCCCGTTCGTTTGCAAGCGTCTTATATCGGTTATGAGAGCCATCTGTTCACAATTCCGGTGTTGAAGCAAGACACAGTCTTGGTAATCGATTTGCAGCCTAATGCCGCAATCGGAGAAGTGTTGGTGACAGCCTTGGAAACAACCCGCCAAACGGTCCGTAGTACGCAAATGGGAACATTGGAGGTGAATCATGCTACTATTCGTGCGACTCCGACTTTGTTGGGGGAGGCCGATATTATCCGGACCTTGCAATTGACACCTGGAGTGTCGGCTGGGACGGAAGGTATTTCTGGTTTGTATGTCAGGGGTGGAAATTCGGATGAGAACCTTTTTCTTGTCGATGGTAATCCTGTCTATCAGGTGAATCATATTGGCGGTTTTTTCTCTGCGTTCAACAATGAGGCGATTAAAGGCATGAATTTCTTCAAAGCCGGTTTCCCGGCCCGTTACGGCGGACGCCTTTCTTCGGTGGTGGATGTGCATACCAAGGAGGGGAATATGAAAGAATTTCATGGATCCGCCTCTTTAGGGTTGGTTTCCGGTAATCTGAATCTGGAAGGGCCGATTTGGAAAGACCGGACTTCTTTCAATATAGCGCTTAGGCGTACGTGGTTGGATGTGCTGACGGCTCCTGTGTTGGCGATTGTAAATAAGAAAAATAAAAAGAATGGGGAACGTATTAATGTCCGTTATGCTTTCCATGATTTGAATGCTCGTATCGACCATCGTTTCAGCGACCGGAGTAGGATGTATTTGAGCCTCTATAACGGGAATGATGTCTTGAAAGTAGGAAGTGAAGATTTTGCTTATTCCGAATATACAAGCGAATATCGTAATACGATCGACGCCTATATGCGTTGGGGGAATTTGGTCGCTTCTGCTGGCTGGACGTATGCGTTCAGTAATAAGTTATTCGGAAAATTGTCCGGTTTCTATACGCGATATCGTTCTAAAATCAGATATAAAGAGGAAGATGTTTTCGGTAAGGAAGGTGATTCCGGATATAAGTATTCTTTGGACGAGACGACCAATGTGACAGGAATCACGGATTTTGGTGTTCGTACCTCGTTTGATTATCGACCGGTGGCGGCACACCATATCCGTTTTGGCGGTGATTACCTGATTCATTATTTTCAACCGGAGTATAACCGGATGAAAGCATTGGACAATAGTCTGCCGGATTCTATGCAGATTGCTAAAACTTTTTCCGACGACAAGTTGTGGGCACATGAATTGGCTGCCTATGCTGAAGATGATTGGTCGATTTCCGATGCTTTTCGTTTAAATGTCGGACTTCGTTTCAGTCTGTTTAATATTGATAACAGGACGTATACCGGTATTGAGCCGCGTGCTTCTATGCGCTGGTTGCTTTCACCGGATGTTAGTTTGAAAGCTTCTTACTCCCGTATGAACCAGTATGTACATTTGATCAGTAACAGCTTTATGGATTTGCCGACTGATTCTTGGATGCCGGTGACTAATAAGTTGAAGCCGCTTGTCAGTGACCAGATTTCTTTGGGTGGTTATTACAATTGGAATCAGCTATTGGATTTTTCTGTTGAAGGTTATTATAAATGGATGAACAACTTGTTGGAATATAAGGATGGTTATAGTCTGATTCCTTCATCCGTTTCATGGGAAAATAAGATGGCTTCCGGTGAAGGGCGTGCTTACGGAGTGGAGTTTATGGTTCGTAAGCAAACAGGAAAAACAACCGGATGGGTCGGGTATGCGCTGGCGTGGGCAGATCGCCAGTTTGACGAAATAAATAAAGGACGGCGCTATCCTTCCCGTTACGACAATCGGCATAAATTGAATATTGTTGTCATGCATAAACTCTCCAAAAAAGTAGAGCTGTCGGCTGCCTGGACTTATTCGTCTGGTAATTATACAACATTGTCACTGGAAAATTATTATCCGAGTGACCATCTGCACCAACCGGGAGAAAGACCTTTCTGGGGGAATGGGACTGGTGAAGATTATTATGACCAACGTAATAATTATCAACTTCCTGCCTACCATCGTTTGGATGTGGGCATTAATATATATCGTCCTAAAAAGAAGGGGCGTATGGGAATTTGGAATATTAGTATTTATAACGTGTACAGCCGGATGAATCCTATCCTGGTTTATAAAGGAGATGTCAAAGAGGAGGCTGGATCAGACGACTATGGGAATCCGAATGTCACCTATCGGAATGCATTCAAGTCTATTGGTATTTTTCCGATCATACCGTCGGTTTCATATACATATAAATTTTGAAGGAGGAAAAAGATGAGATATAATATTTGTATATTGGTTTTGTTGTTGTTTGTCTTGTCCGGTTGCGAGAAAGAGATAAATTTGGAACATATGCGTCCTGAACCCAAACTGGTGTTGAATTGTCTGGCCGTACAAGGTGATACACTATCGGTAGAACTTTCCCGTACCTGGTTTTATGCGGATAATAAGGTCAAAGATATTTTTGTGTCTGGTGCGGATGTAAAACTTTATGTGAACGATGTGTTCCGGGAATCATTGTCCGAAGTGGCCGTAAAGTATGAAGAGCTTGATATCGATGCCGTTCGTTACAAATCTTCATCTTATATACCTGTGGCGGGCGATCGGATACGCCTTGTGGCTTCTCGGAATGGTTTTAAGGATGTGGAGGCCGTGACGGAAGTCCCGCGCCCCTGTTCTGTCTCGGGTTTCGAACTTCAACAGGAGAGTGTAAGAGATACTACTGAATGGTTTGATGATGCATATATACATTTGGCTCAAAATAATACCGTGTGCTTCACTCTTCACGACGAACCAGGCGAAGACAATTATTATCTGATTTATTTCCGTCAGGGAAATATTTGGGGAGGAGAAAACGATACCGTTTATTCCTGGTATTCTTTTAGGCCTGATTATGGTAGTGAACCGGTATTTGCTGTTCAGAATTCGGCTTTAGATCAGATTTTCGGATATGATGGTGTGGGTGGTTATAACGGACTCGCTTTTTCGGACGAGTTGTTCGATGGGAAAAGCTATCAGTTTAAGATCCCTTGGAAAATAAGTCTTAGCTATACTCAGAGTGTCGATTATACCCCCTACATATACCGTTGTTATCTGTATTCCGTTTCTCGCTCCTATTATAATTATATGAAAACCATGAATGATTTGTATGAGAGTGGCTTTGTCGGCGATCTGGCGGAAATAGGCTTTGCCGAACCGGTCCGCATCTATTCGAATGTAGAAGGCGGAACCGGTATTTTAGGCGGCAGCTGCATGGAGTCCTGGGAATTTACAAGTGAATGATCAAGTCTACGCTTACCGGATAATGGTCCGAAATCCCTTCAGTTTCTATTCCGTTGTGGATATGGGCGTCGACACACCGGGAAACCAGGGATGGAGAAACCAGTATATAATCCAACCGTTCGCTTATCCCGTGCAGACGGGTGTCGCCATGTTGCCATCGGTAAAGGAAAGCGGTCGGGAATGTCGTTCGTTTATCGGCAGGGACATACAAACGGCATATATCGGTCAGCCCGATGGATAGGAATTGGGACAGAACTGAATAATCAAGCCGTCCGTCACGCATATTCCGGTATGTTTCTTGTTCGGCATCCCATTTCTGCTTGTTTTTGATGAGTTGGGCGTGTGTTTCCACCCAATCGGCATCGAAAGGCGAATAGGCGTTGAAATCTCCCATGACCATACAGTTGTCCAACTGATTGTCCTGTATGTATTTTGTCAGCATTTGCGCTTCTTTCAGTCGGAACTTCCAGTCGTGAGGGCTGAGATGGGTGACGATGATATCCAATCCATACGTTTTTACGTGCAGCATGCCGTGCCAGAAATCTTCTACTTGTTTCTTTACGACCGTGATCGGTTCGTTGGAAGTTATGCCGACCGGGTATCCTTCTTCTTTCACGATGGCATAATACTTATGCCCGTATTCGGAGGCTAGTTGGCCTAAATTTTTTTCTGTAAATCCAACCAGTTCGGTTATGGCCAGAATGTCCGGTTGCTGTCCTTTTATCCAGTCGATAAAGTTTGCTCGCCGGGAAGCATCATGTTCGAAACCGTTCCAAATATTGTAGGATATAACCCGTAGTTTCTCTTTTCTTGCTGGTTGCCCGTTGCTTGTTATGGGAAATAACGATATGAGCAGTAAGGTATAGAGTATATGATGTAGTTTCATGGTTCTATTGTTTTGACACATTTAAAAGTGGGTGTTGCGATAATTTTGTCTATTATTTCTTTATGTTCAGTTACCGATCCGGAACATTCCGATCTTGCCTGCCGGATAGAACATGAACTGGCGTTCCATCTTTCCGCGGATCGGATTGTATTCGTAGTTAACCCCTACGCCGACCCTGAAGCCGCTGTCGTTCACCTTGAATTCGAATGCTCCGCCTACGTTTGTATGGTTGTAAAACGGGTTCATCAGCATATGTGGGTTGTTTCTTTCGTTGTGATCGTAAAACGTATATTGTCCCCATCCTCTCACTGTCATCCAGTCGGTCACGTCATAGCTGGCCATCGCATTGAACCCGCCCATGAATTGGGGGGAAGGATTGAACGGGGTGAAATAGCGTCCGCCGAAAGCGCCTCCCGACAGGGAGAACCGGTCGTATGTCCATAGTAGTTCCGTGTTGATCCGGGTAAGACCACCGATGCCGGGCCATGTGTATTGTTGTCCGCTTGTGATAAAGGCCACTTGTTCGCTGACGGGGATGATCGATACTTCATGGAAATCCAATGCCATCGGCGAAACACGTCTTAACATCGGTGTGTAGGGATTGAAGAAAGGCTGGTAGGCAGCAGATGAAATAATCATGTCCATCGGGCGTTCCTGTTCATATGCGGATTGGACCGGAAGATCGGGAATGAATTCACGCAACTTGGCTTCGATCAGTTGCCTGTCCGATGGCGTGAAACTTTTGTATGTGAATTTGGGCAGGTTCAAGTCGAAAACCGCCCGTTTGGGTACTGCCACCATTCGTCCTTCTTTGGTTCTGATCCAAGTCAGATCAGATTGTGCTTGCAAACATAATGCGCACAATAACAATATGATTAAACTAATTCCCCGCTTCATACAACAACTCATTTAATTTCTGCGAAGATAAAAATAAATTTAGATATTTGTGTATAAATAATGAAGATCGGTGCAACTATCCGGAAATCTGTTTCATCATGTAATCAGAGAGTAGCAAGTATTTATGGACGAACAACTGTTAATCGACGGATGTAAGCGTGGCGAAGCATTGGCTCGTAAAGAATTATATGAACTGTACGCACCTGCCATGATGAGCGTGTGTGTCCCGGTCAATTTGGTGATTAATTTGTGGGACAATCCGGATTGGAATGTGTACGTCTCCGGGGGGGCAGCATGATAGAGAAAGGAGTGCGCTTCGAGTTTTGAAAATCAATGGCATAGTATAAACTATTATGTGCTTCCGCTTGTTATATTTTATAGTTACTTAAAAAAATAGGCGATGAAATTCTTTATTGACACAGCTAATCTGGATCAGATCCGGGAAGCAAATGAATTGGGTGTACTAGACGGTGTTACCACCAACCCTTCTCTGATGGCGAAAGAGGGTATCAAGGGAGTAGAAAACCAGCGTAGACATTACATCAAAATCTGCGAAATGGTGGATGGGGATGTGAGTGCCGAAGTGATTGCCACAGACTACGAAGGCATGATCAAGGAAGGTGAGGAACTGGCCGGACTAAATCCGCATATCGTAGTGAAGGTCCCTTGTATAGAAGCCGGAATCAAGGCAATCAAGTATTTTTCAGGTAAAGGCATCCGTACGAATTGTACGCTTGTCTTTTCTCCGGGACAGGCATTGTTGGCGACCAAAGCGGGTGCGACGTATGTTTCTCCTTTTGTCGGCCGTTTGGACGACATTGCGAGTGACGGAATCGAACTGGTGCGTAAGATTGTTGAGATGTACGATTACTACGATTACGAGACGCAGGTGCTGGCAGCCTCCATCCGTTCTACACAGCATATCATTCAGTGCGTGGAAGCCGGAGCCGATGTGGCAACCTGTCCGCTTTCTGCTATCAAAGGCTTATTGAAACATCCGCTTACCGATAGTGGCTTGGCAACTTTCCTTGCCGACTATAAGAAGGTGAACGGATGATTTTCTTCCTCTTTTTATTCACTCTTTAGGCTTTTTACCGGGTTGCTCGAAGCTGCCCGGTAACTGTGCCATCCTACCGTTAGTAATGTGATGGCCAGGACGATGCCTCCGCCCATTAGGAAATAGAGTGGGGAAATGCTTATCCGGTTGGCGAAACTTTCCAGCCAACGGTTCAGCAGTACCCAGGCAAGAGGTGTTGCAATCACGAATGCCACTGCTATCCATTTGACGAACTGTCGGATCAGTAGTAACATGATGCTTCGTGTGCTGGCTCCATTCACCTTTCGGATGCCGATCTCTTTGGTCCGCTGTTTGGTCGCGTACAAAGCCATTCCAAACAGGCCGAAGCAGGTCAGGAGGATACTGATGATGGAATACATCAGCAATAAGTTCGCCATATCGGTCGTCCTGTGGTTGCGTTGCATGAATACTTCGTATACATCTATATAGGTGAAGTATTCATTAGGGTTTACCTTTTTCCATACCGCTTGTAACGTTTCCATCCCTTCCTTTTTCTGTTTTTCATTCAGTCTGACATAGAGTGTCCGGTAGTGTTGGTTGCCGGCGTTATTGAGATAGATTAAGGAAGGCATCGCTTCTTCTTCCAGCGTATTGATATAGAGGTCGCTGACAATCCCGCAGATTGTACATGCCTGTTTTGGATCCCCGGCCAGGACATTTTGGAAGGATTTGTCATACCGGCTGACCAGTTGGCCGACAGGGTTTTCACCGGCCGGGATCAGTATGTCCGCATATCTCCGGTTTATGTAGACTGGTTGGTCATATTTCTGCATGGCTTCCCGGGGAGCCAGTCCTTGGTGGATTTGTAGGTTCAGGGTTTGCAGGAGATCTTCTTCGCCCATGTATTGGACCGACGAATAGTAGGATTCTGATCCATCTTTGTTTTCAACAATGATCTGTTGGAGCCAGGCGAAGAGGAGGGAACCTCCGGCACGTGTGACGGAGGCTATTTCCGGTCTGTTCTTCAGTTCGGCTGCGAATGTGTTGACATCCAGTTTCCCTCCTTTCCAGCTTCCGATTTCGATTAGATTGCGGTAGCATTCGCCTTTCTTTTGTGTCAGTTTCAATTGTGCATGGATGGTGAGTGCTCCGATAACTAGCCCGATGGAGATGATATACTGCATGACGGAGAGAGCGGTGACGACCTTTCTTTTTTTGTTTCCGGTGAAGAACAGGCGGTAGTTGCTATCCGTCAGGTTGGCGATTTTCCGGCTCATGTAGCAAGCTGGGATAACGGACAGGATCAGGATTAGTCCGCAGATAACGGGTAGCACCTGCCTGTTCAGAAAAAATCCGGTGGTGATCCTTCCGGACATGATCCGGTTGAAAACGGGGATCAGGTCGTGGGCGATCAGCAACGAGAGCAGGAAGGCGATGCCGACTGTGAGGAATGTATCCAGAAACAATTGGTAGTTCATCTCTGCTTGTGTGGCTCCCATCAGCTTTTGTGTGTGTATGATCCGTATCTGTTGAAGGATCCGGGAGAAACTGAGATTGATATAGTTAGAGCAGGCGATCAGCAGGATCAGTAAGGCTGATATCAGCCCGATGAGTAACAGCGATTGCTGGGAACGGGCGATATAAGGAATCGATTCCTGCGTATAGTGTTGGAAATAGGATTCTTGTAAGGTATAGAAATAGTATCGCCCTTTCTCCTGTTGCAGGGTAGGGACTCCGTCTGCTTTGATCTTTTGGGCGAATTGTTCTTTGTCGAACGAGGGGGAGACTTTCAAAAGGGCGACTCCTCCACCGTAATAGTCTTGTCCGATACCGGTGAGCATGTCGAATTTGAGGTAGGACTGAGAATGTTCTTTCAATACGGCAGCAATTTGGAAAGGGCGGGAAAGGGGTGTTGTTTCGTCCTCATAACGTATGCCTCCGTCCGCCAGGTCTATTTGGACAATCTTTCCTACCGGGTTTGTTTTTCCGAATAGTTTCCGGGCACATGATTCGCTTAGCGCGGCTTTGTCCGGGGAGGCAAGGGCGTCATGCAGGTTGCCGTGCAGTACTTCATATTCGAAGAAGCGGGCAAAAGTAGTGTCTGTTATGGTAATCAGGATTGGGTCGTATTTTTTATCCCCTATGGTGACGGAGTTGCAATCGATTGAGCCGAAGCGCAGGTAATCTTCCACTTCCGAATATTGCTCTTTTAGTTGAATCGGGATCTTTCCAACAATAAAAGATACCTTTTCTCCTGACTTCAGCGGCGAATCCTGGGCCATATAGACGATCTTTTCTTTGTTCGGATTATCAGCCTCGATGTTGAATTCATATATGACGAAGGCTGCCAGCAGGTTTGTACAGGCAATCCCGATTGCCAAGCTGACAATCGAAATAATGGAAAACGTTTTATTGCGCCACCAACTACGGAGGACCAGTTTGAGTGCTACGGCTTTCATGACTTTTGTTTTAATACGGATCAAAGCTATCCCCTTTCTGTGGATGTCGCAAAGGATAGTTCTTTTTTCTTCGGGAAACCGAAAATTTGTCTAATTATTGGACAATGGGACCGTCATTGAGTGAAGGGAAATGTTTAGGTGTAACTTGTTTTCGACAATGTCGAGAATATATGTAACATTGTGGGGAACAAATTACGTTTGATTGCGGATTTCTTGATAGAAAATATAATTTTGTAATCAGAAAAAATGAAACTATGCTGGATGGGAAAATAATTCTTGTGGATGATAACGAAGCAGTGTTGAAAACATTGAAAATGATTCTGGCACGCGAGTTCAAGACGCTAGTAGGAGTGTCCGTACCGACACTTTTGCCGGCTTTGTTGCGTGAGGGCGATGTCGATATTGTCCTGTTGGATATGAATTTTGTGACCGGACGGCAGGATGGAAGCGAGGGCTTGTTTTGGCTGGATCGGATTGTGGGGCGTCCCGATCCGCCGCAGGTGGTCTTGATCACGGCCTTCGGAGATATTGAACTGGCGGTTTCCGCCTTGAAAAGGGGAGCGGCTGACTTTGTTGTCAAACCGTGGGATAACGAGAAGCTGGTAGCGATTTTACAAGGGGCTTTCCGGCGCAGGCGGAAGGTGCGGACAGAAGCGGCTTCGATGAGGCGGATATCGGCAGAGGAGGAGAATGGGCAGGTCGTTTCCCTTTTGGTCGGGTCTCTGTTAAAGAAATACGCACAGGCGTATGGAAAACAATTGCCGGTTGTCACTTCCGGCGGATTGGATAAACTCTCCGGTCTGATCCGGCAAGGGGATCTTTCGGCTTTGCAACAAACAATCGAGCGGGCTGTCTTGTTGACGGACTCGTCTTCGCTTGGGGCGGACGATTTCCATATCGAAAAAACGGCTTCCGCATCCCGTCCGGTGACATTGGAGGAGATGGAGAAGCAGTTTATCAGTGAGGTGCTGCGCGAGAAGAACGGCAACCTGACACTTTGTGCCCAACAGTTGGATATCAGCCGGCAGACGCTATATAACAAGATACGGAAGTACGGTTTGTAGCCGGATAGACACCCTTATCGTACAACGATCATTACATAATCCCGTTCGTGCACTTTCGGGTTATCCAGCAGTTCGACCAACTTCTTTTGCTTGGGCGAGCCGGTGCGCTTTACCAGTTCGCGCATCTCGGTGACGGTACGGAGCATGTACAGGCAATCGTCCGTTTGTCCGTCCGGCCAGAAAGGCATCCCGTCGTCTAGGTCGTTAATGAAGCCCCTGTTTTTGTCAGCCGGCAGCATGACCGTGCGTCCTTCTTCTTTCAAGTAGACCGCCTGGTGGGTCAGGCTCGGTTTGTAGTCATATTCCCAGCCGAGCCAGTTTGCGATGATTCGTCCCCCCTTTTGATAAAGGCCCATGAACAAACCTTTGGGGTTCTCGTAAAAAGTTTTCAACCACATTTTGCCTTTGGGAATTTTAGCATCTGCCATCTCTTTCAGGTTAAGCCCTTGCTCCCCGTAACGGATAGCGTAGAGCGGGGCGACGGTTTGCGGATCGCGTAACTGGTAGACGGTGTCGCAATAGGGCATCATGAAAGTCATCCGGTCTTGTCCGGTGTTCCAGTAAAACGTTTGGAAGAACGGAATGTTGTCGGTCATCGTGCGCGGGGCCAACTCCCCTTCTTTCAACCTGAATTTGCAGAGCGTATCGCCTTGGAGGTTGAACGTCGTGATTCCGTCCGGTTCTCCCGTTGCCTCACTTTGGTTACATAAGGTATAACCAGTGGAGGAGAAACCAAGTAGTTTGTCGTCGCGTCGACCGAGCGGATATTTCTCGATGGGGCTTTCGGGGAAGATGTAACTTTGGATCGTCAGCATCGTATCCAGTGGCGGCAAGACACTGATGCAGGGGATGCTGTCCGTCCCGGTTCTCCGCGTTTCCTGAGTCTTCCCGCTAAGGGCGACATACATGCGGGTGGTTTTCTTATCGTAAAACATGTTCTGCCCGTTCATCTCGTTGTTCCATTTATAAGCCAATGCCTTGAAGCCATACCGTTTGCTCGGAATACCTTGTTTCCGGTAGTAGATGCGCGGGTTGTTGAATGTGATAAAGGCATTGCTATCCGGTAGCTCGATTGCCTGGGTGACGGTGAACCGGGCATCTCCGACGGTATAGTATTCGATCTCGGAGGCGATCTGGCTCAACTTCAACGGAGCGGGTTTCCTGGAGGCTTGTTCCACATCTACGATTTTTACGGGTTCGGAACGGTCTATCTGGGCTTCCATCTGTGGGGCGGCCGGGATGTGCCGTGCTTTTTCTTCCGTCTGCTTGCATCCGGTCGTTATCAGTAAAACGGATAGGATACCTATGGTAAAAAGGTGCTTTTTCATCTTGAATCTGTATTTGTAGCGAATGTAATGATTTATTATGAGCCTGTTTAAATTTCCCTGAAATAAATTTTGCATAGCCTTCATCGGCCA
>ERZ825384.3374-NODE-3374-length-14413-cov-6.166040_pt1 | contig 14413 bp, 8 predicted proteins | sample MGYA00519931_ERZ825384 | MGnify/ENA primary metagenome ERZ825384 (study PRJEB31778, sample SAMEA3449200) | human gut metagenome | biome: human gut; feature: human-associated habitat; material: faeces | place: United Kingdom | collected 2010/2012 ...
CCTCTTCCAGCTTCTTCTGTACCGGAGCGATGAAAGCGGCTATATACTTGTCGCGCGATGCCTTGGTTTCGTTCAGTTTCTCCTTGATGTGGTAGTAGACTTCCTTCTCCGTGTACTTCAGCGAAAGGTCTTCCAGTTCCGACTTCAATTTGTACAGACCCAGCTTATGGGCGAGGGGAGCGTACAGATAGGCGGCTTCATTGGCCACCTGCCTGCGTGCTTCGTCGTTCTCGCACTCCTTTATCTGGCGCATGATGTTCACGCGGTCGGCAATCATGATGAGGATAACGCGCATGTCCTCTGCAAAGGACAGCAGCAGGTTGCGGAAGTTCTCCGACTCGATGGTGGGGCTTTTGGCGTAAAGTTCGTTTACCCGTATCAGTCCGCGTATGATGCCCGCCACATCCTCGCCGTAGTTCCGTTCCACTTCTTCGGCGGTACAGGTGCCGCAGCGCACGGAGTCGTGGAGCATCAGTCCCAGGATGGATGCCCGCCTCATGCCTATCTCTTCCGCCACGATAACGGCGGTCTGCATATCCTTTATAATCGGGTTCAGCCCGAAGATATCCCGCTGTATGCGGTTGTTCTGTATAGAGTTTACAAGATGTGTTTTCAGCTTTCTGCAATCGCCCTTGCGGAGCGTCTCTCCGGAAAGCTGCAATAATTTTCGGTAGAGCACGAAGAGCAAACGCTTCTCTTCGGCTGTGAAAAATTCATCTGTTTCCATAATTGTCCGTATTTTCTGCTGTAAAGGTAGTTTTTTTCTTCCTTTTCATGACGGTGCTTGTGCTTTTTTTGTATTTTTGGGCATCAATTAATTAATTTAGATATTATGATAACACTCCAAGACAAAGAACTACTTGCCAAGAAAGGCATATCGGAAGAACAGATAGCCGAACAGCTGGCCTGCTTCGAAAAGGGATTTCCATATTTAAAGTTGTCTGCCGCTGCTTCCGTGGAGCAGGGTATACTGGCTCCGGATGCCGATGAGCAGAAAAAATATCTGAATGCGTGGGAAGCATATACTCAGACAGACAAAACGGTGGTGAAATTTGTTCCGGCATCGGGCGCGGCAAGCCGTATGTTTAAGAATTTATTTGAATTCCTCGGAGCGGAATACGATGCTCCCCAGTCAAGTTTTGAGAAAACATTCTTCGAGAAAATCGAGAAGTTTGCTTTTTACGATGACTTGAATGCCGCATGCCAAAAAACAGCCGGTAAAGATATTCCCGCGTTGCTGGCCGCCGGAAATTACAAAGCTGTGGTTGCCGCATTGCTCGAATCGGCGGGCTTGAATTACGGTGCGCTTCCGAAAGGACTGTTGAAGTTCCATAAGTACGAAGATGGCAGCCGTACCCCGTTGGAAGAGCATCTGGTGGAAGGTGCGCTCTATGCGGCCAACAAGAACGGCAAGGTGAATGTGCATTTCACCGTATCTCCCGAACATCGTGCGCTGTTCAAGGCATTGGTGGACGAGAAAGCGGCCGCTTATGCCAAGAAATACGGTGTGGATTACAATATCAGCTTCTCCGAGCAGAAGCCGAGCACCGATACCATTGCCGCCGATATGGAAAACAAACCTTTCCGCGATAACGGCAAGCTCCTGTTCCGTCCGGGCGGCCACGGCGCATTGATTGAAAACCTGAACGACCTCGATGCCGATGTAATCTTCATCAAGAACATCGATAACGTTGTGCCCGATAAACTGAAGGGCGATACCGTATTATATAAGAAACTGATTGCGGGCGTACTCATCACATTGCAGCAGCAGGCATTCGCTTACCTGCAACTGCTGGACAGCGGCAAATATACGCACGAACAGATTCTCGACATCCTGCAGTTTGTACAGAAGAAACTGTTTTGCAAGAATCCGGAAACGAAGAACCTGGAAGATGCCGAACTGGTGATTTACCTGAAAGAAAAGCTGAACCGCCCGATGCGTGTTTGCGGTATGGTGAAGAACGTAGGCGAGCCGGGTGGCGGCCCGTTCCTTGCATATAACAGTGACGGTACGATTTCCCTGCAAATCCTCGAAAGCTCACAGATTGACATGAACGATCCGGAGAAGAAAGATATGTTTGAAAAGGGTACGCACTTCAATCCGGTAGATTTGGTTTGTGCCGTACGCGATTATAAAGGTCACAAATTCGACTTGGTGAAGTATGTGGATAAGGCAACAGGCTTTATTTCCTATAAGTCGAAGAACGGTAAAGACCTGAAAGCCCTGGAACTTCCCGGACTTTGGAACGGTGCGATGAGCGATTGGAACACGGTCTTTGTAGAAGTACCCCTGACTACATTCAATCCGGTTAAGACGGTGAACGACTTGTTGAGAGAGCAACATCAATAACAGCATCTGCATTTGGTTAACTTCATAGCCTCTGTGAAGTTAACCAAGTGGGTAGTAATATGTTAATATCATAATTACGGGAAGTTAACTCGATACGGTGAATGAAGTTAACTTCCCGTATTTCTTTTTATATCGTTTTTTCTCCCTATCTTTGCGACAATTCTATAATAACTGATACTGAAATGAAAAAGATTTTACTGTTAGGTTCCGGTGAGCTGGGTAAGGAATTCGTGATTTCCGCTCAGCGCAAGGGGCAATACATCATTGCCTGCGACTCTTATGCCGGAGCACCCGCCATGCAAGTGGCAGACGAATGCGAAGTGTTCAGTATGCTGGACGGTGACGCATTGGAACGTGTAGTACGCAAACACCGGCCGGATATTATTGTACCGGAAATTGAGGCTATCCGTACGGAACGCTTGTACGATTTTGAGAAAGAAGGTATTCAGGTTGTGCCCAGCGCCCGCGCAGTAAACTTTACCATGAACCGTAAAGCCATCCGCGACCTTGCCGCCAAGGAACTGGGACTGAAGACCGCCAAATATTTCTATGCCACTTCTTTGGACGAACTGAAAGCCGCTGCCGAAAAAATCGGTTTCCCCTGTGTGGTAAAACCGTTGATGTCTTCTTCCGGTAAAGGACAATCGCTCGTGAAGAGCGCCGACGAACTGGAGCATGCCTGGGAATACGGTTGCAATGGTAGCCGTGGAGATATAAAGGAGCTTATCATCGAAGAGTTCATTAAGTTCGACAGTGAGATAACCTTGCTGACAGTTACCCAAAAGAATGGTCCCACTCTGTTCTGTCCGCCTATCGGCCACGTACAAAAGGGTGGTGACTATCGCGAGAGTTTCCAGCCTGCCCATATAGATCCCGCTCATTTAAAGGAAGCGCAGGATATGGCAGAGAAAGTAACCCGTGCCCTGACAGGCGCCGGTTTGTGGGGAGTGGAATTCTTCCTGAGCCACGAGAACGGCGTTTACTTCTCCGAACTCTCTCCGCGTCCGCACGATACGGGTATGGTGACACTGGCAGGAACGCAAAATCTGAATGAATTCGAATTGCATTGCCGTGCCGTACTTGGCCTGCCTATTCCGGGTATCAAGCAGGAGCGGATCGGTGCAAGTGCCGTTATCCTGTCGTCCATTGCCAGTCAGGAGCGTCCTAACTATCGCGGTATGGAAGAGGTGGCCAAAGAAGAAGATACTTACTTGCGCATCTTCGGCAAACCGACTACCCGTGTCAATCGCCGTATGGGCGTTGTATTATGTTATGCGCCGCTGGGCAGCGACCTTGATACGCTGCGCGATAAAGCCAAACGAATAGCCGAGAAAGTAGAAGTGTACTAAGCCTGAGTTAAGTACATTTAAATATAAAGTGTGAAGTATAACGGTGCCCCAACCGCATGGTTATACTTCATACTTAAATAACGTTTAATCAAACAATCCCGGGTAAATCTCTCCACCCAGTTCGCTCACATTCAGTTGTTGCTGTAACTTTCCGTCCGGCGAATAGAACAGTTGGAATTCTTCATTGGAATTGTAAACTTCCACTTCGATAACAATTATTGTAGGATGTTTGGGGAAAGTGATTATTCTCACATCTTTTAATCTCATGGAAGACATAATGCTTTCCATAAACGCTTCGGCAACGGGAGCGGGAACTTTCTCCAGCGACTCCACGTCATTCTCCGTCATTACCCATTGGGCATTTTCATCGAACCACACATCTATCTCCCGATTGTCCATAACGAACTCCGCCACATAACATCCCGCCATCTGTTCCCATTCCACATTAACGGCTTGCGGGTACATCTTCTCAAAGGCAGCCTGTATTTTCGCGGGAAGCTCTTTGGCAAAGGCGGAAGCGGAAACAAGCAGTAGCATACTTGCTACGAAACAAAATCTAAATCTTTTCATCTTAAAATACAAAACATAAAGTATAAAATATGAGGTATAACAATGCCCCGTCCGCATGGTTCATACCTGATACCTCATATTTTATACTTTATGTTTCGTATATCAAACATTCAGCCTTCCCTTGTAGGAAAATGCTTTCTTCCCGAAATCAATATCCGGCAATACGGCATCAGCGGCAAACAACCCGTAAACGGATGACCCCGAACCACTCATTGATGCATAGAAAGCACCCTGCCTGTACATCTCTTCCTTTATTTCTCCGATAGCGGGAAATTGAGGAAACACGCTCTCTTCAAAGTCATTCATCATATACTCTCTCCATTCTTCAACGGGCAGCTGTATCGTTTCCTTTAGTGACCGCTGCGGACGGCGCGGCTTTATTTGCGAAAAGGCGTCCCGTGTGGAAACGAATATGTCCGGCTTTACCAACCAAAGCTGATACCCCTTCAACGACAAAGAAACAGGTGAGAATATATTCCCGATACCTTCCGCGTAAGTGGGGGCGTTCCGGATAAAGAAAGCGCAATCCGCACCCAGACGGGCCGCGTGTTCTTCCAGTTTGTCAAGACTCAAACCGAGATTGAATTTCTCATTCAGCAGTTTCAGCATAAAGGCGGCGTCAGCCGAACCGCCCCCCAATCCGGCTCCCGAGGGGATACGCTTGAACAGATGAATATCTACCGGCGGCAGGTCGAACAACTCATCCAGCAGTTTATAAGCCTTTACTACCAGATTGTTTTCCGCTTCTCCCGCTATTTCGATACCTGCCTGATGCAGGCAATATTTTCCGTCACCGTCATGCAGCGGGTTTATTTCCAGCGCATCTTCAATAGGAATAGGGTAGAAAATGGTTTCCAGATTATGGTAACCGTCCGGGCGTTTCTCTGTAATGTTCAGCCCCAAGTTTATTTTAGCGTTCGGAAAAGTAAGCATTGTTAAACCGAGAATTAAGAATTGAAAATTAAAAAACAAAAAACGGGCTGCCAAAGCGGCTCCGGACACAAAGTTAATGAATTCTGTTTATAGTAGATTGAAAACTTAACAACGATTTATTGATTGCTATCAATAAAATCATTTATCTTTGCTTTCCCTTTTGAAAGGCCGACTATTATTTCTTAATTTTTAATTTTCAATTTTTAATTCAAAAAGTGGCAGAACAAAGACGAACTACACGTACTCCGAAATCAAAAGCACCCCAGCCCGTCAACGACTACGGGCGTATCCAGCCGCAGGCGCCGGAGCTGGAAGAGGCTGTGCTCGGTGCATTGATGATTGAGAAAGACGCTTATTCATTGGTGAGTGAAATTCTCCGTCCGGAATCTTTTTACGAGCATCGGCATCAGCTGATATATTCCGCTATTACGGACTTGGCGGTCAATCAGAAACCGGTGGATATCCTTACGGTCAAAGAGCAGCTGGCCAAACGCGGAGACTTGGAAGAGGTGGGCGGTCCGTTCTATATAACCCAGCTCAGCAGTAAGGTAGCCTCTTCTGCGCACATCGAATATCACGCCCGTATTATCGCCCAAAAGGCGTTGGCGCGCGAGCTGATAACATTCACCAGCAATATCCAGTCCAAAGCGTTCGACGAGACGCTCGATGTGGACGACCTGATGCAGGAAGCCGAAGGCAAGCTGTTCGAGATTTCCCAGCAGAACATGAAGAAGGACTATACGCAAATCAATCCGGTCATTGCCGAAGCGTACGACCTTATTCAAAAAGCCGCCGCCCGTACCGACGGTTTGAGCGGCCTCGAGAGCGGATTTACGAAGCTGGACAAGATGACTTCCGGTTGGCAGAACTCCGACCTTATCATTATAGCCGCCCGTCCTGCCATGGGTAAAACGGCGTTCGTGCTTTCCATGGCAAAGAACATCGCCGTGAATTTCCGCAACCCTGTCGCCCTGTTCTCCCTTGAAATGAGTAACGTGCAGTTGGTGAACCGTCTTATCTCCAATGTGTGCGAAATTCCGAGTGAGAAGATTAAGAGCGGACAGCTTGCCGACTACGAATGGCAACAGCTGGATTATAAATTGCGTGACTTGCTGGATGCGCCGCTGTATGTGGACGATACTCCTTCTCTTTCCGTATTCGAGCTTCGTACCAAAGCCCGTCGTCTGGTTCGCGAGCATGGGGTAAGGGTCATTATCATCGACTACCTTCAGTTGATGAATGCCAGCGGTATGTCGTTCGGCAGCCGTCAGGAAGAGGTGAGTACGATTTCCCGCTCGCTGAAAGGATTGGCCAAGGAGTTGAATATCCCTATCATCGCCCTGTCGCAGTTGAACCGTGGTGTGGAGAATCGTGAAGGAGAAGAGGGCAAGCGCCCGCAGTTGAGCGACCTTCGTGAATCCGGAGCCATCGAGCAGGATGCCGATATGGTATGTTTCATCCATCGTCCCGAATATTATAAGATTTATACTTCCGCCGACGGTAGCGACTTGCGTGGTATGGCGGAGATTATCATAGCCAAGCACCGTAACGGTGCCGTGGGTGATGTGCGCCTGCGCTTTATCGGCCAGTACACCCGCTTCCAGAATCCGGAGGACGATATGGTGATTCCGCCGCCTACCGAAGGTGGCGGGGGAGCTACGTTCGGTTCGCGTATGAACGCGCCCATCGGCAGTCCTTCTACGCCACCGCCACCGTCTGCCGCCGACTATATGCCTCAAACGGACAATCCGTTTGGCGGGGTGGGGTCGGACGGGCCGTTGCCGTTCTAACAAAAAACAAATCAAGGATGTACCTCTATTTCGATAACCGGTACATCCTTGATTTGTTTTTTAGCCCTGTGATAGGGTTATCCCGCCTTGTTACTGTCCGTCCTTTTTCATCCTCAACACCCTGATCCCCGTAAATTTCTTATTGTTTTTCAGCATCTGTGCCAACGGCCTCTGCGTAACAACCACCATTTTCCGGGTAGAAGAAGCGTGAAGCAGCTTCAACACTCCTCTCTCATAATAGGCAAGCCCCAGATGGACAACATCCAATCCCGGAATATTGGTGGTGATGGCTATGATATCTCCATTCTTTATCCAACCGAAACCATTGTCGGGCAGCTTGTTCTTGGGGATATAATGAAAGACTTGTCCGGACAGGGACTTTTCTATTTCTTCCATCTTACCGATGTTGGCGGGAGATGACTCCAAGTGCTTGTACGCTTTGGCATGCGTAGACATGAAATCGAGGGACAGCCTTACCGTATCAGGACTGTTGGCTGCGGCCACATCTTCCATGAAGCCATGCCTGACACCGTTATTAACCCAATCGGCAATGTAATGCAGGCGGGACGTGTAACCGTCAATTTTACCGTCACGGTAACGGATGTTTTGCAGGTTTCGCGCATAGTCGGCCTTATCTATCGCCCCGTCCTTGACGGGGGACAGTGACAGAGCCAGCACATACTCCACAAAAGTGGTGCAATCCACTTCGTCGAAGTTGACTACGAGTTTCTCCTCGTCGTTCACTTCCAGCGTATGCGCCACATAGGGAGTTTTGAGGAAGCTCAATCCGTATTTCAGCATGGCATTGTCCGCTTCCTGTGCAGAGACGGACGATGCGATTGCCAAAGTACAGCATATACCGAATAAAGTGGAAGGCATACCGGATAAAACACGGATTCTGCCGGATAAGGCTTTCATTGTCAAACGGTTTAGTATTTATATATCAAACTCTTGAAATCCGTTTTCTTGTCGAACGGAACAATCGTAAAACCATAATCGATGGCATTCCACTTACCGCAGTATATCAGGTAAGGTTCATGAGCCAAAGCTCCCCAACTGTTGTCGCCGCCTACGCCCATCATGCGGTAATCCAAGAAGAAATCTACCGAATGTTCCGGTTGCGGATCGGTGAGGTGACGGTGGTTGGTCTTTTCGGTACGGGGAGAGCCGTTTTCGAGAGAGTCGCCGCTATCCAGGCTTTCCAGCGGATAGTTGGACACGTTCATTTCAAAAGTGCGGTCGGCTACAAACAGTAAGCCTTCTTGCGCCTTGTCGGTGAGGGTGCACCAATAGATGTCCGTGCGGTGGTTGTTTTCCTGCGGGCGGACATAAGGCTCGTACATGTCTTTGATGCCCGACGTGTATTCACCGATGAACTGTGAAGTGCGGCGGTCGCGGTAATTTTCTTCCGGACCACGGCCGTAGTAGGTCAGCGAGGTGATGCGGGCGGGTAGCCGCATACGCAGTCCCACACGCGGTATCATCGGTGTCTGGGCATTCTCCGCGACGAAGTGATTGTCCACCTTGATGACGCCGTTGCCGTACACCTTATACGTTATATCCCAGCGGGCATCGGTCTGCGGGAAGCGGTAGGTCACTTTTACCGCCGTAGTGTCTTTGTCACGCGCTACGTTGAAGCTTTCGGCTTTCGGTTCCTGATAGCTGGCCTCTTTCCACGCTTTCAAACGTACGGGAAGCTTGGCTCCGTAATCATTGTCGGTAGGGGCGCGCCAGAAGAAGGGGCGGGGACCTTGTCCGTTGTGAATGAATTCCTGCTTCTTATATTGATAAGATACTAACAGACCGCTTTGCTTGTCGAATGTGGCTTTGAAGTCTGCACCGGAGAAAATGACTTGCCGGCCATTGTCTTCCGAATCGGCGAATGCCTGCTTCGGGGCGTTTTCCTTGTGGAAAGTATATACATAGGTTTGTTCGCGCGCGATGACCGTACCTGCCGGAAGGAACGGTTCGGGCGTACGGATGGCGGCATAGAACTCTATGCGTACGTCTCCGGTGGAGTTATTGACGACGGGAATGCCATTCAGGAACGGACTGGTAACGGTCTGTCCCGGTTCGGCTTGGATGTCCTCGATACGTCCTTTGTAAATCTCCTTGCCATGATGGCGGACGATATAATAAAAGTCGAATTTGTCGAGATTGGTAAAGGAGAAGTCGTTCCGTATCTTTACGACAAAGGCTACACGGTCGAAGTCGAAGAACTTGATGTTCTGATACACCTTTCTCATTTCCTCGGTCTGCGGCTTGACGCTGCGGTCGGGATATACCACACCGTTGATGCAGAAGTTGCCGTCGGACGGAGTGCCGTACTCACCGTAATCGCCGCCGTACGTCCAGTATTTGCGGCCGTCAGCGGTCTTGGCGGCAAGTCCCTGGTCTACCCAATCCCAGACGCAACCGCCTTGCAGGATGGGATACTTCTCGATGATGTTCCAGTAATCCTGGAAGTTGCCCAGGCTGTTCCCCATGGCATGGGCGTATTCGCAGAGAATGAGCGGGCGGGTCATTTCGGGGTCTTGCGCGTATTTCTCAATGTGGGCGGGGCGGTGGTACATGGGGCAGAAGATGTCCGTATTCCATTCCGTCAGGGCGCGTTCGTATTGTACGGGGCGGCTGTCAAGCGCTTTCAGCGTGTTATAGGTGACGTAGAAGTTCAGACCGTTTCCCGCTTCGTTGCCCAATGACCAGATGATGATGCTCGGATGATTCTTGTCCCGCTCATACATATTCAACGTGCGGTCTACATGGGCGTTCATAAACAGCGGATTGTTTCCCAGCGTGCCGCCTACGCTCAGATTGTAGCCCATTCCGTGGCTCTCGATATTGGCTTCGTCTATGACGTAGAAGCCATACCGGTCGCACAGCTCATAGAAACGTTCCTGTTGCGGGTAGTGGCAGGTGCGGATAGTGTTTATGTTGTACTGCTTCCAAAGCTCGAAGTCTTTCAGCATGAGCTCTTCGGGAACGTAGTGCCCGGTGTATTCATTATGCTCGTGATAGTTGACGCCTTTCACGAGGATAGGTCTGCCGTTTACCATCAGTTGCTTGTCTTTTATCTCTACGGTACGGAAACCGACTTTGCAGCTGGTGGCCTCGATAACGTCGCCGTTGATATGCTTCAGGCTGATAACGAGCGTGTAGAGGTCGGGCGTTTCGGCCGTCCATTGCAACGGTGCTTCGATTGTCTTGGGGGTGAACTCCACTTCCGTCTGACCGTGACCCACACGGGTCGAGGACTGGGCGACCTGCCTGTCTTTGCTGTCCAGCAAGCGATAGCCTACGACGAACGGGACTTCCTTGTCGGTTTTGTTGGCGAACTTCACTTTCAGTTTCAGGATTCCGTTGCGATAATCTCCGTCCAGAGGCGTTTCGGCCTTGAAGTCCGTCAGATGTATTTGCGGGCGGGCATACATGTAAATGTCCCGTTCGATGCCGCTGATGCGCCAAAAGTCCTGACACTCCAGATAGTTGCCGTCGGAAAAGCGGTGTACCTGTATGGCTATCACGTTCTCGCCCCTGTGGGCAAAGGACGTAACGTTGAAGCGGGCAGGGGTCTTGGCGTCTTTGTTCATGCCGACAAACTTGCCGTTGAGGTAGTAGAACGCTGCTCCGCGCACTCCGTCGGCGCTCAGGAAGATTTCTTTGCTCTCCCAATCGGCGGGCAGGGTGAAGGTGCGGCGGTAGGTTCCCGTGGGATTCCATTCTTTGGGCACGTACGGCGGATTGGGCTTATCCCAGTAAGGAGCGTAGCCGGAAGAGCAGAATTCGTACGGGTGGTTGACGTAGATGGGAGTGCCGAAACCCTGCACTTCCCAGTTGCCGGGGACGTCGATGTCCGGCCAGCGGCTTACGTCTGTCCGGGCATCCATGAAGTCGGTGGGGCGGTCGGCGAAGTTCTCTACGTAGTTGAACTTCCACTTTCCGTTGAGGGAGATGCGGAATGTTCCGTTCTTGCGGTCGTTGATGACGGCGTCCGCCTCGTTCGTATAAGAGGTAAAGGTGCTGCGGGGCGGTTCTTTGTTGATGTTCGTCAGTCGGGGATTGGTGATTTGCGCGTACCGGTCTTCCTGCGCCGCGAGGGCGAGAGGAAGAAGGGCGGCGGCTATCAGTAGTCTTTGTATTTTCATGATAATGGAGTTTTAAGGTTTGAACGGGTTGATGATGGTTGTAATCGTGTCGTTTTCGGAAGTGCTGTTATTCCGGAAAGGCAAGTCCTTCCCTCAACCATTTTTCCAACTCGCCGGTCCATTGGCGCTTGTACGTGAAGTTGTCACGGAATCCCCAGCCGTGGCCGCCGGTAGGATAAACATGCAGCGTGGCGGGTACTTTTTGTTCGCGCAAGGCGAGGAAGTAACCGATGCCGTTGATGGGCAGTACGGTTGCGTCATCGGCGGACAGCATGATGAAGGCTTGCGGGGTTTGGGGAGATACCTGCCGTTCGAGCGAGTATTTCTGTTCCAGTTCGTCAGAAGGAGCCTCGCCGATGAGGTTCTTGCGTGAACCGCCGTGAGTGACGCCTTTCAGCATGGAGATAACGGGATAGAACAGAATCTGAAAGTCGGGACGAGTGGCGTCACTGCCGTACAGCGTGGCAAGAGAGGCTGCCAGATGTCCGCCTGCGGATGCTCCCATGATACCGATACGGTTAGGATTGAGCCCCCATTCTTTGGCATGCCCGCGTACGAGGCGGATGGCTTGCTCGGCGTCCGACAGGGGAACTTCGTTGTGCCCGTTCGGCATGCGGTACTTCAGCACCGCATACGTGATGCCTTGCGTTGTAAACCAGGCTGCCATGTCGTGCCCTTCGTGGTTCATGGCGAGACGGCCGTATCCGCCGCCGGGACACATGATGACGGCCATACCGTTGGGTTTGGCCGGACGGTAGACGGTAATGGACGGATTGACCACATTGGCGACGCGTCCGCCTTTCAAATCTTCCTGCGCACCGGTCAGCCCGTTGGTATTGGGCGCACCGTCAGGCCACAACAGCAGTTCGACGGGTTTCTGCGCGGACAGTGCCGTCGCTGCGAATAAAAGGGATAGGAATAGTATTTTTCTCATGATGTTGAACTTTAATTTATATCAAATGAATATGTATAACCTGACTGTACATATTCATTTGATGAATATCGTTTTATATTGTCCGAACTTATTTCAGTATCCTCGCAGCTTATTTTGTTTTCATCGAAGCTTTGACGAGATAGAATATCAGGATGGCATAAGCGCCCAGCGCCAGCACTTCAGACCATGTGTTGTTGAGCCATGCGTCGTTCACCAGGTTTACGCCGCCGAAGCGCATTGCCGCACTTACCACGCCCATCAGCGCGCCGCCTGCAATGAAACCGGATGCCAGCAGCGTACCTTTCTCACCGCGTTCTGCGTTGAGGGCTGCATCTTTGCTGCGGCCGGTTACGTACCAGTTTACGGCGCCGCCCACCACCAACGGAACGTTCAGTTCCAACGGGATGAACATACCCAGCGCGAAAGCGAGAGCCGGTATCTTACAAGCGTTCAGCACGATAGCCAGCACCGCACCGATGCCGTACAGCAACCACGGGGCGCCCACACCGTTCATCAACGGTTCGATAACCGCCGCCATTGCGTTGGCCTGCGGAGCTGCCAGTTGTCCGCTGGTAAATCCGTAAGTCTTGTTCAGGATAATCATCACACCGCCTACGGTAGCCGCCGAAACGATTGTTCCGAGGAACTTCCACGTTTCCTGCTTGACGGGGGTGCTTCCCAGCCAGTAACCGATTTTCAGGTCGGTGATGAAACCGCCCGCCATAGACAGCGCCGTACACACCACGCCGCCCATCACCAAAGCCGCCACCATTCCGCCGGGGCCTTTCAAGCCTACCGCCACCATTACTACCGATGCAAGGATAAGCGTCATGAGCGTCATGCCCGATACCGGATTCGTACCCACAATGGCAATGGCATTGGCCGCTACGGTGGTGAAGAGGAACGAAATGCCCGCAACGAGCAGGATAGCCACCACCGTGTGCAGCAGATTGCCCTGCATCACGTCGAAGTAGAAGAACAGCGTAACCAGTATCAGCGTGATGATGGAACCGATGGCGATAATCTTCATGGAAAGGTCACGTTGTGTACGCTTCACGCCGGCTTCCGCATCGGCCTTGCCGCCCATCTCTTTGGCGGCCAGTCCCACGGCGCTCTTGATGATGCTCCATGACTTGATGATGCCGATGATGCCCGCCATCGCGATACCGCCGATACCGATGCTCTTGGCGTAGTATTTGAAGATTTCTTCGGGAGACATGGCGCCTACGGTGGCGGTAATCTCCGGGTTCCATTGATTGAGCACGCTGTCGCCCCAGATGAGGGACATGCCCGGAATGATAATCCACCACACGGCCAGCGAACCGGCGCAGATGATGGAAGCGTATTTCAGTCCGACGATATATCCCAGACCCAGTACGGCCGCTCCGGTATTCACCTTGAATACCAACTTGGCTTTCTCCGCCAGCATTTCGCCGAAGCCGCATACGCGGGTAGTGAAATTCTCGTTCCACCATCCGAAGGTGGCCACGATGAAGTCGTAAAGACCGCCGATGATACCCGCCATCAGCAACGGTTTCGCCTGGCTGCCGCCTTTCTCGCCCGATACAAGCACCTGCGTCGTTGCGGTCGCTTCGGGGAAGGGGTATTTGCCGTGCATGTCGCTTACGAAATATTTACGGAACGGGATAAGGAAAAGAATACCCAGCACACCGCCCAGCAGCGAGCTGATGAATACTTGCGCGAACGTTACGGTGATTTCCTGCGGATAGCTTTCCTGCAGGATATACAATGCGGGCAGGGTAAAGATGGCGCCTGCCACGATTACCCCGGAACTGGCTCCGATGGATTGGATGATGACGTTTTCGCCTAGCGCGTTCTTGCGTTTGGCTGCGCCGGACACGCCGACGGCGATGATGGCGATAGGGATGGCCGCCTCGAATACTTGTCCCACTTTCAGTCCCAGATAGGCTGCCGCCGCCGAAAACAGAACCGCCATGGCGATACCCCACAGTACCGACCAGAGGTTTACTTCGGGATATTTCCTGTCGGGGCTCATCAAGGGGTTGTAGACTTCTCCCGGCTTTAGCTCCCGGAACGCATTTTCCGGCACGCCGGTCAGTTTCTCTTCTTCTTGTTTCATGATAGTTGTTTTATTTTTATTGTTATGATTGCGATATGTCTTGATTATCCGCTTTGTAAATGTGTAATTTCCGTCCTGCGGGATGAAATAAACCGTCTCACGAGACGGATTTATTCGTCTTACGGGATGATATTTTTTGTCCTGTGGGATAAATATTTTCATCCCGCAAGACAAATTTGTTATAGACTTCAAAGAAAGCAAAAAAAAAGGAGAATTGAAAAATTCTCCTTTATTCTGTATC
>ERZ825384.3382-NODE-3382-length-14368-cov-3.312723_pt1 | contig 14368 bp, 10 predicted proteins | sample MGYA00519931_ERZ825384 | MGnify/ENA primary metagenome ERZ825384 (study PRJEB31778, sample SAMEA3449200) | human gut metagenome | biome: human gut; feature: human-associated habitat; material: faeces | place: United Kingdom | collected 2010/2012 ...
GCCCTCAAAGCCGCTGAGCGACGGGTATTGCCCGGCAAAGTCCCAGCTCTTTTTGCCGAAACTGACCGTCGTGCTGTCCAGCGTCGCCGTGAGCTTTCTCGGCGATACGCAGTACCAGCGATACACCTCGCTCGTCAAAATGAGCTCGCCATCCTGCCAAGCGACAAGGAATTCGCTCTGGGCTATCAGCGCATTGACGCGCGCGGCAAATACTTCCTCCGCTTTGCCCCACTCGCCGTTCTGGCCATCGGTCGGATTCAGATAAATGCCCGCATTGGCATTTTCCACAACGTGACAGCTGCCGCCGTCATAGGTGTAAAGTCCATAGTAATAGCCGTAATAGCTGCTTCTGCCCTGATATTTGCCCTTGATCAAGTGATACAGCAGTAGCATGTCGCGCCCGTTTTCACGGCAAAGGAGGTACACGTCACCCTCCGACATGCGCTCGCGCATCATTTCCTCGCCGTTGTCATCGATGATGCACAGCTCATAGACGCCGAACGTGTTCTTGCATACAATCCGCTCCGCTCTGCCGTCATTGTCGAGGTCGGCGGACATCAGCGTCCTGCTGCCGTCGCTCTCCGACGGATCTGTGCAGCGGATGACTGCGTCGTCGCCGTAACAGTGCAGCTCGCCGTTCAGCGTGGAGAATAAAAGCTCGCTCTGATCTAAAAGCCTGTTGACCTCGTCCGCGAATTTCTGTGCCTCGGCGGGCCATGGGTCTTTGGAATCGGGATTTATGCTGAAGCTCACCGAATTCTCCGCCAGCGTGGTCGTCCCGTTTTCACTGAGCATAAAGAGCTCGTAGGAATACGATGCCTCACCCTGATAGATCGTCGGCTCGTAGCGCAGCAGCGCCGTCTTGACGCTGTCGCGATAGAGGAAATAGCTGCTCCAGCCTGCGTGCGCCAGCCCCAGCTCCGCGCTCCAGAGCTCTTCGCCGCTCTGATTGCTCACCCGCAGCCGGTACGGCTCCTGCGTGGAAGTGCCGGTATAGGAGATCACTTCCTCGATCCCGTCGCCGTTCAGGTCAGCGCGGGTCAGCTCGGTCGCGCCGCCGTTCAGGCGGACGATCCAGCGGTAGGGATGTGCCCCGCTGTAGGGAAGTCCCCCGCTGCGATAGCCCATCACGAGGTAAAGGCTGCCGTCCTTCTGCTGCAATAAGAGCCACTGGTCCATCGCCGCAAGCTCATCCCAGCGGAGATATCTCTCAAGCGGGGCCGTCGCATTGTCGTCCTCAGCCGTTCTCGTGCCGCGCCAGGCGCGCACATTTTCTCGGCGCAGCTTCGCAGCGCTCGTGCCGTTCCAATCTTCGCCGCTTCCGCTGCGGAACAGCCAGTCGAAGTTGCTCACGGTCAGGTCGATCTCCTCCCACTCCGAAAAGCGGTAGCTGTATCCTCTCGCCGCCGTCACTGTACCGTACAGAATACCGGTCATGTCCGTGCCAAGTGCGGAGGAAAGCCACAGCTCGGGCGTGGACTTCGTATTGGCAAAGGTCTCCTCATAGCTGGTTTCCCAGACGGAATCCTCGAAAACGGCCTCGCCGAGCGTATACACCCCCGTTGTCATCCCATAGAGTGCATACGACAGCCGGTCTGCCATGTCGATCGGACTTGCCGAATCGCCCTTTAGCACATAGTTTTCCCATTCCGCCTGATTCTCGACGTCCGCATCAAAAGTATCGCCGTCGATGATCAGATAATGGCCCACTACGCTGCCGACAGCATGCACCGTGCCGTCGTCCATCGTGAGAAGGAACCACACCGGCAAGCCGGCGTAAACCGTCTCCGGTTTTTCGATATATGTGCCGCGGCTGCTGTTGATCAGTTCGACTGCCTGTGCCATTTCTTCCGTATCGAGTTTTTTATACTGCCGCGCCTCCCCTTCCGCCGGAACGTAGAGCTCGATTGACGCAACGTCCGCCGCATTCAGCTTCTGCGCCCAGACAAGGCTGCCGCGCTCCGACCTCGGATTCGTCAAAAAGCACACGGCCACGATCACGACCGCGAGCACCGCTGCCGCAGCGACCCAGAACGCGGGCTTTTTGTAGTGCAGCGCGCTTTTCACGCGCGTTTTGATGTTCCCCTCGCCGAATGCCAGCGGGCAGGCCGCGACGGCTCTTTTCGGCGCGGCGCAGGATAATAGCGCCTGCGAATAGTCCGCGCGTGCCGCACCGTCCAGCCCCTTAACGACTTTTTCATCGCACGCGAGTTCGATGTCGCGGCAGAAGAGGATGTAGGCGACCCACACCAGCGGGTTGAACCAGTGCAGCGCGAGCACGAGGTAGCCGAGCACTTTCCACCAGTGGTCGCGGCGGGCAAGGTGCGCGCGCTCGTGCGCGATGACATACGCCGCCGTCCCCTCGTCCATATGCATGGGAAGATAAATGTTCGGCTTCACCACGCCGAAGACGAACGGCGAATCGACAAATTCGCTCTCGTAGATGTTATCTCGCAGCAAAATCGCCGTTGCGAGCTTTCTTTTCAGCTTTCCCGCGCTCACGAGCGCGTGGACGAGCAGCGCCGCCATGCCGGCGAGCCAGAGGACGCTGTAGATGTTGAAGTCCACCTGCGCCTGCTGGCGGCTCACGCCGACGGGGACCTCCGCCGCCGAAGGCAGCGTCGGATTCGTGACGATGTCAAGCGTCGCCTGCTCGTAGAGCACCGGCTCGCGCGTTTCGGTCACGATCTCGCTCGGGATGGTTTCGGCGCTCGGGATGAGCGAGAGCGCGCTTTCAATCGAAAACAGGCAGACAAGCCGCAGTGCGACCACACCCCAGAGAAGCGGCATGACCCACTTCGGCGCTTTTTTGAGGACAACCCGCAGCACGAGCACCGCCAGAATGAGCCAGCTTGCGCTGATGCTGAGGTTCACGAGCTTCAAAAAGACGTCATCCATGATGATTCTCCTTTCGATAAAGGTCGATCATTTTCTGCACCTCGTCAAGCTCTTTGTCGCTCACGTGGCTCGACTTTGTAAACGCGGCGACGAACGCGGGCAGCGAGCCGTCGAAGCGCTTGTCGAGCAGCTCGTCGATCTCGGCGGTCTGCGCCTCGTCTTGTGAGATGAGCGACGTGACGACGGTATTCTCGTTTTTCAGCACCCCGCGCTCAGAGAGCCGTTTGATGACCGTGTAGGTCGTCGTCGGTTTCCAGCCCAGGTGCTCGGCGCAGAGCGCGACCAATTCACGGCTCTTGACCGGCTCGTGTGCCCACAGGATTTGACAGAAGCTGTATTCGCTCTCAAAAATTTTCGGCGTTTCCATCTTGCTCCCTCTCTAATCTGTTAGAGTATATTTGTACACTAACAGATTAGAGTCCTTCTGTCAAGCCCTTTTGCGCTCAATTTTGGGCAAATCTCACTTGACAAGGTCCTCCACGCTCCTTATAATAATTCATATCGCACAAAAAGCTCCGCGCAGGAGCTTTTTTTATGTTTGGAGAAAGAGAGTGTCATCCCATGTCAAAAAAAGCCAATCCCGCGGCGCTGCTGCCGATCTTAGTGTTCCTTGTCCTGTATCTGGGCCTCGGCCTGATCTTTGAGTACGTGCTCAAAATCCCGATGGGATTTTATTCCATCCCCATCGTCGTCATCTTCCTCATCGCGCTGCTCGTAGCCTGCTGCCAGAACCGCGCGCTGTCGTTCGACGAAAAGCTCACGCTGATGGGCCATGGTGTGGGCGATAAGAACATCATCACGATGCTGCTCATCTTCTTAGCCGCGGGTATGTTCGTCGGCGTCGTGGGCCGCTCGAGTGCGGAAAGCGTTGCGTACTTCATGCTCTCGATCATCCCGTCGAAATTCGCCGTGGCGGTGCTGTTCGTCGTCAGCTGCTTTGTCTCCACCGCAATGGGCACGAGCGTCGGCACCATCACGCTCATCACGCCCATTGCCATCCCCATCGCCGCGGCCAGCGGCTATTCCCTGCCGCTGTGTGTCGCGTCCGTCATGGGCGGGGCAATGTTCGGTGACAATCTGAGCTTCATTTCCGACACAACCATCGCCGCCTGCAACGGGCAGGGCTGCGCGATGAAGGACAAATTCCGTGAAAATTTCCACATCGCCTTCCCCGCCGCGCTCGCGTCGCTCGCACTCATCCTCGTGCTGACGCTGAATGCGGACGTGCACCCCGCGCCCATCCCTGCCTACAATCTCATTCAGATCATCCCCTATGTGCTCGTGCTCATCGGCGGCATCATCGGTATCAACGTCTTTGTCGTGCTGCTCATCGGTATCGTATCCGGCGCGGTCATCGCGCTCGCGACCGGCGCGACGGGGCAGACCGGCATCCTCGCAGTCAAGGCCCTGCTCGAAAACATGGGCAGCGGCGCGGCCGGGATGTTTGAAACCTCGATGGTCGCGATCTTAGTTTCCGCCATCTGTGCGCTGATCCGTGAGTACGGCGGCTTTGAAGCGCTGCTCGGCTGGATCAAAAAGGCGTTTCGCGGCAAGCGCGGCGGCCAGATCGGCATGGGCCTTCTCGTCGGCGCGATGGACATTGCCACCGCGAACAACACCGTCGCCATCGTTATGGCGAACCCCATCGCCAAGGAGATGAGCGAGGAGTACGGCATCACCCCGCGCAAGGCCGCGTCGATCCTCGACACGTTCTCCTGCATCTTTCAGGGCATCATCCCCTACGGCGCGCAGATGCTCGTCGCGATCTCCGCGGCGCACGAGCTGGGCTACGCCATCTCGGCGTTCGACATCATCCCAAACCTCTTCTACCCCTATCTTCTGGCGGTGAGCTCATTCTTCTTCATTGCGATCGACAGCAAAAAGAAAGCGTGACTGATGGTTGACCATAATCTTCTTCAGCGCAAAAAGCTCTTTCTTTTCGACCTCGACGGCACGCTGTACTTGGGCGACCGGCTTTTTCCCAGCGTCCGCGAGCTGCTCTCTGCCATCCGCGCACGCGGCGGGCAGTACCGCTTTCTGACAAACAACTCCTCGCGCAGCGTAGCGGCCTACGTCAAAAAGCTCACGCGCCTCGGCGTCGCGACGGAGGCGGCCGATTTTCTCACCTCGGTCGACGCGCTGATTCACTATCTCCGCGAGCACGGCGGAGAAGACCGACGCTATTACGTCTGTGGTACGGAGTCGATGAAATCACAGCTCCGCGCGGCGGGCTTTACCGTCGCAGAACGGCGTGAGGACGCGAACGCGCTCCTGATGGGCTTCGACACCGAGCTGACATTCCAAAAGTTGGAGGATGCCTGCATCCTGCTCGGACAAGGCATCCCCTACCTTGCGACCAATCCCGACTGGGTCTGCCCCACGGCCTACGGCTTCGTGCCCGACTGCGGGAGCATGTGCGAAATGCTCTGGCGCGCGACCTCCCGCCGCCCCATCGTCATTGGCAAGCCCGAACCGCTGATGCCGCAGCTCGCAATGCTTGAGGCGAGCGTTTCCGCGCAGGAAACACTGCTCGTGGGCGACCGCATCTACACGGATATCGCCAGCGGCGCGAACGCGGGCATCGACACGCTGCTCGTCCTCTCTGGCGAGACGAAGGAAGAAGACCTCCCCACCGCTGACCCGCAGCCGACGTTCGTTCTGCCGGACGTCGCCGCACTGCTGAACATCTTGGAATCTTAAAAAGGAAGACCTATGGCAAACATCATCGAAATCCACGATTTTTCCGATCCCGCGCTCGACGTCTACGCGCGCCTGACCGAAAACCAACTGCTCAATCGCGCGGACCCCGACAACGCGCTCTTCGTCGCGGAAAGTCCGCTCGTCATCGGCCGTGCGCTTGATGCGGGCTGTGAGCCGGTGTCGTTTCTGATGGAGCGGCAGCATACTCAGGGCAAGGGGCGCGAAATTCTCGCCCGCTGCTGTCAAGATATTCCGGTTTACACCGCTGATGAATCCGTGCTGACACAGCTCACCGGCTTTCACCTGACGCGCGGCATGCTCTGCGCCATGCGGCGGCCGAAGCTCCAAAGCGTCGAGGACGTCTGCCGCGATGCGCGGCGCGTCGTCGTGCTCGAAAACGTGATGAATCCGACGAACATCGGCGCGATCTTCCGCTCCGCCGCCGCGCTCGGCATGGACGCGGTGCTGCTCACGACCGCGGGCAGCGATCCGCTCTATCGCCGCGCCTCGCGCGTCAGCATGGGAAATGTGTTCCTCATCCCGTGGACCTACCTGCCCGAAAGCGGCGACTGGACGCAGCTGCTGCGCGATCTCGGCTTCCGCACCGTCGCGATGGCACTGCGCAACGACTCCGTACGGCTCGACGATCCGCGCCTTGCCGCCGAAGAAAAGCTTGCCATCGTCATGGGCACGGAGGGTGACGGGCTCGCGTCCTCGACCATCGCGAGCTGCGACTACACGGTCAGGATCCCGATGTACCACGGCGTTGACTCGCTCAATGTCGCCGCAGCGAGCGCCGTGGCGTTCTATGAGCTGGGACTTCCCCCGCTGAACGAAAAGGAGGACTGACATGCTGAACAATACCGGCTTCGACCTCTGGGCCGACGGCTATGACAAGAGCGTCGGCCTCTCCGACGAGAACGACCGCTACCCCTTTGCGGGTTACCGCGCCATGATGAACGCGCTCTATCAGCGCGTGCTCGCGCAGAGCGGGCGTGATGTGCTGGACATTGGCTTCGGCACAGGCGTTTTGACCTCGCGGCTCTACGAGCAGGGCTGCCGCATCTATGGGCAGGACTTTTCCGCGCGCATGATCGAACTGGCGCAGGCAAAAATGCCGGACGCGCGGCTCTATCAGGGCGATTTTTCCAAAGGCCTTGTGCCCGAGCTTTGCGCACGGCAGTACGACGCCATCGTCGCGACCTACTCGCTCCACCACCTGACGGACACGCAGAAAATTGGCTTTCTTCGCGCGCTTCTGCCGCTTTTGAAGCAGGACGGCTGTCTTTTCATCGGCGACGTCGCCTTCCGCACGCGCGAAGAGCTCGAAGCGTGTCGAACTGCGGCAGGCGAGGATTGGGACTCAGATGAAATTTACTTCGTCTACGGCGAGCTCCGTCCTCACTTCCCCGCGCTGACGTTTGAATCCTTCTCCCACTGCACCGCGCTTTTGACGCTGCGCCGCTGATTCCCCGGGAAATACGATAAAAAGCCTCTGTATGGTCAAACCATACAGAGGCTTTTCTGTGAAGGATTATTCCTTTTCAGTCGTTCAAATGGTCGAGGATCGCCGCAATCAGCTGCTCCTTGCCCGTGCCCTTTTCGGCAGAGAACGGAATGACGAGCTCATCATCGCGCAAACTCAGCGTCTCGCGAATTTGGGCAAGATTCGGCTCGATCTCGCGCGCTTTGAGCTTGTCGAGCTTGTTTGCCACGATCACGACGGGACAGCCCGTCTGCACGAAGTAGTCGTGCATCGTCACGTCGTCCGCCGTCGGCTTGTGCCGCGCGTCGACGATCTGCACGCCGAGGTGAATGAGCCCCGCAGACTGGAAATAGTTTTCCATCAGCTTGCCCCAGCGGTCGCGCTCGGTCTTGGAGACCTTGGCGTAGCCGTAGCCCGGCAGGTCGACGAGGTAGAGCTTGCCGTCGATCTTAAAGTAGTTGATCTGCGAGGTCTTGCCCGGGGACGCACCCACGCGGGCAAAGTTCTTGCGGTTGACGAGCCGGTTGATGACGGACGATTTGCCGACGTTCGACCGCCCCGCAAACGCGAGCTGCGGCATCCCATCGCGCACGAACTGCTTTTCCGACGCCGCCGAGAGGATGAATTCGACCTTGTTGAAGTTGATCGCCATGGTTTTCGTTTCCTTTCAGCTCATTTCGCCCGCACGCAGCGCGCTGTGCGCGCTCTCCTGCACGGGAGGAAGATAGCTCTCGTGCGCGGCAGCGGTGCATTTTTCGGGCAGCACCAGCGCCTCGGCAAAGACGGCGTCCACCATCTCGACCGGTACAAAGCGCAGCTTTTCGCGCACCAGCGGGTCGATCTCGTCGAGGTCCTTTTCATTCTCCTTCGGGAGAATGACCGTATGTACGCCCGCGCGCAGCGCGCCCATTGTCTTTTCGCGCAAGCCCCCGATGGCGAGCACACGGCCGCGCAGCGTGATCTCGCCCGTCATGGCGACATCGCGGTGTACCGCCTGCCCCGTCAGCGCGGAGAGCACCGCTGTCGCGATGGCGATACCGGCGCTGGGTCCGTCCTTGGGGATGGCCCCCTCAGGGAAGTGGATATGGATGTCCTTCGTCTTGTAGAAGTCCGGCGCGATGCCGAGCTCCTGCGCCCGCTGGCGCAGGCACGAGAGTGCCGCGCGGCAGCTCTCCTGCATCACGTCGCCCAGGTTGCCCGTGAGCTCGACCTTGCCGCTGCCATCCATCACGCCGACTTCGACGGGCAGAATTTCGCCGCCCACCTCGGTCCACGCAAGGCCGTTCACCACGCCGACAAGGTCCTTTTCGGGAATCTTCTCCTGTGCAGCACGCGGCGCACCGAGGAAGTCCTTGATGTTCTTCTCTGTCACGGTGACTCGCTTTACATCGCTTGTGGCAAGCTGCATTGCCGCCTTGCGGCAGATCTTGCCGAGCTGACGCTCAAGCGAGCGCACGCCGCTCTCGCGCGTGTAGAGCGCGATGGCCGCGCGGATGGCGCTCTCGTCCACGCGCAGGCTCGAGGCCGTCAGCCCGTGGGCCTGACGCTCCTTGGGCAGCAGGTGCCGCTGCGCGATCTGCACCTTCTCCTCGTCCGTGTAGCTGGGGATTTCAATGATCTCCATGCGGTCGAGCAGCGGGCGCGGAATGGTGTCGAGCGTGTTGGCCGTCATAATGAACATCACGCGGCTCAGATCGACGGGAATTTCAAGGTAGTGGTCGCGGAAGGCGTAGTTCTGCTCGCTGTCGAGCACTTCTAAAAGCGCCGACGCGGGGTCGCCGCGCCCGTCGCTTCCCATCTTGTCGACCTCGTCGAGCACGAGCAGCGGATTCATCGAGCCGCTGCGGGAGATGGCCTCGATGATGCGGCCGGGCATCGCGCCGATGTAGGTCTTGCGATGGCCGCGGATATCCGCCTCGTCACGCACGCCGCCGAGCGACAGCCGCGCGACCTTGCGGTTCATCGCCTTGGCGACCGACAGCGCGATCGACGTCTTGCCGACGCCCGGAGGGCCGACGAGACATAAAATCTGCCCCTTCGCCTCGGGGTTGAGCTGGCGCACGGCGATGAACTCTAAAATGCGCTCCTTGACCTTCTGCAAGCCGTAGTGGTCGCGGTCAAGAATCTTGCGCGCGGCGTCTACGCTGGCGCGCTCCTTCGTCTCCTCGCCCCAGGGCATTTCCATGCAGGTGTCGAGATAGTTGCGCAGCACACTCGCCTCGGCGCTGCCGAACGGCTGCTTGGCGAGCTTGTCCACATCTTTCAGCAGCTTGCGCTCCACTTCTTCGCTCAGGTGCGCCTTGCTGATCTTCTCGCGGTACTCGTCGAGTTCTTCGTCCTCCCCGCCCTCACCGATCTCGTTCTGTAAGACCTTGATCTGCTCGCGCAGGACAAAATCCTTCTGAATTTTTCCGACGCGGGAGCGGACCTTGCTTTCAATGTCCTGCTCCATGGCGGTAACTTCGATCTCGCGGCGCAGAATCTCGTTCATGCGCTGCAATCTCGGCAGCGGGCGCAGCTCGTCGAGGATATCCTGTTTGTCCTGATAGCGCAGGTTGAGCTGCTGGGCGATAAAGTCAGCGAGATAGCCGGGATCGTTCGTCGATAAAATGGCGGCGTAGACATCGTCCGGCAATTTCTGCGCGAGCTCGGCATATTCCGTCACGCTGGCGTAGGTCTGGCGCAGCATCGCCTCCGTCCGCTTGCTATGGCACGAGGTGGCCGGCTCGTCGATGAGCTCGACCTGCGCCTGCAAAAACGGCTCGCGCTGCCACAGCCGCTTGAGGCGGGCGCGGCACGCGCCCTCCATCATCACGCGCAGCACGCGGTCAGACACGCGCAAAATCTGCGTCACGCGCGCGACCGTGCCGATCTCATACAGGTCTTTTTCCTCCGGCTGCTCCACGCCGATCTCACGCTGGGTGACGAGAAAAATCTCCTCCCCGTTTTCCATGGCGCGCTCAAGCGCGTGCACGGAGATCGGACGCTCGAGGTCAAAGCTCGTGTTCATGCGAGGGAACACATTGAGTCCGCGCATGGCGATGACCGGAAGATTTTTTGTTACAGGTTCCATGGGGTTTCTCCTTATGAAGCGGAGTCTGCCGGCAGCGACGGCTGCGGCGCCTCCCCTTCTTTCTCTGTGCGGTGGGAAATTTTCGGCTGTTCCGTCCCCTCCACGCAGCCCGGCGTGATGGTCACGCGGTCGATCGTGCGGTCGGACGGGATGTCGTACATCACGTTCATCAGCAGCCCCTCCATTACCGCGCGCAGGCCGCGCGCGCCGATCTTGCGCTCGATGGCCTTGTCGGCAATCGCTTCGAGCGCCTTGGGCTCGAACGTGAGCTCAGCGTCGTCGTAAGAAAACAGCTTTTGATACTGCTTGACGAGCGCGTTCTTGGGCTCGGTCAGGATGCGCACGAGATCGTCCTCGTCAAGCTCGCGCACCGAGGAGATAACGGGAATACGGCCCACGAACTCGGGAATGAGCCCGAAACGATTGAGGTCTTCGGGAAGCACCTGCTCGAGCAGCTCGGCGGATTCCTCGGACTGGGACTTGCCGACGTCGGAATTGAAGCCCACGCCGCGCTTGCCGATGCGCTCGCCGATGATCTTGTCGAGGCCGACGAAGGCTCCGCCCAGGATAAACAGGATATTGGTGGTGTCGATGTGGATGAGCTCCTGCTGGGGGTGCTTGCGGCCGCCCTGGGGCGGCACGTTGGCCACGGTGCCCTCCACGATTTTCAGCAGCGCCCGCCCGTGGGAGGAACGGCGGCATCGGTGCCTTCGATGATCTTGAGAAGCGCCTGCTGCACACCCTCGCCCGACACGTCGCGCGTGATGGAGAGGTTTTCGGCCTTGCGGGCGATCTTGTCGATCTCATCGATGTAGACGATGCCCACCTGCGCTCGATCGATGTCGTTATCGGCGGCGGTGATGAGCTTGAGCAGGATGTTCTCGACGTCCTCGCCCACGTATCCGGCCTCGGTGAGCGCCGTCGCGTCGGCGATGGCAAAGGGGACGTCGAGTATGCGAGCGAGCGTCTGGGCCAAAAGCGTCTTACCGCAGCCCGTGGGGCCGAGTAGCAAGATGTTGCTCTTGGCGAGCTCGACCTCGTCATCTTCGGCACTCAAGCCCAGGGCAACGCGCTTGTAGTGATTGTAGACGGCAACGGCGAGCGCCTTCTTGGCGTCTTCCTGGCCGATGACGTACTGGGACAACTCGGCATGAATCTCGATGGGCGTCGGTAGGGTCTCGAGCGTGATGAGACCTTCGGAGCGACCAGTCGCAGCTGGCAGCCCCTCGCCTTGCGTGGCATCGTCTTCCTCGTCGATGATGTCAGTGCAGAGCCTGACGCACTCGTTGCAAATGTAGACGCCCTCACCGGCGATGAGCTTGTCTACCTCGTTCTGGGTCTTGCCGCAAAACGAGCAACGCAGCTTGCCATCAAACCCATGTGGTCCATCAGCCATGTGCCTAATCCTTCTTCAGCTCTTCATCCAACTTGGCTGCAGCGCGGGACTTGACGACGTCGTCGACCAGTCCGTATGCCTTGGCCTCCTCGGCCGACATGAAATTGTCCTTCTCCGTGTCCTCGCGGATGGTCTCGATGGGCTGACCCGTATGCGCGGAAAGGATCTCGTTGAGCTGCTCACGCGTCTTGCGCATGAACTCGGCCATGATCTGGATGTCGGTTTCCTTGCCCTGGGCACCACCTGACGGTTGGTGAATCATGATGGTGGAATTGGGCAGTGCGAAGCGCTTGCCGGGAGCGCCCGCAGCCAGCAGGACGGCGCCCATGGAAGCCGCCATGCCGATGCAGATGGTGCTCACGTCCGGCTTGATGTACTGCATCGTGTCATAGATGGCCAGTCCGGCGCTCACCGAACCACCCGGCGAGTTAATGTAGAGCGAGATGTCCTTATCGGGATCGGCGCTCTCGAGATGCAGGAGCTGCGCGATGACGGTATTTGCCGAAGCGTCCGTGACTTCTTCGCCAAGGAAAATGACACGGTCGTTGAGCAGACGCGAATAGATGTCGTAGCTGCGCTCGCCGCGCGGCGACTGCTCCACGACGTAGGGGATGAGCGTGTTGGATGCCGGTTGGATGATGTTCATGGTTCTTCCTAACTACTCCGTGCGAATGCCCGATGACGGCATTGCGACCTTCGTCTAGTCCTCTGCCTTCTCATCCACGTCATCGTCAATGGTGACGACGGCGTTATCCACCAGCCATTTGGTGGCACGCTGGCGCTTGATCGCCTCGCGGATGATAGACATGCGGCCAGCATCCTCCCACGCCTTGCGCGTGGCCTCCGGATTGCTGGTTACGCTGAATTCCTTTTCGATGTCCTCTTCGGTGATTTCCATGCCAAGGTGCTTGAACAGGGCGTCGAGGGCGAGGCATTCCTCGGCCTCCTCGCGGGACTGCTGCTCGAGATCCTCCCTGAACTGCTCGCTTGTGATACCACGGCTCGACAGGAACTGGTCAAACGTCGTGCCTTGCTCCTGAAGGCTGTTGAAGAAGTCGCGCAGGATGTTCTCGCGCGTGAAGTCGAGATATGCCTCGGGAATCTCGTCCTTGATGCGATGGGAGAGCTCGGTCACGCAGCGGCTTTCCTTGAGGCGCGGCAGCTGCTCGGCCTTGGTGTTCGTGATTTCGGTCTTGAGTTGCTCGACGAGCTCGTCATAGCTATCGAAACCGACCTTCTTCGCGAACTCGTCGTCGAGCGCGGGCGTTTCCTTCTCGCGGACTTCCTTGACGGTGGCCGTCGTGTGGATGGTCTTTCCGGCAAGGTCGGTGTCGAACTCCGTCGTGAAGTCGAACTCCTTCTCGTCACCCGCCTTCATGCCGACGAATTGCTCGGTGAGCTCCTGCGGCATCATGGGGCCGCCGATCTCGACCAGGCGGCTCTCGTTCGTGAGGCTGTCGACGGGGGCACCGTCCGCGGTGGACGCGAGCCTGACCATCACGAAATCACCCTGCTTGGCGGCGCGATCGACCGTCTCGAAATCGTTGTAGTAATCCTGCAGCGCGTGGAGCTGGATGTCCACGTCCTCCTGCGTCGCCTCTTCGGAGGGCATCTTGATTTCGACCGGCTCGTAGGAATCGAGCTCGACGTTCGGCTTGACGTCACCATACAGCGAGAAGGTGTAGTCCTCGCCATCGGCCACGAAGGGATTGTCGTCGGAGGCGGGCTCGCCAATGAAGATGATGTCCTGCCCGTCAATGGCCAGCGGGGCCACGTCGTTGATCAGATCAGAGGTGATCTGCGCGTAGACGGCATCATGACCGCCAAAGTTCTGCTCGATGACCTTACGCGGCGCCTTGCCCGCGCGAAAGCCCGGGATACGCGTCTTCGAGAACTCCTTGAATGCCTTGTCGATGTGCTTCTTGACCTCGTCTGCGGTCATGGTGACAGTGACTTGGGTCTTGCCGTCTTCCCGGGTGCTCGTGGTGACTTCCAACGTTCCTCCAAAATCCCTCGCCTGCAAAAGGCGCTCACGATTGCGCCTTGGCGCTTCGGTCTATGGTGCGGGCGAAAGGACTCGAACCTTCACGGGTCTCCCCACTGGAACCTAAATCCAGCGCGTCTGCCAGTTCCGCCACGCCCGCGCACGTCATGCGCCTAGACGCACGACAATGGAGCATTGTACCCCAGTTCGACTACCTGCGCCGTTCCGTAGCGTATTTGTCATCAATTGATATGCTCGTTGTTTAGGAGTTCTTGAGACGCACGGTGACCATGATGTCACCTGCGCACTCGCACGCGTCGCAGCACTTCTCGAGCGCCGAGAGCACGCCGTAAAGCCCGACGGCGAAGAGCGAGTGGTCGAACTTGCCCTCCTCGGCATCCTTGTAGACGCGGTGCACGGACTCGATGTAGACGCGGTCACCTTCATCCTCGTACTCGTGGATCGCCTTGATGTAGTCCTTGATGGATTTGGACTTCTTGAAATGGGTGAACTTGTCGCATGCGGCCTGGACGGCATGCGTCGCCTTCTGCACGACCTGCACCATCTCGATGATTCCCGGCGTGATGACGGTGACGTTATGCATGTAGATGCGCTGCAGCACGTCATCGAGCTCGTCGACGACCGTATCGAGCTCGTCGGCGAGCTCGAGGATGTCCTCGCGCTCGATGGGCGCGATGAATTCGACGATGAGGTTTTCGGTGATTTCCTGGACGACGCTGTCGGACTTCTCCTCGATGTCATGCAAGGCCTTATAGCGATCGAGGACCTCATCCGGACTGATGAAGCCCAGGCGCTTCTCCTCGTCGTAAT
>ERZ825384.3388-NODE-3388-length-14359-cov-4.460990_pt1 | contig 14359 bp, 10 predicted proteins | sample MGYA00519931_ERZ825384 | MGnify/ENA primary metagenome ERZ825384 (study PRJEB31778, sample SAMEA3449200) | human gut metagenome | biome: human gut; feature: human-associated habitat; material: faeces | place: United Kingdom | collected 2010/2012 ...
TCAGAACGTCGTGAGACAGTTCGGTCCCTATCTGTCGTGGGCGCAGGATATTTGAAAGGCGCTGTCCCTAGTACGAGAGGACCGGGATGGACGAACCTCTGGTGCACCAGTTGTCACGCCAGTGGCACAGCTGGGCAGCTATGTTCGGATCGGATAAACGCTGAAAGCATCTAAGCGTGAAGCCGGCCTTAAGATAAGATATCCCACTGAGACAATCAGGTAAGACCCCTTGAAGACTACAAGGTTGATAGGCACAATGTGTAAGTGGCGTGAGTCATTGAGCAAGCGTGTACTAATAGGTCGAGGGCTTGACCCCATTTTCGATTGATACTTCATTTGCTGAAAGCAGTTCGATATTCAGTTTTGAAGGTATATGCCTTCTAAGAAAGAGAAGCTGACGTTGGTCAGGGAATGGCCGGTGTCGATGACGGTGAGGAACCACCTGTTCCCATTCCGAACACAGAAGTTAAGCTCACTTGTGCCGAAGATAGTTGGCTGGAAACGGCCTGTGAAAATAGGTAGATGCCGGCTTCTCTTAAAAAGCAAGCAGCCCACGGGCCGAGCGGAAAGCCCGGTTCGTGGGTTTGCTTTATTAAGCACCATTAGCTCAGTTGGTAGAGCAACTGACTCTTAATCAGTGGGTCCTGGGTTCGAGTCCCTGAAGGTGTACCAAGTTTAATCCCGTGTATTTTGCACGGGATTTTTTGTTGTATGTATCTGCAACAGCCCGACTGATTCAGTCGGGCTGTTGCTTTTGATCATTTCGGCAGGTGCAGGAAGCCGTCGGTGAAGGCGTTGGGAAAGGCGAAATTTTTCTGACCGTCAGCAAATTTTACATATATATGTTTATCAGCGATTGACTGTACTTTTCCTTCGCCGAATTTTTTATGTAATACGGTCATACCTACTGTTATTGACGATTCGTCAAAATCGGGGGTGTTGGTGTGTTTTCTGTCGGGAACGGGTAAAGCGGCTTTGGGAACGGGTGATTTTATGCCGAACTTTTCGGTCACAAGAGGCGGAGTGGTTGGACTTGCAGTGGTGGACTTGCTGGATGGCTGAACGGATTTTACCGCTGATGACCGGGTGACTTCTTTCTTTAACTGCGCTATATCTTCGGTGGCCTCGGTAGGCTTAGGAGCGTTCATTGATTCCTGCTGATTATAGAACAGCTTTTTGTATTCATCTTTTCTTATGGCGGTATCCCAACCGCCTATCTCCTTATCGTTACGGTGCATATCAATTCCGGTATAGGTAAGGCTTGCGTCCTCGTAGCGTTTGAACTGGAAAATGGAATGATTCATAAGGCTGGAGTTGAAAACGCCGAGCGAACACAAAAGGTCGAAATCCTTTGTATCAAGGCCGGTCACTTTTTTGAAAAGACCGGGTTCAAGCTGGGTTATAACGTCCTTGAGGCAGGATTCACGGTAGTCGGTAAGGTACATAAATACTGGAATTCTTGAAGCGAATTTCATCAGCTTTTCCTGTACCTCCTTACGTTTTGACTTGAACTCCTTCTCGGCTTCTGTAAGCTCTTTCTTTTCTTTCGGGGTGAGCTTTTCCACGCCGTCTTTCTTCAGCTTCTTTACCGCCTCGGACTTGTTGATGATTACCTCAAGCTCCTTGTTGAGATTGCGGAAAGCCTCGATATTTTCAAGTGCGGTCATTGCCTCTGTGCTTGCCATCAGACGCTTTAATGTATCGTTATCAACGTTAACAAGAAGGGCGGACTGCCAGCGCTTTGCGAGGAGGGTTGCGGAGGTTCCGGCAAGGGTAATATCAAGAATAGCCTGTGCGTTTACCTGTTCCATAGTCGAGCCGTCATAGGCTAAGACGGGGAGGAAGTTTATAAACTCGCTGACGTTCTTTTCGGGGTTTGTATTCTCGGAATTCAGATTGCAGGCATAGTCGGATATCTGGCGGAGCGCACGGTCAAGCGCAAAGTCGAACACATAGCATTCGTGCTTGATTATCTCTACTTCGCCCTTCTCATTTTTTACCGTCCAGGGCGACTGCACACGGAAAGCCGACTGAAAATAGGTTTCCGGGCTTTTAAGATTGCGGAGCATAAATATGCCTGTCCACGGCTTTACGGTAACGCCTGTTGTCAGCTTTCCGCAGGTGAGGGTTATTGTCCTTGTAACGAGAGGATCGCCCATAGAATCAATAACGGGCTTTACCGCATCAAGACCTACGCCCGCTTTTATACCGGCGCAGACGTTTATCTTATAGCCCTGATTGTAATAGTTGTTCTGACTTTGCATAAGAAGATTGTACATCGCAAAGCAGGACGCTACGCTCGGCAAAAACCATAGGGTGTGCGACAGTACGTTAAGAAGTCTTGTGTCCGAGAAGGGCATAGGCGGACGCTTGTCAACGCCAAGACTTACCGCAATTTTAAGGTCGTCTACGCTTGCAGGCAGATATGCGCCACGGATAAGATCGAGCCATTTCTGCACCTCGTTCTCGTTTACGAAGCGAGCGTCCTCGCCTTTTCCCTTTGCGGAAAAGAACAGATTCAGATCGAAGCCGTCAAATTCTCCCTCTGAGGCTACAGAGCGTATACTTTCGGGAATTTTATAGGTCATCATTACCATACGGGGAAGCGACAGATATGGGTTGTTTTCGCCCTTCCAGTTTTCTTTTGCGCTCTGTTCATCTGAATAAGTCCAGTTGAAAATCTGTTCTTCTATGAATTCACCGCTGTGCATTGCTCTGAACGGGGTACCGGACAGATAAAGGTAGTGTGACGAGGTTATCGGCAGAAAGGTTTCGTTTACGGCATTTCCTGCTTCTTCCTTCTGATATTTTTCTGCGTCAAAGTCTATATCTTCATCGTCGGGATCGTCAAACAGCTTCTTTGCGTTTTCTCTCCACGCTCCGAAATGGTATTCGTCAAATATGACTATATCCCAGTTGGTAGTATGGATAAACTCGTTCTTGTATTTTATACCGCCGTTTTCGTTAGTGCCGAGCAAATCCTGAAACGAGCCGAAAACTACTATCGGTCTTGTGCTGTCGGCATTGTAATATGCCTCGTCGATATTCTGCTTGTTATTATGTGCGTCCTTGTTTGAAACGTACTGCCAGCCCTCAAAATCAACGTGAGTTCTTAAGTCCTCGCTCCACGCCGACTCTACGGCAGGCTTGAAGGTGAGAATAAGAATACGCTTGAAATTCATCTTCTTGCAAAGCTCATAAGCGGCGAAGGTCTTGCCGAAACGCATTTTTGCATTCCACAGGAATTTTGGTATGCGTTCAGGCTCGGTCTTTTTAATGTTTTCAAAGTATTCGATTGTGCGGTCTACCGCTTTACTCTGTTCCGGACGCATTTTAAAGTCTGCGGTGCGGTATTCATCCGTCCTTTCGCCTGTGCGAAGCTCACGCACGGCGGAGCGGACATCATTTACGGTACAGTTGTACCATTCGTTCTTGTCCGTGTTTTCGTTAAGACGGTGAAAGCCGTTACGTTTAAGAACGGCGTGTACGTCACGGTCATTGAAGCATGAGCCGTCAGGACGCATTGCCGATTCCTCGCAAAGCACGGTGTAGCTTATCGCACTTGTATGGAGCTGTTCTTTTATACGCTGCTTTACATCACGGTCGGTGTAGCCTACTTTTATGTAGCCGTCGTGAGTGGTAACGCCGTTCAGCTTGTAGGCATAGATAGTCGGGTTTACCTCGGGGCGAGGGGTCACATACTTTTCAAATACGTCAGCCATTGTTGTCACCGCCTAAATCCATCGGTCTTATCATAGACTCGATAAAGTTTATTTCTTCGTCTGTGAGATTGTATTTTTCGTAGAGTTCGGAATCTGTCCACGGCTTTGAGAAGTCTTGGAGGGGGACGAATAGAAATTTATCTTTAGAAATATTGATTGAAGTCAGTGCTTGAAGCAGTAAGAATCTGAAAAATTTTGTTTTCATATAGTCACAAAGATTATTTGCTTCTGTTTCGTTTTCAAAAGAACCTATACACAAATAGGTTTCTGTACATACTTCGTTAGGTTTAAGCACACGCATTGTTGATGAAATGACCAAATACGATCCGTCATTAGACGGTTTATTGCCACCTGACATTGCTTTTGTCATTATCACTTTATATTTGTTCAATAAATTATCTCTGTCTGATATTTCATTCTTGGTGATATACGATTTGCCATTCAGCGAATACAGTACACAATCTTCTTTTTTATATTCATTATGTCCGATTTCCTTGCTGAACAAATTGAAGCAATTTCTTGAATGAACAATCATATCTAAATAATTTTTTGTAACTTTATTTACTTTCCGGATAATCTGTATCGCTATATTGTTTCTTACAAATACAGGATACTCATTCAATTTCCGAATTGAACTGGAAATTTCTTCCCCTGCATTCATATTGATTATTTTACATTCTCCATTGTATTCTAAGCCCCACAAGAAGTAACAAATACCTCCGGCAATAGTAACTCCGGGAAAACAGTCAGCACTATTTGCAAAATCAACAATTGTCGATATTTTGCTTGAGTTCAACATATTGTTTCTAAAGTCATCTAGCCCTTTACCTCCAGCATACCAACGAGAAGGTATAATCATAGATAAATAACGAGGTTTTAATTGAAGTGACTTATACACAAATTCGTGATATATAGGCACAGAACTTGAACCTGTGCCACCACCGTCATTTAACTGATACGGCGGATTTGAAATAATAACATCGAACTTCATGCCAAAAATCTCCTCGGGGTGTAATGTATGTATCCATTCATACGCATAATATTCACGTTCTTCGCCACGGTCGTACTGCGTTTCGGACGCACCGCAGAAGATGCATCTTCCGGACTTGTCGAACGAGTGGGGGATACGCTTGAAACGGATATTTCCGTCCGAATTTTCAAAGTGTGTTACAGAAAAAGCACTGTTTGCGTACTTACTGCAATAAAGGCTTCTGCGTGAGAGCAGGCTTGTAAGCTCGGTTATCGCAATGCCGTAAAGCTGATTTTTAAAAATATGGTCTATTCGCTGCTGTCTGTCGGGGATAACGGCTTCAAGACCTTTTATAAGGCGCTTTGCTATCTCACGAAGGTATACTCCCGTTTTCACGGCGGGGTCGAGAAACTTTGTATGAGAAAAGCTCCTGCGGGAGCATATCGAGCATTTTGTTTACTATCTCCGGAGGCGTGAAAACCTCATCGTTTGAGAGATTGGCAAGGCAGGACAGAACATCGGGGTTGTATACCTTTTCGTAAAGTCCGCTTAAAATTCCGGTTGAAATATTATCAGCCATTTTCCCATAACCTCCTGTAGTTGCATATATATTTCCGTAAAAAAGTACCCTCTCCTTCTGTGCTGTCGCTGAGGGTGAGCTGAGAAGCCTTTTCCTTATTGCCGTTTACCAGTTCGTCAAAGCTGTAATCGCTGCGCTGTATATTACTGCCGAAAACGAATGCCCACTCGGAAAAGACTATATCCTGTTCGGTATCGTTGCAGTTTTCGTCTACGCACTTAAGAGTAAGGGCGTTTCCGCAGACGATATTTCTTGACAGGATAAAGCGGACGGATTTTCTTGTATCATCGTTGCATTCTTTTTTGCAGACGGATTTGTATTGCTTGTCCCACTGCTTATACAGCCGTTCACGGCAGGTTTCGACATTATCAGCCATTATATCGACACCGTAAAGACTGCTTACCGCAAGGAGCGAGTATTTTTCATATTCAAGAGGACTGCGACCGTATTCAGACTTTACGACCGACAGCTTTCTTGCGAGAATTTCGGTAAGGAAATTGCCTGTTCCGCAGGCGGGTTCAAGAAAACGGCTGTCGATACGCTCGGTTTCCTGTTTTACAAGGTCGCACATTGCCTTTACTTCACGCTCGGCGGTGAAAACCTCGCCGTGTTCGGTAACACGTTGTCTGGATTTTATTTGTTGTTGCACGTTATTTTTGCTCCATAGATAAAAAGCTGAATTTAATTCAACTTTTTTCAATAATTATTTCGTTTAATGCAACTATTTTAGCATAAACTTGAATTAAATTCAAGTGATTGAATCGAAATAGTGAATTAAAGGAATGTTGATTATGAATGAACCGTATGATTTCGGAGCAAGGTTGAAGAAATATCGCAATGAAAAAAATATCACACAGGAGAGAATTGCAAAAATTCTTGGTGTGAGTAATTCTATGATTAGCAAATATGAAAACAATACTGCCAGTCCGTCTTTAGATTCGCTCTGCACATTGTCAAAAGAATTATGTGTATCAATCGATGAATTGTGTGGCTTACAGCAATCCGGAACGGTTTCGCTTATCGGGCTTACGGACGGACAGGCTGATTGTGTTCGATTGCTTATAGACGCTTTTCACGAATACAACAATACAGTAAGAAAAAGGCTCAGCGATGAGCAGTACAGGGTACTTGGTCAGATACTGGCGGAATTTCTGAAATAAACGCAAAACACCGCCTGCACGGGAAATGTGCGGGCGGTGCTTGAAAATCGTATAAGAAAAAGCGGTCACGGGGCTGTATCTGTCCCTGTGACCGCTTGATTGTTTAATTTATGTCTGCTCACGCTTTTTGAGTATCTTGCGGAAGGTAAGAGCGAAGATAACGGTACAGCAGATTGCCGAGGTCGCATCCGCTACGGATTCAGCGAGATATACACCCTTTACACCGAGAAAATTCGGCAGGATAAGGGCAAGAGGGATAAGCAGTATCACTTTACGCAAAAGGGCTATGAACAGTGAAATTTTAGCCTGACCGAGAGCAACAAACATACTTTGGCAGGTACGCTGAAGTCCGAATATGGTCATGCCCGTAAGGAAAAGAGGCATCATTCTGCCGACTGTTTTTATAAGTGCGGTATCGTCTGTGAACATTCCTGCGACAAATTCGGGAAAGGTAATCATAAACAGGTTTGTCAGGGCGAAGAACGAGAACATAATTATCACGGAATATTTAAAGCAGAGGCGGACACGGTCTGTGTTGCCCTTGCCGTAATTGTAGCTGACTATCGGAACAAAGCCCTGTGCAAAGCCGCTCAGAGGCACGGCGGCAAACTGCATTGCGCTCTGCATTACCGTAAGGGTGCTGACGTATATATCGCCGTATGCGCTCAGCGAGCCGTTGAGGACGAAGCCGACAAGACTTTCCGTACTTGCCATTATAAACGGGGCGATTCCGAGTGCGAACAGCGAGCCGATTATTTTTATATCGGGCTTAAGATATTTTGGCTTTATTTTCAAAGTCGCTTTGTCGGATACCAGAAAGCCGACTATTATAAAGGCGCTTACCGCCTGCGATATTACCGTTGCGAGAGCGGCGCCCGTTACGCCCATACCGAACACATAGATAAAAAGCGGATCAAGGCCTATGTTGAGGATTGCACCGATTATTACGGCTATCATTGAAATTCCGGGTCTGCCCTGTGCATTTATGAACGAATTAAGTCCGGTTGCGAACATTACGAACAGCGTGCCTGTAAGGTATACCGAGAGGTAGTCTGTGGCATAGCCGATAGTTGCGTCGCTTGCGCCGATAAGGCGGAGCAGGGGATCCATAAAGATGTAGGTTATGCCCGATGTTACTATGGTAAACAGCACAAGCAGTGAAAAGCCGTTGCCGAGTATCCTGTGCGCTCTTTCACGGTCGCCCTTGCCGAGCGCTATTGAGGCGAGCGGTGCGCCGCCACCGCCGACTATCTGTGAAAATGCCGAGATAAGAATGATTATCGAGCTTGTAACACCGATACCTGCCAGCGCATCTGTGCCGATAAGCTCTATGTGTCCGATGAAGACCCTGTCAACTATGCTGTACAGCAGGTTTATAAGCTGTGCCGCAAAGCCCGGCAGTGCCATTTTAAGTATAAGAGGCAGCATCAAGGCTGTGCCGAGCCGTTCTTCGTATTTGTTATCCATTTATAGTATCTCCGTGTTTTGTCTTTCCATTTATAGAGTATAGCACTTAAATCATAAAAAGTCAAAGCGGGGCGGGTGACTGAAAGTCACTGTAAATTTTGCCTGCGGCAATGTGCCGCTGTAAATTCCGCCTTTGGAAATGTCTGAGTTATCCGCAGGGTAGCGAAACGGCGGTGACTGAAAGTCACTGTAAATTCCGCCTTTGGAAATGGCTGAGGTTGGCGAGGCTTGCGTTATCGGCGGGTATTAAAACGTGTATGGTTTTAATTGTTCAGATTTATATGTCAATATTACCTTAAAAGCAAAAAGACAGCGCCGTCCGGCACTGCCTCAGTTTGTAGAAAAAGTCTGTATTTATAAGAAAAGAGCAAATTCTCTATCCCTATCCCCAAACCCCTTCCCCTCGGGAAGGGGCTGAGTGTGGGGCTGCCGCCCTCACCCCGCTTGGGGCTACGCCCCAAACCCCATTTTCAAAAATTATATAGGTTTATCGACAGTCTGCACAGCGGCGGTACGCCACTGTTTTGCACAGCGAAACAAAACCGCACCGACAAAAGCCGATGCGGTAAGCGTAACTATGCTATTATCAGACCTTAGCGATAACCTCGACTTCGGCAAGAACACCCTTAGGCAGTGCCTTTACTGCAACGCAAGAACGGGCAGGCTTTGATGTGAAATACTGACCGTATACCTCGTTAAACTTTGCAAAGTCGCCCATATCGGCTAAGAAGCAGGTCGTCTTGATAACATTTTCAAAGCTCGTTCCTGCCTGCTTTAAAACTTCGCCTAAATTTCTGCATATCTGATGTGTCTGACCCTCGATGTCCTTTGCCTCAACCTCAGATGTTTCGGGATTGATTGCGATCTGACCCGATGTGTAAAGCACACCTGCGTGAACTATTGCCTGTGAATAAGGACCGATTGCAGCAGGCGCCTTGTCTGTATGAATCTTTTCCATTGTCATTGCCTTCCTTTAATTTATTACTCGATGCTGTATCCAGCATCGGTAAGTGCTTTTCTTATCTGAGCGATATGCTCATAGTTTCTTGTTTCAAGCTCAACACGCAGATAACAGCCGTTGACATCCTCGCCCTCGTTTGCACGCTCGTGGTGAACGGATATAACGTTACCGCCGAGATCTGCGATTATCTGCGATACGCCCTTGAGCTGACCGGGCTTGTCGATAAGTGCAATATTAAGCTGGCAGGTACGTCCTGACTTTATAAGACCTCTCTTGATTACTCTTGAAAGAATCGTTACATCAATATTACCGCCTGATACAAGGCATACGACCTTCTTGCCCTTTACGGGAACCTTGTTGAACATAACAGCCGCAACGGGAACTGCGCCTGCACCCTCGGCTATCAGCTTGTGCTTTTCAATAAGCGTAAGTATAGCGGTCGAAATTTCATCATCCGTAACAGTTACAATATCATCTACATACTTTCTGCAAAGCTCGAATGTATTTGAGCCGGGCTCCTTTACTGCGATACCGTCTGCTATAGTGGAAACGTGGTCAAGGCACTCTATCTTGCCGTCCTTGACAGATGTCTGCATACTGGGTGCGCCTGCCGCCTGAACACCGTATACCTTTATATCGGGCTTTAATGACTTCATCGTGAAAGCAACGCCCGAAATAAGTCCGCCGCCGCCGATAGGCACTACAACAGCGTCTATATCGTCAAGCTGTTCAAGCAGTTCAAGACCTATCGTTCCCTGTCCTGCGATTACATCTTCATCGTTGAACGGGTGAATAAATGTATAGCCGTGTTCGTCACGAAGCTGTAAAGCCTTGTTGTATGCATCATCATATACGCCCTCAACAAGACATATCTCCGCACCGTAGCTTCTTGTAGCCTCGACCTTTGAAATCGGAGCGCCGTCCGGCAGACATATTATCGACTTGATACCGCTTCTCTGCGCCGCAAGAGCAACGCCCTGAGCGTGATTTCCCGCACTGCAGGCGATAACGCCGTGCTTCTTTTCCTCATCTGTAAGGGTAGAAATCTTGTAGTATGCGCCTCTTACCTTGAACGAGCCTGTCACCTGTAAATTTTCCGTCTTGAGATAAACATCCGCATCGGGATTTATCTGGGGAGCGTGAATAAGGTCGGTAGGTCTTATTACCTCTTTCAGTTTAAAAGCCGCATGATAAACCTTGTCTAATGTCAACATCTTTCTTCTTTCCTTTCCTGTCTTTGCTTTATAAATGATTCTGCGATTTCAATGATACAAAGCACTTTTCGGTAGCTGATAAAATAAAAAAGCCCCGCCTTATGAAACTTATCGTTTCAAGAGGCGAAGGCTTGAAGTCTCCGTGTTACCACTCTTATTGCCCGTGAATAACGAGCCGCTCTGTACATATCCGTCAATATGCTACTCTGTAACGGGAGTACCCGTACAGGCTTACTGCTGTTTCTGCCTGTCTGCTCAGAGGTGATTATCTTTTGCGGTATTACCTGCCGTTTCGCACCTCCAACGGCTCTCTGTGAGGCTTTTCCCGCCGACTTCCTCGTCAACGCATTCTTGTTATCGTTTTAGAGTATAGCACTGTTTTTGCAATTTGTCAACACTAATTTTCAAAAAAATCGCTTACACGTTTACGCAAAATAATTATCAAACGCTTTAACGCCGATGTCAATCTGCTTTTCCGCAAACTTTGCCGCATCATTATCATTTTCGCTGGTATCGTCTGTTTGGCCAAGAATCATAAAGCAGTAATAACCGTCTTTTTCAAGCACCTTGCCGGCGTTTACCTTTGCAACATTTACGGGATACTGAATCTGCTGTTCCTTCATAACAGTCAGTGCGTCTTCAAGCGCACGCTTGACTTCGGACTCCTTGCCCTTTTTAGCCTTTACCGCAACCAACCTGTCCGGGTGGAAGCTGATAATGGGTGCTTCAGCAACGATCTCATCATACATATCCTTTGTAAGTCCGAATTCGCTCTCGATCATTTCTGCGTCCATAGCCTGATCGGGCAGATAGTTGTCGCCGTATGCCTTTGCGATAGCGTCCCTCAGACCCTTTGCTGATAATGTGCTGTTTTTATCGTTACTTTCCGAGCCGCTTATATCTCCCGACGAGCTTCCGGTGCTTTCCTGAGCCGAAGTCGAAAGACCCGGGGCGGCAGACGATGCATTGCTCTCCTTGCCTGATGCGCAGGCGGATAGAATGACGGATACAGCGGCAACCGCCGCAACCGCAGATATGATATACCTGTACTTCTTCATTTTCATGTTCATTGAAACCCTCCTTTTACGGTTTTATATCCGGATTATATTATTGCCGTGTGAAATCGGCATTATACCTATGTAGAATTTATATGAAAATTTCGGAAAAATCTATAGACATTTCCGGATGCAGATGTTATAATTGAATCATCAAAATAACCAATTTTCACACAGAAAGGAATAGTAAAATGCACGATATTGATAAACTTATTTCTGAAATGACACTTGAAGAAAAAGCAGGTCTTTGCTCGGGTGCGGATTTCTGGCACACGAAAAAAGTTGACCGTCTCGGAATTCCCGATGTTATGGTAAGCGACGGCCCTCACGGACTTCGCAAACAGGATATTGATACCGTTGACCCTAACGAAAGCATTAAAGCAGTATGCTTCCCTGCCGCTTGTGCTACCGCCTGCAGCTTTGACCGTGAGCTTATGCTGTCGATGGGCGAAACGCTCGGTGAAGAATGCCGTGCAGAAGACGTATCCGTACTGCTCGGTCCTGCCGTAAACATAAAGCGTTCGCCTCTTTGCGGAAGAAACTTCGAATATATTTCGGAAGACCCTTATCTTGCAGGCGAGCTTTCTGCGGCATATATAAACGGTGTGCAGAGCAAGAATGTCGGCACATCTATAAAGCACTTTGCCGCAAACAGCCAGGAAACTCGCCGTATGACATGCTCATCGGATATGAGTGAACGTACTCTGCGTGAAATCTACTTCCCTGCTTTTGAAACTGCCGTTAAAAAGGCTCAGCCTTGGACGGTAATGTGTTCATACAATCTGATAAACGGTGAATATTCATCGGAAAACGACAATCTGCTGAACAAGGTTCTTCGTGACGAATGGGGCTTCAAGGGCTATGTAATGTCCGACTGGGGAGCGGTAAACGACCGTGTCAAAGGTCTTGCCGCAGGACTTGATCTTGAAATGCCTTCAAGCGGCGGTCTTAATGACGCAAAGATTGTCGAGGCGGTAAAGAACGGCACACTTGACGAAAAGGTGCTTGACACCGCAGTAAAGCGTATACTTGAGCAGGTTTACCGCTACCGTGATGTAAAGGGCGGAGAGCATATTTTCGACCGCAGCGCCGACCATAAGAAAGCGGCAGATATTGCAAAGGAATGCATGGTTCTTCTTAAAAACGACGGCGCTTTGCCCCTGCCCCACAGCAACGCCAAGATAGCGTTTATCGGTGCTTTTGCGAAAGATCCCAGAATACAGGGCGGCGGCAGTTCGCACATTAATACGGAGAACATTTCAAACGCACTTGACAGCGCCGCAAAATATTCCGACGTTTCCTATGCCGAAGGATATGAGCGTGAATCAAACGATACAAACCCTGCACTTCTTGAGGAGGCTGTACAGCTTGCCGCAGACAGTGATGTTGCGGTAATTTTCGCAGGACTTCCCGATAGCTTTGAATCGGAAGGCTATGACAGACAGCATATGCGTATGCCCGAGTGCCAGAACGAATTGATTGACGAAATCTGCAAGGTGCAGGAAAACGTAATAGTTGTACTGCACAACGGCTCTCCCGTTGAAATGCCGTGGAACGATAAGGTAAGCGCAGTTCTTGAGGTTTATCTCTGCGGCGAGGCTACAGGCGAAGCTACTGCGGATATACTTTTCGGCAAGGCAAACCCCTGCGGAAAGCTTGCAGAAACAATACCGATGAAATTATCCGATACTCCCTGCTACCTCACCTTCCCCGGCGACCGCCACGCAGAATATAACGAGGGTGTATTCGTAGGCTACAGATACTATGATAAAAAGGAAATGGCAGTACGCTATCCTTTCGGTCACGGCTTATCATATACCACATTTGAATATTCCGATATAAAGCTCTCCGATACCGCAGTAGGCGATGACGATATTCTCACAGTAAATGCGGTTATCACGAATACCGGCAACTGTGCAGGCAAGGAAATCGTACAGCTTTATGTAGCGGATAAATCGGACTTTGCTGTTCGTCCCGAAAAGGAACTTAAAGATTTCATCAAGATTGAACTTCAGCCCGGAGAAAGCAAAACGGTCACATTCAGGCTCGACAAGAGGGCGTTCAGCTACTATAACGAGGCACTTGGCGACTGGTACGCACCTAACGGCAAGTATGATATAATGATAGCAAGCTCGTCCCGTGATATAAGACTTACGGCTGAGGTTACGCACAAAACAGCGGTAAAACTCCCGTTTGTCGCAACTGAAAACACGGTATTCGGCGAGTTTATGGACTATGCCGAGGGCAAGGCTACTCTTGACCTGCTCTTCAGCAAGGTTGCAAAGGGTCTGCTCGGCGGAGATCACTTTGAGCCTGAGGCTGTACGCAGTATGATTGGCAGTATGCCGCTCCGTCAGATACGCTCGTTCGGCGGTATCAGCGATGAACTTTTACAGCAGGCGGTCGATATGCTGAATAAGGATTTCGGCGGATTTAAGGCGCAGATGTAATATAACAGAATATAATAAACCGGTGCAAGCCACACAGCCTGCACCGGTTTTTATTATAAAGGAAAATAAGAAGCATCATTCAGCGTAAATCCGCTATACAACACGTCATATATTCTGCCGTCCTGTGCGGTATAATGCGTAAATACACCGTTTTCGTCCAATGAGAAAACATAGTCATCCGAATAAATATCACGCATATCAAACATATCAGACATATCAAGCATATCAAGCAATCCGGTTTCATTTATCCATTGCAAATGTTTTGATGTAAATTCTTTATCGCTGTTATTAAAATCTTGATAACGCTGCCTGATTTGATCTGCTATAAATGAATAATAAAGGCAATTCGTTTCTATATCAGCGAGAACGAGGACTACAGGCAGATTGTTATTTAACCAATAATTGCACGTTGTTTTTTTTATGCGAACGGGAATACATCCATCAAAATAAAACAGTGCAGAATCGAATTGATCCACAAGTACATTTTTATTCACTTTATCACTGTAACTTATATCAAAACCTTTGGAAGATTTTAGTTGCAAGGAAATCATCTTACCTGTTGCGTGTCCATTTTCAACTATTTCTAATAAACCATCAATGCCATAGTCGCGTTCTCCAAGTATACGAAAGATATATTCTGATGGATTAATAATTATATTTAGAAGAGCAAGTCCTTGTGTATCTATAATATGTTGCTCAGGTCTTATAGGTAGTTCATTCATATTTATACTCCTCTTATGATACTAACATCGTATTTTTTGAGTGTTAAGTAATCACCAA
>ERZ825384.3415-NODE-3415-length-14263-cov-3.789977_pt1 | contig 14263 bp, 9 predicted proteins | sample MGYA00519931_ERZ825384 | MGnify/ENA primary metagenome ERZ825384 (study PRJEB31778, sample SAMEA3449200) | human gut metagenome | biome: human gut; feature: human-associated habitat; material: faeces | place: United Kingdom | collected 2010/2012 ...
AGCACACCGTTTTCGTCATACACAAGATAGACGAGATCGCCCTTGGCAAGCCGGTTGGGATTCGATGCGGCCCAGTCGGAGGCGTCCGCGTCCCAGTCGTAGACGGAAACGCCGTCAAAGCTTGTCACGGGAATGCTCTCGGCGCTCTCCGTATCCACAACGGGCTCCGCTGTGAGATCGACGTCTGCCGCGGCGGGCGCGGCGAGGAACGTCATGCTGCCGAACGTGACCTCGGAGAGAAGCGCCGGACGGACGGTGTATTCCTCCGGAACGCCCTCGGAGGGGCTGGCGAGCAGAGCCGCCGTATAGGAGCCGGTATTCCGCATGACGCCGAGATGCGCCGTATCAAGATCAGACACGCGCCCGGCGGCGGACGCCGTGACGGTCCCGGTCTGGTAGAGCCGGAAGAGCTTGAGCATCGTGTCCTCATAGTCGCGGTGGAGCTGGGAGAGACGGCGGTATTCGCCCTCGGCGTCCACATCGCGCAGCGTGAGCACCGTCGCGCCCTGCGTGATCTGCCGTTCCACGGCGGTGTTGACCCCCGCGACCGTGCCCGCGGCGGCGGTCACGTTCCAGGCGCTGTGCGCATAGAGCGTGCCGGTGCCGACGGTCTCGCCGTCGAGCAGAATGTCCGCCTTCGCGCCGAGCGCGGGGCCGTTATCCGTGAGCGTTACGGTGAGGGTATTGCCGCGGCGGATCTCGATGCGGCCCGCATATTCCGTGCCGTCCTTGCAGCGGACGGTGACGCTCTTGCCGGGCGTCGCGGCGGCGGACGCCGTTTCCGCGTCCACGGCCATGCGCCCGTCGAGCGAGACGACCATGAGAGCGCCGTGCTCGCGGATGACGGACTGCACGTCGTCGCCGGCATTGGCGTAAATCGCCTTGACGCGGCCCGCGGCGGGCGCGGCGAGATAGGCGTTCGTTGCGCCGGAGGCCGCGGTGCGGACCTGGCCGGCGAGGTATTCGAGATTGTTCTGCACCGTGGCGATCGTGTTCATGACCGAGGTCTTGTCCACGGTGGCGAGCGCCTGCCCTTCGGCGACGACATCGCCGTTTGCCACGAGATATTCCGTGATCTCCACGCCGTGCGGCACGGTGATCTTCACGCCGTCCCCGCCGGAGAGCGTGCCCGCGCCCGCGACGGTGGAGTCAATGTCGCCGCGCTGCACGGCGACGGATTTTGCCGTGCCCGAGTTCTCCTCTTTCTGACCGGAGGAAAGCATCGCCGGAAGCGCCGCCATCAAAATGGCGACGGTCACGAGCACCGCGGCGATGATGATATTTTTTGTTCTTTTCCGTTTTGCTTCCATGTCAGCCTCCGTAATGCAGTGCGTCGATGGGCTTCATCTTCGCGGCCTTGTTTGCCGGATACAGTCCGAAGATCACGCCGATGGCAAAGCAGAAGATCGCCGCGAGCGCAACAACGCTGCCGCTGAGCGCAAACTGCATACCGGCGTCCGCCGCGATGGTCGAGGCAAGCCGCAGGATGCACCACGAAAGAAAAATTCCGATGACGCACCCGAGCATGCAGAGAACGACCGCTTCCATGAGGAATTGCAGCAGTATGGTGCCGCGGTCCGCGCCGATGGCTTTGCGGATGCCGATCTCGCGCGTGCGCTCCGTGACGGTGACGAGCATGATGTTCATAATGCCGATGCCGCCGACGATGAGCGATATGCTCGCGATGCCGCCGAGCAGGATCTTGAGAATGTTCGTCACGGACCCCATCGTGTCCTCCATGACACTCATGGAATAGACGTAGAAGCTGTCGCTGTTGCCGAAAAAGTCATAGAGGAATTCGTTGACGGCTGCCTCGGCGTCGGCCATTTTCGTGCCCTCCGGCGCGGTGACGTAAAATTCGGAAATCGCGCTGCCGTTCTGGGGGTACTGCCGCGTGAAGGAGGTAAAGGGAATATAGACTCTGGGAACGCGGCTGCCGCCGTAGACGAGCGAGGTGCGCTCGCCGAGCACGCCGACGATCGTATAGCGCATGCCGTCGATGGAGAAATCCTCGCCCACACAGTCGGCATAGCCGACGATCTGCTCGGCGGCCTGCTTCGAGAGGACGCATACGCGGCTCGAGTTATCCACGTCCGTATTCTTGAGGAAACGACCGTATTCGATCGTGAGACCGTTGATGTCGGCAAACGCCGGCATCGTGCCGTAAAGACTGATGCTGTCGCTTGCGGAGCCGGCCTTTCCCTTGGCATCGCCGGTGTTGACCGGCGCGACGGCCTCGACATACTCGTTCTCCTGCGCCCATTTCCTGAGATCGTTTATGGTGAGCGAGCTTCCGACCTCCTGCCGCCAGACGTAGGCGTCCACATAGTTGCTGCCGAGGCTGGATACCTCGTCCGTCACGGTGTTCGTGGCGCCGTTAACAAGACTTACGAGCACGACGAGCGCCATGACGCCGATGATGATGCCGAGCATCGTGAGCGCGGCGCGCATCTTATTTGAGCCGATGCTGCGCAGCGCCATTTTAAAGGATGATATCATAGCTGCACCTCCGTGACGCGCCCGTCGAGAATGTGGATGCTGCGCTTGGCCTGACGGGCAATGTCGTTGTCGTGCGTGATGAGCACAACGGTGTTTCCCTGCTCGTGCAGCTCATGGAGAATGTCCATGATCTCGCGGCTGGTTTTGGAGTCAAGGTTGCCGGTTGGCTCGTCTGCGAGCAGGAGCGAGGGCTCCGTTACGAGCGCGCGGGCGATGGCCACACGCTGCTGCTGGCCGCCGGAGAGCTCCGTCGGCAGGTGCTTGGCGCGGTGGGAAAGGCCCACGCGCTCGAGCGCCGCGGCAACGCGCTTTGCCCGCTCCGCCGGCTTTACGCCGCGGTAGACAAGCGGAAGTTCCACATTTTCCTCTGCGGAGAGCTTGGCGATCAGATTGAAGTTCTGAAAAATGAAGCCAATCTTCTGATTGCGGACGCGGGCGAGCTGCTTTTCGCTGTAGTCCTCGATGGGGATGCCGTCGAGCCGGTAGGTCCCGGCGTCCGCCACGTCCAGACAGCCGATGATGTTCATCAGCGTGGACTTGCCGCTGCCGGAGGGGCCGATGACGCTCACGAACTCCTTCGGGAAAATGTGCAGCGTCACATGGTCGAGCGCGTGGACGCGCTCCTCGCCGATCTGGTAGACCTTGGAAACGTCATGTAAATCGATCATAGCGTTATCCTTCCAGCGGCTCGCTGTCCGCGTAGGCGCCGTCGTCCTCGGCGATAGCGGCGTCGCCGCCGCTCGCGTCCTCGATCCACGCATCGCCGCCGCTCGCGTTGCCGCCCGTGCCGTAATAATAGGCGTAGGGGTCGTAGGCCTCCTGATAGTACACGGTCTGTCCCTCGGTGAGACCCTCGGTGATCTCCACCATGCCGCCGCCGGTAAGACCGGGAATGACCGCCGTTTCACCGCCGAGCGTGCCGGTGGCGGGGTCATACGTCGTATAGACGAACGAGCTATCGCGCGTCTGGCGCAGCGCCTTTTCGGGAATGAGCAGAGCGTTATCCACGCCCTCAATGCGGATGAGCGCCTTGGCGGTCATGCCGGGGAGCATGCGGGGGTCTTTATCGAGCGTGATCTCCACGCTGTAGCTCGTGATGCCGTAGCTGCTCTTTGCCGAGCGCTCCACCGCCGTTACGACGCCGGAGAACACCTCGTCGCCGATCGTGCTCACGGTGATCTGCGCCTTCTGCCCATTCTGCACGGAGAGAATATCCGTCTCGTCCACGCTCACGGTGAGCTTCATGCTCGTATCCGACGAGAGCGTGAGGAGCTTCGTTTCGCCGCTTGCCGCCGTGCTGCCGGAAGAGGACGAGCCGTCTCCGGAGGAATCCGAGCCGTCTGAGCCGTAGGAAGCGTAGGCATTCATCATGCCGCCGTACACCATGCCTCCGCCGCCGGCGGAGGAGTCTGTATTATCGGAGGAAGAGGTCGTTTTGTCACTGTAGTCAATGGAGGAGACGGAGCCGTCAAACGGCGCTGTCACCGCTCCGGCGCTGTACATGCCGAGCAGCGCCATGAGATCCTCCTCTTTCTCGCGGCGGTTCTTGAGGACGGATTCATAGTTCGCGCTGTAGGCCGTGTCGCGCAGCGTGAAGAGGGAGTTGCCCGCGTACACCTGCCGGTTCTCGGCAGTGTTTACCGCGGAGACAACGCCCGCGTAGCCGGTGATGCGCAGCGGGTTGTGGATATAGAGCGTGCCGCTGCCGACGGCATTTCCGTCCGCATCCTGCACGCTGGCCGCGGCATCGACCGCCGGGCCGTTGTCGGTGAGGAGGACGGTCGCCTTGCCGCTCTGGAGCTTATCCACCGTGCCGGGGTACGTCTTTTCGTCTACGGTCACGCTGACCTTGTCGCCCGCGGCGAGAGAGCCGGCGTCGATATCCACGGCCATGTACCCGTCAAGCGAGAGCACCGCGAGAGCGCCGTGCTCCATCATGCAGGCAGAGACGTCGTCATCCTTCTGCGCGTAGACGATCTTCACGCGGCCGTTTACGCCGGTCGTTATGTACGGCTGCACCGTTTCGCCGGTCGCGGTGCGCAGCTGCTCGTCGAGCTTATTGAGCTCCGCCTGCACAGTACTCATCGCGCCCATAACGGAGGAGAGCTCCACCGTGGCGAGCGCGTCGCCCTTCTTCACGGTCTCGCCCGCTTTGACGAGGATCTTTTCGAGCTTCACGCCCTTGGGCAGGACGATCTGCTGCGTGTCCGCGTCGGCGAGCATGCCCGAGCCGGAAACGGTCGTGCTGATGCTGCCGGTCGTGACGGTCGCTTCGCTCACGGTCGGGGCATTCATGCTGCCGACGGCCTCACGGACCTTTTTCTTTGCCGCGCGCACGCCGAAGAAAATGGCGAGCGCGAGCACCACAACGATCGACACCGTCACAATGATGCGGCGGCGCTTTTTGCGCTGCTTTTCGCGCCGGATCGAGGCGAACAGCGCCTGGTCCCGATCCCCGGACTGCTCCGGGGCGGACGTTACCTTCTTTTCATCCATACGTTTGGTCTCCTATCGTCCTTTGATTTTTCCGGATAGTATATTTATAAGCCGTACCAAAACCGGATTCGGTTCTGTTATGCCGGTGACAATATGGTAACAAACCCCGCTTTAAAAATAAAGCGAGGTTTGTTTAAGACTTTATTAAAATAGGAAAATCACTTCACGATGACGTTTTCCTTTCCGCACTGCTCTTCCAGCTCGGCGACGAACGCCGGGTGGATGAGGCACGGTGCGCCGAGGCGCTTTTTCGTATCCTCCATATAAAGAACGATCCTCTCGTTTCCGGGGAACATCGTGAGCAGGAGCTTTACCCGCCGGCAGAGCGGATGGTCCGCACTCGGGATGCGCACATAGAGCGTGCGCGGCTTCCCGTCCGGCTTCGCCGCCGGAGGAGCGGGAGAAACGGCGGTGCGGCCCGGCACGTCCAGATCGGAGAGCGGGCGGATGGAGTCTACCATGACCTGCGGCTCCTTCTCGTCGCGCAGGGAGATCTTTCCGCGCACGAGCAGGGGCGCGGCGTCCTGCACATAGCTCCCGCCGGAATCGAGCGCGCGCTGGAACGCCAGAAGCTCCATCGAGCCGGTGTCGTCCTCGAGCTGAATATAGCTCATAAGGGTGTTGTTGCGCGTCGTGCGCGTTTTGTAGCTCGCCACGACGCCCGCGATCAAAACCTCCTGCCCGTCGCGGAAGCGCTGGGGGTTCCCCTCGGCAAAGTCGTTCAAGATCGCGCCGATGGCGACCGCGCCGACGTCGCGCGCCCGGTCGCGGTAGTCGTCCATCGGGTGACCGGTGAGATAAAGCCCGGTCGTTTCGCGCTCCATCGTCATAAGCTCCTGCCGGGTGAATTCCGGCACGTCCGGCAGCGGGATGGTGCGGACGCTCTCGCTTTCGGAGTCGTCGCCCATGCCGAAAAGGTCAAGCTGTCCGGCAATGTTTTTGCGGCTGTCGGCGGTGACGCTGTCAATGATCGGCCCCGAGGCCGTGAGCAGCGCCCGGCGCTTGAAGCCGAGCGAATCGAACGCCCCGGCCTTGATGAGCGATTCCACGGCGCGGCGGTTCAGATCGCGCGGCACCATCCGGCGGCAGAACTCGTCGAGCGTGCGGAACGGCCCGCCGCTCTCGCGTTCGGCCTTGAGCTCTTCGATGAAGCCCCAGCCGATGCCCTTGATGGCGACAAGACCGAAACGGATGTTCTCGCCCGAAACGGTGAAGTCGGCATCCGACTCGTTCACGTCCGGCGGCAGGAGCTTGATGCCCATGTCGCGGCACTCGGCGATATACTCGGCGACCTTTGTGCTGTTATCGAGCACGCTCGTGAGCAGCGCCGCCATATATTCGCGCGGGTGGTGGCATTTCATGTACGCCGTGCGGTAGGTGACGAAGGCGTACGAAACGGCATGCGCTTTGTTGAAGGCGTAGTTGGCAAAATCGACGATCTCGTCATAGATGCTGCCCGCGACGTCCTCCGGCACGCCGTTCGCAACGCAGCCGGGGATGTTCCGCGCCGGGTCGCCGTGGATGAAGGCGATGCGCTCGGCGTCGATGACGGCGTGCTTTTTTTTGCTCATTGCGCGGCGGATGACGTCCGCCTGGCCGAGCGAGTATCCGGCAAGCTCCCGGAACACCTGCTGCACCTGCTCCTGATAGACCATGCAGCCGTAGGTGACGCCGAGGATCGGCTCGAGCTTCGGGTGCTTGTAGCGGATCTTTTCCGGATGCTGGCTGCACTCGAGGAATTTCGGGATGCTGTCCATCGGGCCGGGGCGGTAGAGCGCGATAACGGCGGTGATGTCTTCGAGAGACTTCGGCCGCAGCGCGGCGCATACGCCCGTGATGCCCGCCGATTCAAGCTGGAATACGCCGGAGGTCTTGCCCGCGGCGAGCATGTCGAACACGGCCGGATCGTCCATCGGGATGGTGTCGATGGAGAAATCCGGTTCCCTGCGCCGGACGAGCTTGGCCGCGTCTTCGAGCACCGTGAGATTGCGAAGGCCGAGAAAGTCCATTTTCAGCAGCCCCAGCTCCTCGAGCGTCGTCATCGTATACTGCGTGACGGGGTTGCCGTCGTTCGTGGCGAGCGGGACGTATTCGTACACCGGCCGGTGCGTGATGACGACGCCGGCGGCGTGGGTCGAGGCGTGGCGCGGCATGCCCTCGAGCGCGCGGGCGGTGTCGATGAGATTTTTGACCTTCTCGTCGCTCTCGTACATGTCCTTCAGAGGCTTGGAGAGCTTGAGCGCTTCGTCGAGCGTCATGTTGAGCGCGCCCGGGCCGCTCGGCACCTGCTTGGCGACGGCGTCCGTTTCCGCGTAGCTGAGATTCAGCGCGCGGCCAACGTCGCGGATGGCCATGCGCGCGGCCATCGTGCCGAAGGTGACGATCTGCGCGACGTGGTCCGCGCCGTATTTGCGCGTAACGTAGTCGATGACCTCGCCGCGGCGGCGCACGCAGAAGTCCATATCGATATCGGGCATGCTCACGCGCTCGGGGTTTAAGAACCGCTCGAAAAAGAGCGAATACCGGATCGGGTCCACGTCCGTGATGCCGAGCGTATAGGAGACCATGCTGCCCGCGGCGCTGCCGCGCCCGGGTCCGACGGGGATGCCGTGGCTTTTCGCGTAGTGAACAAAGTCCCAGACGATGAGGAAATAGTCCACAAACCCCATGCGGTGGATCATGTCAAGCTCATACCGGAGCTGCGCTTCCATCTCGCTCGTGCCGGTCTCGCCGTAGCGCCGGACGTACCCTTCGCGGCAGAGGCGCGTGAGATAGGCAAAGCTGTCCGTTTCCCCCTCCGGGAGCTTATATTCCGGCAGGTGGTAGTGGCCGAACTCAAAATCGTAATGGCAGCGCGCGGCGATCTCCTCGGTGATGTCCGCGGCCTGCGGCTCTTCGGGGAAGAGCGCGCGCATCTCCTCCTCGCTTTTGAGATAAAGCTCGGGGGAGGAAAACTTCATCCGGTCGGGGTCGTCCACGGTCTTGCCGGTCTGGATACAGAGCAGAACATCCTGATTGCGGGCGTCTTCCTTATTTATATAGTGCGCGTCGTTCGTCACGACGAGCGGAATGCCCGTTTCACGCGAGAGGCGGCGCAGCCCGAGCGCGGCTTTGCGTTCATCGGGGATGCCGTGATCCTGGATCTCCAGGAAAAAGTCCTCGCCGAACAGCTCGCGCAGCTCGAGCGCCTTCTTCTTCGCGCCTTCATAATCGTCTGCGACGATGTGCCGGGAGAGATATCCCGCGAGACAGCCGGAAAGACAGATCAGCCCTTCGGCGTGCTCGTGCAGCAGCGCCCAGTCGATGCGCGGCTTGATGTAAAACCCGTCCGTAAAGCCGCAGGAGACAAGATAGCAGAGATTCCGGTAGCCGACGTCGTTTTTGCACAGAAGGATGAGATGGGAATACTCGTTGTCGACGCCGTGTTCACGGTCAAAGCGGGAGCGCGGCGCAACGTATACTTCGCAGCCGATGATCGGGCGGATGCCCTCGGCAAGACACGCGCGGTAAAAAGAGACCGCGCCGTACATTACGCCGTGGTCCGTGACGGCGAGCGCCGTCTGTCCCAGCTCCTTGGCGCGGCGCGCGAGCTCCTTGACGCGGCAGGCGCCGTCCAGCAGGGAGTATTCCGTATGCACGTGCAGATGGACAAAGCCCATATCAGTCTCCTTTGTACTCTAATAGCTTCTTTAACCGGTGGCTCATGCAGCTTTTGGACACCGGGGGGCTGGCGAGCCGCGCAAGATCGGCAAGGCTCGACTCGGGGTTGGCGATGCGCAGCATGGCCGTTTCCTGCAAAATATCCGGGAGCGTGTCGAGCCCGTATTTCCGGTCCAGCTCACGGATGGTGTCGAGCTGCTCCTGCGCGGCGAAGACGATCTTGTCGGCGTTCGCGCTGTCGCAGTTGACGCGGCGGTTGACGGCGTTGCGCATGTCCTTCTGCATTTTTGCCTGCATGATGCCCATTGCGGCGAGCGGCGCGCCGATCGTTGTGAGCACGTCCTCAATGGCTTCGGACTGCTTGAAATACGTGATGTATCCGCCGCTGCGCACGGCGTCCTTGGGCGCAAAGCCCATTTCCAGCATGAGATTGAACGCCTCGCGGCTCACGCTCGGGTGGCTCGTGAGCAGCTCGAGATGGTAGCGCTTGTCCGGATCGGTCACGCTGCCGCCGGCGAGAAACGCCCCGCGGAAGAAGCTCTGCCGGCAGCAGTCGGTTTCGAGCATGCCGTAGTTGATGTGGTGGGAAACGGCGCTCTCCTGCCCGAAAACCTCCAGGATCGAGAGGATCTTTTCCGGCGCTGTGATGAGGAATGTGCGCTTGCCCGCCGCGCCCTCCGGCGGCACATGGTCGAACGAGAGCGAGAATGCGCGCCGGAAGAGCTTCGGCAGACGCTGGGCAAAGGCATCGTTCGCCGTGATGATGCGGATCTCCCGCCGGTCGAACGTGTGGCAGTATAAAAGCACGCCGTAGGCCTCGGCCCTCGCGCAGCAGGTGCGGTTGAGCGGAACATGGCACAGCTCGTTTTTGGCTTCGGACGAAAAGGACATGGGAAAAACCCCTTTGTGTGTTTATCCGTAAATGCGGGTGGGGGAGGCTTCACGGTAAAGATCGCGCAGCGCCGCGGCGAGCGCGGCGGGATCGTGGCGAACGAGCGCCTTTTGCCAGAGCGCCACGGGCGCATACCGGACCGTGACGCCGAGCGCGGCGAGCGCTTCCTCGTCCGCCGTGATGGGAACGGCCCCTTCGCGGAGATATTCCTCCTGCGCTTCGGGCGGGATGGGAAGGTTGTTTACAAGCGTATAGTCGAACAGCCCCTCGCCGCCGTGGTCGAAGAGCGCGCGGACGTGATCGACGGCGGTATACCCCGCGGTCTCGCCGCTTTGCGTCATAAGATTCATAACATAGACCTTTACGGCGTCCGACTCGTGGATCGCCTCGCGGATGCCGGAGACGAGAAGGTTCGGAATGACGCTCGTATAAAGACTGCCGGGGCCGAGCACGATGAGATCGGCCTCCCGGATGGCGTCAAGACAGGCGGGCAGCGCCGCCGGATGCTCCGGCGAGAGATATGCCCGTACGATGCGCCGCGTGAGATCTTTTTTGTATTCGGCGATCTGCGATTCGCCCGTGACGGTCACGCCGTCGTCAAAATCGGCGAGGAGCTGCACGTTCTCGTTCGTGACCGGCAGCACGCGCCCGGTGATGGCGAGCACCTCACTCATACGCGCGACGGCCTCGTCGAACGTGTCGCACATACCGTTGAGCGCGGCGAGAAAGAGATTGCCGAAGCTCTGGCCGCGCAGCGCGCCGTCCTGAAACCGATAGGCGAGCAGGGCCTCCATTGTCGGCTCGGTGTTCGCAAGCGCCTGCAGGCAGTTGCGGATGTCGCCGGGCGGGAGCATGCCGAGCTCCTGCCGGAGCACGCCGCTGCCGCCGCCGTTGTCCATCACGGTGACGATGGCGGTGATGGACGGTGAAATGCGCTTCAGACCGCGCAGCATGGTGGAAAGTCCGGTGCCGCCGCCGATGGCGGCGATTTTCATATCCGGACGGCGGGAAATGCGTTTTTTCATTGTTCGTTTACCCTCGCAAGATCGCGGCAGACGAGCCGCGCGTTCTGCCCGCACTCGAGCAGATGATCCGTGAGCGCGCGCGCCACGGAAATGCTCCGGTGCCGCCCGCCGGTGCAGCCGACGGCCACGGTGAGCGCCGGCTTGCCCTCTTCCCGGAAGCGCGGGAGCTGAAAATCGATAAACGCCGTGAGCAGGCGCATGTATTCTGCTGTGTCCGGCTGCTGCATGACAAAGTCGTACACCGGCTGATCGAGTCCGGAGAGATCCTTCAGCTCTTCTATATAATAAGGGTTCGGCAGAAAACGAACGTCCAGCACGAGATCGGCGTCGATGGGGATGCCGTATTTGTAGCCGAAGGCGACCACGTTGATCGGCAGCTTTGCCTCGCCGGTCTCGGTGAACAGACGGCAGAGCTTTTTATGCAGCTGCGCGAGCGTGAGATTCTGCGTATTTATAATGTAGTCGGCACGCTCGCGCACCGGCTGCATGAGCGCGATCTCCTCCCGCAGCGCGGCCTGCACCGTTTTTCCCGGCGCCGCGAGCGGGTGGCGGCGGCGCGTTTCCTTGTAGCGGCGGACGAGCGTGCTCTCCGGCGCTTCGAGAAACAGGATGCGGAACGTGCAGTCGAGCGCGCGCAGCGAATCGAGCGCGCGGAAGAGCTGTTCAAAGCTCTCGTGCGCGCGCACGTCCGTGACGAGGGCAACTTTGGTAAAGCGCCCCTGCGAGGCGATGCAGAATTCCGCGAACGGCTGCAAAAGCGCCGAGGGCATGTTGTCTACGCAGTAATACCCCAGATCCTCCAGAAAGTGCGCGGCCTGCGTTTTGCCCGCGCCCGAAAGACCGGTGACGATCAGAAATTCCATAGTATAATCTATCTTTCCCCGCGATCTTTTTATTCGCGGATGATCTTGACCTCCGGCTCCAGCTCAATGCCGGAGACGCGGTATACCTCGTTTTGGATGTGTTCAATGAGCCGGAGCACATCGTCAAAGCTTGCTCCGCCGCGGTTGACGACGAAGCCCGCGTGCTTTTCGCTCACCTGCGCGCCGCCGACGGCACAGCCCTTGAGACCGGCCTCGTCAATGAGCGCGGCGGCGTATCCGCCTGCGGGACGCTTGAATGTGCTGCCGGCGGACGGCATGTCGAGCGGCTGCGAGCTTCTGCGCCGCTCGGCGAGCGAGCGCATCCGCTCACGGACGGCGCCGGGATCGTCCTCGTGCAGCGAAACTTCTGCGCCGAGAACGATGCAGCCGGTATCGGAAAAGCGGCTGTGCCGGTAAGAAAAACCGGCGTCGTCCGTCTCGCGGACGGAAAGGTCTTCGTCGAGAAACGTTACGGAGGTGACGACGTCCTTCATCTCCCCACCGTAGGCGCCGGCGTTCATGGATACCGCGCCGCCGAGCGTGCCGGGGATGCCGTGAGCAAATTCCAGCCCGGCGAGCGAGCGCGCCGCGGCAAACGAGGCGAGACGCGAGAGCGTCACGCCGCTCTCGGCGCGGAGAGCCGTATCGCTGACCGGCTCGATGCGGGAAAACTCCTCGCCGAGCCGCAGCACGATGCGGTGCAGCGGCGCGTCGGTGACGAGAAGATTTGTGCCGTTGCCGATGAGAAGCGGCTTTTCTCCGGCTTCGGCAAGCAGAGCGCAGACTGTCTCGACCTCCGAAACGGAGGACGGCAGCAGCATCGCGTCGCATGGGCCGCCGATGCGGAACGAGCAGTGGCGGCTCATCGGCTCGTTTTCGAGGATCGTGAGCTCCGGGCAGCGGGAGCGCGCTTCCCGGAGGAAGGAACGGAGTTCGGCGTTTCTCATCCCTCGTCCACCATCCGGTCGTGGCGCTCCACGAGCACCTGCGCGGCGTTGTAGCCCATTTTGCGCTCGCGGTTGTTCATTGCCGCAAGCTCGAGGATAACGGCAAGGTTCCTGCCGGGACGCACCGGAATCGTCACGCTCGGCACCGTCACACCGAGGATATCCTGCGTTTCGCTTATAAGGCCGAGGCGGCCGCACCGGCACGACAAAGTACGGGATCTTCACGCCGAGGATCTCCGTGAAATGCGTCTCGTTGCCGAGCCGGTCGTAGACCTTGTTCTCGTCCCACGGCTCAAAATGCACGACAAGGTCGATGACCTGGTCGGGCTTCACCGCGCCGATGCCGAACATGTGCCGCGCGTCGATGAGCCCGATGCCGCGGATCTCCATGAAATACCGGATCAGCTCCGGCGAGGAGCCGACGAGCGTGTCCGGCGCGGTGCGCTTGACCTCGATGGCGTCGTCCGCCACAAGACGGTGGCCGCGGCTCAGAAGCGCCATGGCGTTTTCGCTCTTGCCGACGCCGCTCTCGCCCGTGATCATCACGCCCTCGCCGTGGACCTCCATCAGCACGCCGTGCATCGTGGTGCGCGGGGCGAGCCAGCGGTTGAGACTCACGATGAGCTTTGCCATAAAATCGCTCGTGGAGTGCTCGGTGGTGAGCAGCGTCACCTGATGGCGCTGCGCCGAGGAGAGCATCTCGGGCGGGATATCCATGCCGTGCGCGACGATGCAGAAGCGGATCCCGGAGGAGATGAACCGCTCAATGCTGCGGCTGCGCGTCTCGGGACGCATATCCATTAAATAAGTGATCTCGAGCTTGCCGATGATCTGTACGCGTGTGGCGTCAAAGTAATCGTAAAACCCGGCGAGCGGCAGTCCGGGACGCGAGACCTCCCACGTGGTGATCTGCACGCGGTCATAGTCTACCGCGCGGTTGACGATGGCCAGATTGTGCTCGCGGACGATGGTATCCAGACTGACGGAATAGGACTGAGCCATGAGCGTTCCTCCGTATCAAGGTGATAGGTGATATAATGTTATATTGTAATCAATTCCGCTCGATTTGGCAACAGCCGAGTAAAGAGAAGTTTTTTAAAAGAAAATGAAATTTCATCTTGCATTCGGCGGCGCGGTCTGCTATTATAAGTAAGCTGTCCGCGGGAGACCGGTCGCCGGCACCCCGAAAGGGCAGCACATTTCTCGATGAGGAGGTGCAGCAAGTATGGCAAAGTGTGAATACTGCGAGAAGGATGTCGCTTTCGGCATCAAGGTCAGCCATTCCCACCGCCGCGCCAACCGCACTTGGAAGCCCAATGTGAAGCGCGTCAAGGCCATCGTCGACGGTACCCCGAAGCACGTTTATGCGTGCACCCGCTGCCTCCGCAGCGGCAAGGTCACGCGGGCCGTCTGAGATCGCTCTTTTTGAGAAAAAAGAGGGATTTCGAATGAGCCGCTCCCGTGAGAGATCGGGGGCGGCTCATTCGCCCGGCGAACCCCGCCAGACGCCGATTTCGAGGCTATCAAAAAACGAAAAAAGTTTTTTGAAAAAATCGAAAAAAGGTGTTGACAACCGAAATCGAGTGTGTTATATTAGCTAAGCTGTCGCCGAGAGACAGGGCGAAAGAACCGAAAAAGTCTTGAGAATGGCAGCGAAAGTTGTGTACCTTGTAAATTGAACAAAGTAAGATAGCTTATGTTTGAATAAGCACCAGAAAGGGTTCTTTGCGAAACTCGAGAGAGTTTTGCATAAAATTTCTTTGAGAGCTAGATATAGCAATCAATAAAAGATTTCAAAGCCGAAAGGCGTTGAGATAGAATTTATTGAGAGTTTGATCCTGGCTCAGGACGAACGCTGGCGGCGTGCCTAACACATGCAAG
>ERZ825384.3460-NODE-3460-length-14102-cov-4.702072_pt1 | contig 14102 bp, 7 predicted proteins | sample MGYA00519931_ERZ825384 | MGnify/ENA primary metagenome ERZ825384 (study PRJEB31778, sample SAMEA3449200) | human gut metagenome | biome: human gut; feature: human-associated habitat; material: faeces | place: United Kingdom | collected 2010/2012 ...
TACAGCGGCTTCCCAAGCCGTTAAGGCGGGTTCGACTCCCGTACCCTGCTCCAAAAAGAAATGTCACCCCTTTGGGGTGACATTTCTTTTTGGAGCAGCCCTCGCGGGCGGGAGTCGAAACGAGCTCCAGCTTCACACGTCCGCAGGGCGTTGAAGCTGGGCGCAGCAGTCCGGGGGACTGCTGCATTCGCGAGAGGAGACTCCCGTTGCACACGCCGCCTCGATGGCGGCGCGTGCAAACTGCATCGACGGCTGACCGTCCGCGCAGGGGAAACCCGTCTACGTTTTCCCTTGCACACATTCCCTTCCTTGCGGTCAGAAGAAATACCCGCGGCTGAAGCTGCGGGCAAACGCGCACGAGCGGGGGCTCCCTCCTGGGGCTTCCCCGCTCGTTTTTTCAGCAATACACAAAGTTATAGTCGAAGAGTTCTCTACTTTTCCAGCGCCGCCATGAACCGCAGCAGATTGCCCACGGTGAACCGCAGGTTCTCCTGTCCGTGCCGCCGCGCCTCCTCCAGCGTGCAGGGCGACGGGTTGACGGGGAACACCCCGGACACCCCTGCCGCGTAGACCGCGTCCAGCGCCGTTTCGCAGCCGCCCGCCAGCACCGCCACAGGAATGCCCAGCGCCTTGGCACGCCGGGCCACGCCGATGACCGTCTTGCCCCGCATGCTCTGGCTGTCCAGATGCCCCTCGCCGGTGATGACCAGCCTCGCACCCCGGCAGCGCCGGTCAAAGTCCACCGTATCCAGCACCGTGTCGATGCCCATGCGCAGCACACCGCCGAAAAGCGCGGCGGCCCCTGCGCCAAAGCCGCCGGCGGCCCCGCCGCCGGACAGCGTCAGCACCTCCATTCCCAGATCCCGGGCCAGCACCTGCGCCAGATGGCGCAGCCCCGCGTCCAGCCGGGCCACCATGGCCGCGTCCGCCCCCTTCTGCGGGCCGAACACCGCCGCCGCGCCCTCCGGGCCGCACAGTGGGTTGTCGATGTCGCACATCACCGTTACCGGTACGCCGCCCAGCGTCCGGCGCAGCGTCTCCGTCCGGATACGGGCGATGCGTGTGAGTGTGCCGCCCACCGGCACGAAGGCGCTCCCCTGTTCATCGAGAAATTCCGCCCCCAGCGCCGCAGCGGCGCCGCAGCCGCCATCGTTGGTGGCGCTGCCGCCCAGCCCCAGCACCAGCCGCACCGCGCCGTGGGACAGCGCGTGGGCCATCAGCTGCCCCACGCCGTAGGTGGTCGTCTTTTCCGGGTCGCAGGCGTCCCCCGCCAGCGGCAGGCCCGCCGCCGCAGCCATCTCCACCACCGCCGTGCCGTCCGGCAGCAGGGCGTAGTGCGCCGTTACCGGCTCTCCCCACGGGCCGGTGCAGGGCGCTTCGATGCGCCGTCCGCCCACGGCGGCCAGAAAGGCGTCCACCGTACCCTCTCCGCCATCGGCCACCGGAATGGCGCAGACCTCCGCCGACGGCTCCAGCCGCAGGATCTCCTCCGCCGCGATGCGGCAGATATCCGCCGAGGACAGGGTGCCCTTGAAGGAATCCGGGATCAGCACATACTTGCTCATGGTATCGCTCCTTTTGAAAAAAACGAGCCGCAGCGCTGCTGCGGCTCGTCTGCGTTTTATTACAGCGCGTAGAACAGCGCCGCCATCTGGGCCGTCACGTCCTCCGTGTAGCTGCACAGTGTCACGCAGTAGATGTAGTTGCCCTGCTTCAGGCAAATCACCAGCTCATACATGGGCGTGTCCTGCACCGTGGCCGTCAGCGCCACAGCGGGGCAGTCCGCACCGGCGAACTCCGTAGTGGTCACGGCGGCGGTGACATTCTCAAAGCCGTAGGTGCTCATGGCGTCCGGCAGCTGCTGCGCGGACAGCTCCGCGTACTCATGGGCGCTCATGGTGGTGCCAAACAGCAGCCCCATGTTCTGGAACACCACGTTCATGGTCATCAGTCCGTCAGTGGAGGTGGCGTACATATCCTGCACGCTCTGGTTCTCCTCCATCAGCTTCTTCATATCCTCGTCGCTGGTGCCCTCGGTGAGAAAGCCGTTGATCTCCGCGATCTGCTCCTCCGTGTAAAACACCCACGTCTCGTCCAGCGCGCAGCCGAAGCCGGCAAACTCATTGGTGTAGGTGCCGCCGCTGACGCTGCCCATCTCCGGCGTATCCTCGTCCGGCGCGGGGGTATCCACCTGCCCGGTGACGGCATCGTCGGACTGTGCGCCCGGCTCCACCGTGCCGCCGGTCTGCTCCGGCGCCTGCTGGCCGCAGGCCGCCATGGTCAGCAGCATCATTAAGGCCATCAGCATGGCCGCAAGCTTCTTCATAAGGCTCCTCCTTTTGTAAAAATGCCTGTTGTCTCCGCCGTCATTGTACCAAATCGACTGGGGAAATACAACAGCAAAATTTCCCGACAGGATGCGCCCCGCCCTTCCGCTACAATAGGAGCGAAAGGAGGGACAAGCCTTGAAAACTGTCACCGAGGTCAGCCGATCTGTCCCGCTCCGCCCGCTTCTGACGATGTTCCTGCCGGCCGCCGCCGCTTTTCTGCTGACCGGCGGCGCGCTGGACGGGCTGTACAGCCCATGGTCGCTGGCTGTCGTCTCCGCCGCCGGTGTCGGATGGCCCGGGCTCAGCGCCCTGCTGGGCGCCGGACTGGGCGCTTTTCTTTTTCTGGATTTTCAGGCGGGGCTGCGCCACACCGCCTCCGCCATCCTGATCTTCTGCGCCGCCACCGCCTTCTGCACCACCCGGCTGTACCGGAGGCCCCGCTTCCGCCCTGCCGCCGCCGTGGTCATGACACTGCTGGTACAGTCGGCGTACCTGTTCCAGCGCCAGCCCCGCCAGTGGACGCTGTGCGCCGCCGCGCTGACCATTCTGTGGGCCGCCGCCGCGCTGCTGCCCTCCCTGACGGACAGCTCTGCCGATGGCGGGACGCGGCAGCAGGCGGGCTTCCTGCTGGCGCTGGGCCTGTGCCTGTCCGCCTACGGCTGGGAGGTATCCGGCTTCCGTATGGGCGGTCTGCTGGCCGCCGCGCTGCTGCTGGCTGCGGCGCGCCGCCTGACGCCTGCCGCCGCGGCGGCTGCCGGTGCCGTGGCCGGTCTCGTGCTGGATCTCTACGCCGGAGATACGGTGCTGCTGACCGCCGTGCTCAGCGGCGCTTCTGCCGCTGCCTCCGCCCTGCAGCGGCGGGGACGGCTTCTGTCTCCGCTGGCATTCTGCGCCGTGGCCGCCGCCGTGTACCTGCTGCTGGACGGCCCCGACCTGCTGCCGTTGCTGTGCCAGTGCATTGCCGGTGCGGGATTGTACCTGCTGCTGCCGGAGCATCTGCTGCCTCGGCTGGCCCAGCGCGCCGCCAGCGTCTCCCGGAGCGCCCCCTCCCGTGAGGAGGCGGCGACGCCCGCCGCCGCGTTCCGCGCCGTGTACGACAGCTTCTTCACCGACACCACGCCGCCCCGTCCGGAAAATCCCGCCGTGCTCTTTGACCGGGCCGCCGAGCAGGTGTGCGCCGGGTGCCTGCTGCGGCAGGATTGCTGGCAGACCCACTACACCGACACCTACAACGCCTTCAACGACGCCTGCCCCCACCTGCTGCAGCGGGGCAGCGCCTGCGCGGAGGATTTCCCCCTGCACTTCACCAGCCGCTGCCTGCACTTCCCCCGGCTGCTGGACGCGCTGAACGACCAGCTCCACCAGTTTCTGCTGCGCCGCACCCACCGTCTCCAGCTGGAGGCGGCCTATCAGGTGGCGCGGGAGCAGTACGCCCAGATGTCGGAGGTACTGGCCGTGGACGCGCCGGCAGCGGCGGAGCCGCGCTTCAGCTGCGTCACCGGTACCGCCCTGCGCCCCCGGAAGGGCGAGACGCTGTGCGGCGACCAGACCGCGTGCTTCGACGCGGGGAGCGCCGCCTACCTCCTGCTGTCCGATGGTATGGGCAGCGGCGAGGCCGCCCACCGGGAGGCCGCCATGACCGTCCGGCTTCTAAAGCAGTTCCTGCAGGCCGGGGTGGAGCCGTCCCCGGCCCTGAAGACCCTGAACACCGCGCTGCTGCTGCGCTGCCGGGAGGGCGGCGGCTTCACCACCATCGACCTGGCCCGCATCGACCGCGCCACCGGCGCGGTGACGCTGTACAAGTACGGCGCGGCGGCGTCCTATTTCAAGAAGCACGGGCGCGTCGTCCGGTACGCCGGCAGCGCGCTGCCCGCCGGACTGGAGGAGACCTTCCAGCAGCCGGAGACTATCCGCTTCACGCTGCCGCCGGGCGGCTGGCTGGTGCTGCTGTCCGATGGCGTCACCGCCGGGGACGGCGATGAATGGGTGCAGGATCTGCTGGCCGGCTGGGAGGGCAGCTCCCCGGAGGAGCTGGCCCGCCGCATCCTGACGCTCTCCGCCGACCACGGCGGGCTGTCCGACGACTGCGCCGTGCTGGCGCTGTACCGCCCCCGCGCCGAAGCTTCCGGCAGATCGCAGGTATAAGCCGCCGCCGTGCTGTCCATACTATCACTATGAAAACGGACAGCAAGGAGGGCATACTCTTGGTCAAAGGCATTTCACGCCGGGTCATCGTGGTGGATTCCCCCGACCCGCAGATCTTCGAACAGGCAATTTTCATTCTCCGTACGGACGGCGGCGGTGTCAGCTCCCAGCAACTGGTGGATCAGGCCGTCCGCATCGCCAAGAACTACGCCCGCTGTCAGGGCGCGCCCCGCCGGCGCTTCCGCGCACCCGCGTGGCTCTGGGCCGCCGCAGGCGCCGCCGCCATCGGTCTGACGTGGCTGCTGTGCACCGTGCTTTGACCTATCTTCACCGGTTTCAGCGGGTCTTACCCGTTTGAAATACTTTTTCCATCATTTTTCTCCTCACTTGGGGCGGACGGTATGCGTCCGCCTCCCTTTTTGCGCAAAAAATAAATATCCCCCGGTATGGGGGATATTTATTGCCGTATTGCGTTACTCGTCCAGATCCGGCAGCACGATCTCACCGGAGCCGGAGGGCTCCTCCGGGGCGGGATCGGGCATCGGCTCCGGGTCGGGCATCGGGTCAGGCGCGGGATCGGGAGCCGGGTCGGGCGCGTTGGGGTCAGCCGCGCCGCATACGGTGCAGATGCCGTCCGCGTACCGGTGTCCCGCCGCCGGGATGACCTCCGTGAAGCTGTCGCCGCACACGGTACAGGTGTACGTCCGTACCCCCGCCCCCGTGCAGGTGGCCGCCGTCGTCACCGCGGCGGTGTAGCGGTGGCCCAACGCCGGTGTAAAGCTGTCGGTGTAGCTCCTGCCGCAGGCGCAGGTGTGGGTGGTGTAGCCCCCCGCCGTACAGGTGGCCGCCGTCACCTGCTCCTTGTACGCATGGGTGTGGCGGACGCCGCCGCTCTGGCCGGTCTGATGGCTGCATACGGTGCAGACGCCGTTCTGCAGCGTGTGCGCCGCCGAAGCCGTCTTGTCGCCGCAGATGGCGCACACCTGCCAGTGGCCGCTGTCGTCGTCCTCCCAGCGGTAGCTGTGGTTCATGGCGGGCAGCGGCGTTGTCCGCACCGCCGCGCCGCAGCTGTCGCAGGTGTAGACCACGGAGCCGGCCTGCGTGCAGGTGGGCTGGGTCACGTTGGCCGTCAGCTGCTCATGGGCGCAGTCGGTGTCGCCGGTGGTTTCCCCGGGACTTGCGCTGCCGGTCTGCTCCGTGTCCGGCCGGTCGGGCGTCTCGTCCGCAGGCGTCTTTCCGCCGCAGGCGCACAGCGATGCCAGCAGGCACAGCGCCAGCAGCGCCGCCATCCATTTCTGTTTCATACGGATGCTCCTTTCTGCCGCAGGGCGCGGACAAAGGGAAGAAGGCGGGCGGCACAGCCGCCCGCCTTCCGTCGGTGTTTGAGATATAGATTACGGCAAATCCGGCAGCTCAATGGGGCCGCTGCCGCCGGAGCAGACGATCACGTCCGTGGCTGCCAGCTCCAGTACCTTCATCTCAGGTGCAACGTACTTCATAACGATCTTCCTCCTTTACAGATTTTTGTTAAAAGTGGTCACAAGCCCAACCGTAGTTAAACAGAGCCGTCACGATCTCGTACAGCGCGGAAGTCGTGTCGCCACGGTCTGTCAGCACCTTGTACATCCCGTTCAGGTAGGTATTCGCGTTGTACGTCAGCGCGTCACCCGTCCCTGTACCGGTATGAGCGGTAAACGTAAACGCATTGTCCAGTTCGCTCGCGTTCAAGCCGGTATAGTCGAAGTAGTAGCAAACCGTGCCATCGCTCAACGTACTCTGCTTGAACTCCTTGTAATGGGTCGAATCGGAGTTCACCGTGAAGTACACATCGTCAATGCTGACATTGCTGTCCAGAACGAACTTCACGCGGATCGCAAAAGCGTTCGTCAGAACCAGAGACTTTGCTTTGATCGTCACGCCGGTACCCGGAATCCGATTATTGACAGCCTGCACCGCCGCAAGCTGCGCGGTGTAGTCGTCTGCCGCGCCCGCATCCACGATCGAGCTTACCAGCGTATCCGTGCGATAGTTCATGTACTTCTGAGATGCCGTGCCGTAGGCTACTAGACTGGCGATCAGCTTCGTGTACTTGCCGTCCTTATTGGCCTCGCTGCTCAGCAGAGCATTGCAGTACATTGCCACGCTGTAGTCATCAACGGAATAGATGACCTCGTTGCCATTTGCATCCTTCGCGTACATCTTCGCCTTCAGCGTATCATTCATACGCTGGGGGTTGATACCGGTGAACGCAAACTCATAGCGTTTGGTGGTATTGTTGTAGTTCCCGTTCAAGACCTCAACGGTGTCGTAGCCCTTGATATCATCGTTGTAGAACTCGAATACCATCTTCTCGGAGGTGTAACCCTCGGGCAGCAGAACCTTGTAGGTCATCGTCAGGGTATTGCCCAACGTCAGGCTCTTGTTGACAGTGATCTTCGCGTCCTCCGGAACCACAGTGTAGCTGCCATCCTCATTCATGTTGGAAACATATCCCGCAGGCACGAAGTTGGTGTTCTCGCCCTCCGCCTTGTTGTTGGCGGGATCGAAGCCCACGAACGTACCGCCGGTGACCTCAATATTGGCCTCCTTAGACTGATAGTGCTCGTCGTAGCAGTTCAGCGTCCAGTCGGGGGTGAAGCCCTTATAGGTGCCGCCCTTGACGTAGACATTACCGCGCTCAACGTAGATCAGATCGAAGTGGGGATCAGCGGTGTTGGTGATCTGCTGCGTGTAAGTACCGCCCTCCAGCGTGACCTTGGCAATGGGAGAACGCACCCACACGGCCATAGCCGCGCCGTTGTCCTCAACAGCGGTGACGGTACCTTTACCCTTGATGGTCAGGTCGCCCTTCGCCGTCACATAGAACAGACCGCTGATACCGCTGCCGGTGATGTTGTAGCCGGCCAGGTCGATGGTGACCGGATTATCACCATTGACCATGTAATAGGATTCGGTGTTGATATTCTTCAACAGGGTGATGGTCGCGCCGCCCTTCGTGGCCTGAGCCGCATTGATAGCAGCCTGCAGCGTGTCATACTTGACGCCGTTGATCTCGGCAGTGGGATCCGCCTTCGCCACCTTATACATGCCGTCCGTCTGCGTAGCGACATAACCGTCAGCCAGCGTCGCGCCGTTGACGGCGGGGTCAGTGGAGAAGCTGCCGCCGGAGACAAGGATCTGGGAGCTCTCCGTCAGTGCGGGATACTTCGCAGCCTTGTCAAAGACCAGCGCGGCGCAGGGAACCTTGTTCTTGCTGTCGCCAACATAGCCCTCAGCAGTGCCGGTGCAGTTAAACGTACCGCCCGTGACCTTCACAGTACCGGCGCGTGCAACGATGCCGGCGCCATTGGTGATGTTGAAGGTACCGCCGCTGACGGTGACGTTGTCGTTCCACGGTGCATAGATGCCGCAGGCAATGTAGCCATCGGTCACGATGCCGCCGATGAAGGTGCCGCCCCTGACGAGGATCGTGTTGGGCTTGCCGTCACGCTGGCTGCCGTTGCCGGCAATCACAGCGTTATCGGTGGCGATCAGCGTTGCATTCTTTTTGATCTCAATCTTCGCGCCGGTAGACGTACCGGTGATCACCGCGCCCTCGCGGCCCTTGAGCGTGCCGGAGTACACGGTCAGGCTGGCGTTGTTGCCGACTGCCACGGCCACGTTGCCCGTGGACTCGATGGTGCCGACACCGCCCGTGCTCTGAATGTCCGTCGTGCCGTTGATGCGCAGCGCCGTACCCGTGGCCGTAATGTTGTGGCCAACCAGGTTGAGGTGTACCGTCTTGCCAGCGGGGAACACGGCAGTCTCAGTCAGCGTGACATTCGCCAGCAGACGCACGGTGGAGTTGCCCTTGGCGGCATCAATAGCCGCCTGCAGCGTCTCGTACTTGACGTTGTCAACCTTGGCAACGTAAACGCCTTCCTTGACGCCGTAGGTGCCGTCACCGTTATCTTTGGGGATGTAACCGGTGGCGCAGTATTCTTCCTTGACCGCGCTGGAGAACGTACCGCCGGAGACGGAAGCGTTCGGCTTATCCCACGTCTGCTGGCTGTTGTTTTTCCAGCCATAAGCCTGAACCGCACCGACACCCGCAGCGCTGGTAAACGTGCCGCCGCTGATGGTCATGGTGGGAGCACCGGCGGGATACGCGCGATTCACGATGGAAACAGCCGCGCCGTCAGGGATGGAGCCGTCGCCGGTCTTGCCGGAAACGTCACCGTTGCCGGTGGCGCTGATCGTACCGCCTGTCACATTCAGAGTGCCTGCACACATCTGAACGCCGCCGGTCACGCCGTAAACCTCACCGCCGCTGATCGTCACCGTACCGGCCTGCGGATGATAGATGGCCGTATCCTTGTTGGAGAACACCTTGCCGCCGCTGATGTTGATGGTGGTATTCTCCAGAACGGAAGATCCGTTGCCGGCGATGGCGTAGCTGTCGCTGTAGACCTTACCGCCGTTGATGTTGACGATAACGCCCGCCTTCGTGTTGCCCTTCCCCGCGCCGAAAACGGCGATCGCCGCCGTCGTGCCGGTGATCTCGCCGCCGTTGACGTTCAGAATCTCCTGACCATCTCTGGTATCTCTCCACGGCTTGGGCTGGCCCTTCATGTACACACCGTAGTTGCCGGAGATCTTGGTGCCGTCCTCAACGGTGATGCTGGCCTTGATGCCGTTCTTACTGCTGGCAATCGCGAATTGCACACCGTTTGTCTTGCTCTCCACCGTCAGGTTCTTCAGCGTGGTGGAGTTGGAGCTGCCGCCGACATACAGCGTACCGTAAGTCGTACTCGCGTTGGTATTCTGGATCGTACCGTTCTGGATCGTCCAGCCGTTGACCTTGAGGTACACGGTAAACCTACCCGCGCTGGTCACGGTGTAGCCGCCCAGATCGATGGTAACATTCTTTACCGTCGTTTTCACATCGTAGGTGCTCAGCTCGTCGGTACCCAGATCGATGTTGCCCAGCACATAGATGGTCTCGTTCGCCTTAACGGCATCAATAGCCGCCTGCAGCGTCTCGTACTTGACATCACCGATCTGCGCAACGTAAGCGCCTGCCTTGACGCCGTAGGTGCCGTCAGCGTTCTTCACGGGGATGAAGCCCTCCGCGCAGTACTCCGCGGGAACCGCGCTGGAGAACGTACCGCCGGAGACGGAAGGCTTCGCGCCGACGCTGGCCGCAGCGCTGGTAATGCGCCAGTTAGTGACATTCAGATTACCACCGTTGATCGCCAACGTGGGAGCTACGCTGCCGGCGATATCCATCACGATCTCGCCGGTGAACTTGGCATCGCCGCCGATCGTGGTCTGGCCTACGGATTCGTCCGCTTTATAGGCATCCGTCCACAGCTGACCCTTGATCTCGCCGCCGGTGATATCGGCCTTGAACCAGTTCTGGATCGCGGAGTGGTTGCTGGTGATCGTACCGCCAGAGACATGCAGCACACCCAATGCACCGTTCTTAATGGCGATGAAGTTATTCTGCGTAAACGTGCCGCCCTTAATGGTCAGCGTACCCCCCTCGTTACAATCGCCGTTGCAGATCAGGGAGCTGCCGACCATGGAACCGGTAGGATTCGCCTTCTTGTAGCCGGAGTTGTTGATCACGATACCGCTTTCGATGGTCATCGTGCCCTGGTTGCGGATGACGTAGTAGGAGGTCTCACCCACAGTACCAGTGTCATCACGCTTGATGGTACCGGTCTTAGCCGCGCTGGTGTCCTGAATGGTGATCGTACCAAGGTTGCTCAGCGCAGCCTTAGCCGTACCGGTGCCGCCGCTCAGGGTCTTGCCGTTCAGGTCGAGAGTCAGATTCTTCTCCTTTGCGATCTCGACATTCTCGTTTACGTTAGTCAGTAGGATAACGGTCTGTCCCGCCGTAGCCGCATCGATAGCCGCCTGCAGCGAGCCGTACTGCTTGCTGCCAACGGAGGCAACAGCTTCCACCGTCTTCAGGACGATCTTGTCCGCCGTCGCGTCCCCAGCCTTCCACTTGAGTGCGTCAGTCAGCTCAACCTTGTTGCCATTTGTATCCTTCACGGTAGAGCCGAGAGGCAAAGACGTTTTCCCTTCGGGAATGGTGTACAGCGCGGCGGTGTTTGCGCTCTTGGTGTTGTCCTCCGCCACGAGGTTAAACGCATTTGCATCCGTGTGAGCGCCAAGATACAAGCCGACATTCTTGATTGTGGTGTCCCCGTCCTGCTTGCTGATATCAAAGTAGTTGCCGGTGGCGGTGACAGTGCTCGTGATATCCCACTGGGAAATGTACTCAAACTTCACGGGGCGTGTGCTGGTGACCTTGTTGTCGGTGAAGTTGATGGTGGTCAGGGACCTGAAGTCGCTGCCCTGGCCCTCGTTATCGCCCTGGGTCCAGTTGCCGTAGGCAGGCCGGATCCATGTGGGGTTGGAGCTGTTGGCATCTGTAGTATTGGTGTAGTTCTTGAACTCACACCCGTTAAACGTCAGCGTCTGAGCCGCGATAGCGCCCACAATGATGCCATTGAAGGTGCAGTTATCAAACTTCAGCTCGCCCAGCTGGCTCCAGGGAGAGGTGTACAGCTGATAGTTGAAGCTCATGACGTTGTTGAAGGTAGTACCCTTGAACGTCACGTTGGTGTAAGCGGGCAGCGCCAGCAGCAGGGATGTGCCGATCTTGTCGATGCTGGTGTAACCCGTGACGCCGCTGGTGATGGAGCCGCCGACGAACACAACGCTCTTGCCGTTGGCGCCGTCGTTCTTCTCACCCAGATAGCCGTTCTCGCCATAGGCGTTGAGCTTGGAGTGATCGGGGATCTGGCCCGTGGTGTCGTCGCGCACACCGTTGCCCAGCACACCGTTGGTGTCATAGGCGTAGTTGCCCACGGTGACATACATGGTGCCGTTCAGGCGATTCTGCGCCTCGATATACGCCTGACGGGTCATAGCGCCCAGCTGCTCCAGCGTGTAGGGGTTAGCCTCTGTGCCGTCGCCGGTAGCTGTGGCCGCCTCGACTACGCCGTAGGTGCCGTTATCGTTGGCCTTGACCTCGAAGCCGTCAGCGCAATAGTCGTTGGACACCTCGCTCGTAAACGTACCAGCAGAGATGTTGAACTCATTCTTGGCATTTCCGGCATTTGTGATATTAAATGTACCGCTGATGCTCTCGCCGTTAGCCTTGATAATGGTCGCATCCGTTGCGGTATCTTTCTGAATCAGGCCTACCGTGCAATTTCTCGCGGTGACATTCTCCAATGTCACATCTGCGGGAGCAGGCTGAGATACCACGATTGCCGCTTTTCCAGTCAAGCCATCAAAGGTCGTGTCCTTAACGGTAATCGTAGCCTTTGCATTGCCCGTATTGTACAGCTTCACACCGCGTGTACCGGTAAAGGCTCCGTTATTGAGCTCAACTTCGCCTCCCTTTACCCACAGATTGTATCTGCTGTCATCATTGCTGAATTCGCAGCCAGTAAACACTGTCTTCCCGTAGGTATTGTTGATAACGCCCTCGGGGAACTTGCAGTCAGTGTATGTAACAACGCCAGTTTTAACCGTTGCGCGAATCTCCATCGCAAAGTACTGCGTAAACTCGGCATAATCATTAAGATAGGTCGGGTTTTCCTTGACCAACGTCAGGCCACTGAAACTGACATCAACATTGCCATACACCTGATCTGCCAGAACAGCGTCTTCCTTCGTGACATAAATCGCCGCATCGTCAGTCGCACCCACGAACTTCACCGCCGTAAGGCCGGTCAGGCCAGCCTTCGCCACCTGTACCCAGCCGGTAGCGGTCACATCGACCTTGCCGCTGATTTCATAGGTGATAACGCCGTTTGCATCAGGAGTCGCCGCGTCAATAGCATCTTCCAGCGTCTCATAGCTGGTGCCATTGACACTCACAGGCTTCACCACAGTGGCCTTCGGCTCAAACACCGTCTCGCCCGCCACGGTCACCGTGGTGTTCTTGTTGGTGTCGGCCGTCTGCTTCTTGTCGTTCCACAGAGTCTTGCCGCTGTTGGAGCCGGCGGCGAAGCCCGCAGCCGTGGTCTTATCGTCCACGGTGATGGTGGCGCCGCCCTCCATCAGACTGGTGTCGATCTCGATGGCCGCCTTGCCCTCAGCGGGAGCGGAAGCATTAAACTCGGTGTTCTCCACCGTCAGATCGGTCTTGTCGATAGCGCCCTCGTTGTACACCAGCACGCAGCGGCCCACGCAGTTGAAGGTGCAGCCGTTGAACGCGACGTTCTGCGCGCCATACGTCCAGACGTTGTAGGCGCCCGCGCTGGTCTGATTGAAGGTGCAGCCGTTGAACGTCTCGTTGACGGCATACAGGAACACCGCGCCGTTGATGGTGCAGTTGTCGTACACCAGCGTGTCGGCGTGCTGCAGGCCGATGTAGTTGCCATTGGTCTTATAGTTGAAGGTCACGTTGTTGAAAGTGATCTTCGCACCATGCAGGGCCACGGCAGCGGACATGTCGAAGGAGACATCCGCACCCTCGGCAGCCGCGATAGTGAACGCCTTGCCCGTGTAGTTCAGGCTGCCGTTCAGTGTGTACTCGCCCGCGTTGACCACGATGGTCTGGCCGTCCGCAACAGCCTCGATCGCCGCGTCCAGCGTCTCGTACTTCGCCTCGCCGATGGTAGCGACAGCCGCTGTCTCGCCCTCGCTGCCGTTGGCACCGCCGCCGCCCTCGTCCTCACTGGTGGACTCGGGGTTGCCGGTAGTTCCCCCCACCGTGTTGTCATCGGACGTGTTCGTCTCCTCGACGATCACGTCACTGGTTTCGCCGGTGCCGCCCACCGTATCTTCGGTAGCGTACACCGTCGTCGGCAGCAGAGAAAGCATCATTACCAGCGAAAGCAGCAATGACGCAACTCTTTTGCCCATTCTCGTTTTGCTCATGTTCCCCCATCCTTTCTTTTTTTCTTTTGGGATCTCCGGATCAGATGTGTCCGTACACCGTGCCGGACAAGGCTTTGCTGCGCCTGACGGCGCATCCGGCAAAACGCCGGGCCCCGCCGCAGCCCGATGTACGTCCTCCCTTGCGCAGCATCGGACACAGGACCCGCATCCAGCAGGCCCGCCACAAGCGGGGCCGGTCGGCGCCCGCCTGTGGTCTCGGCCATCGCCCCGGCCTCGCCGGGACGAGAAAAGGGTACCCTTTTCTGCTTTGCACCCCCCTGCACAGACACGCGGATGTGCGCCTGTGCTGCGCAGGAAAACGGCCGAAAGGGGCTCGTTCTCCTATATTGGACATACACGGGTTAGTATAGCATTATTTCGACAGAGTTGCAACTTGATTCCCGCACAAAATTTATTGACACATTCTATTAAATATGGACAAAAGCATAGGCAAAAAATGTCTCTGCCCCTGCCCGCAATAAAAAACACCACCCGTCTGGGTGGTGTTTTTGGCAGTCCTTCTCCCGATCATGCAGACGAGTCGGCTCTCCTCTCACGGACGCAGCGTGCCCCCGGCACGCTGCTCCCCGTCTCAAGGGCCTGACGGCCCTGTGAGACGGGCGTTCGTTTCTCGCCTTTCTGCCCCTGCCCGCAATAAAAAACACCACCCGTCTGGGTGGTGTTTTTGGCAGGGGCAGAAAGGCTCGAACTCTCGACACGCGGTTTTGGAGACCGCTG
>ERZ825384.3470-NODE-3470-length-14087-cov-2.354048_pt1 | contig 14087 bp, 15 predicted proteins | sample MGYA00519931_ERZ825384 | MGnify/ENA primary metagenome ERZ825384 (study PRJEB31778, sample SAMEA3449200) | human gut metagenome | biome: human gut; feature: human-associated habitat; material: faeces | place: United Kingdom | collected 2010/2012 ...
TATATGAATGGTGTTCCTATGCTTGCAAAGATAATTGCTCTGGTAGTTCCTGCCTTGCTGTCAGGCGTTGCGATAACGGTGCTTATTCAGCGTATAAAAGAAATAAAGAAAGGCGAAGATGATGATCTTAGTAAATACTGATTATATTTCCGGCAAAAAGCTTGAAATGCTTGGGCTTGTCAAAGGCTCAACTATCCAGACCAAAAATGTTGGAAAGGATATCATGCAGAGCTTTAAAAATCTTGTTGGCGGAGAACTTACAGCCTATAATGAGATGATGAATGATGCAAGAGCTCTTGCCACGAAGAGAATGGTGGTTGAAGCTGAACAAATGGGTGCTGATGCAGTAGTTAATATAAGATATGCTTCATCTGCTATTGCGGCAGGCGCAGCTGAGGTCATTGCATACGGAACAGCAGTAAAATTTATGGGGGACGAGTAAATGATATTGATGATAGACGATGTTAAAATGGTAAATGCTGATATGTTTTACCCATATGTCAGCAAGGCACTTGCTCATGATACGGATTCTATAGTTAACGGCGACAAGCTTTATGAGAAGCTCTGTGAAGTCGAAGAACCGCTTGAAGTAATGATACATGACTTTGACGATATTCCTGAGGAGAGTCTTGAGTTTGCCAAGGGCGTTCTTAGTGTTTTTATGGACGCAAGAATGAAAAACAAAAATATTACAGTAAACTTTATCAACGATGGTTCATACAGATGAGCCGTGGAGGAAAAGAATGTTTGATATTTCTAAGGTGAAAACACCTTGTTATGTTGTTGACGAAGCAAAGCTTCTAAAAAATCTGACTATCTTGGATAATGTCATGGAGAAAACGGGTTGTAAAATACTTTTGGCACAGAAAGCTTTTTCCATGTATAGCACATATCCTATGATATCACAGCACTTGAAAGGCACTACCGCAAGCGGTCTTTATGAGGCTAAGTTAGGTAGGGAGGAGTTTGACGGAGAAGTTCATGTTTATTCTCCTGCATACACAGAAAAGGACATGAATGAGCTTGTTCAGATATGCGACCATATCGTGTTCAACTCACCAAAACAGTGGCAGAAATTCAAGGGCATTGTTGAAAAAAGCGACAGGAAGATATCCTGCGGAATAAGGTGCAATCCTGAGTATTCGGAGATCGAAACGGATATCTACAATCCATGCTTCAAAAATTCAAGGCTCGGAACAACTTTAGATAATTTTGATGACAGTCTTATCGATGGCATAGATGGTCTGCATTTTCATACTATGTGTGAGCAAGGCTCTGATGTGCTAAAAAGAACGATACCACATATTGAGGAGAAGTTCGGCAAGTATCTTTACAATATGAAATGGATAAATCTTGGTGGTGGACATCACATAACCCGTGATGACTATGATCTAGATACTCTTATCGAGTGTGTGAATTATCTACATGACAAATATGATGTTCAGGTCTATCTTGAGCCTGGTGAAGCTGTGGCACTTAATGCAGGATATCTTGTTTCAGAGGTGATAGACACGGCTAAAAACGGCATGGATCTTGCTATCCTTGACGCATCAGCAGCCTGTCATATGCCTGACGTTCTGGAAATGCCTTACCGACCGAATATCATCGGTTCAGGGCAGGCAGACGAAAAGGCTTACACATATCGCCTTGGCGGTCCGACCTGCCTTGCAGGTGATATAATCGGGGATTATTCCTTTGATAAGCCGCTTAAAGAAGGTGACAGGCTTGTTTTCTGTGATATGGCTATATATTCCATGTGTAAAAACAACACTTTCAACGGAATGCCTTTGCCGTCAATATATCTTCAAAAGCTTGACGGCGAGTTGGAGCTTATAAAAGAGTTCGGCTATGATGATTTTAAAATGAGATTATAAGAAAAAGCGGTCTGATTTTTGGTCAGATCGCTTTGTTTATGTTTTATTTATGTAAGGCAGTGTTTTTCGATTTCTTTCATAACGCTGTTGTCATTGTTTGAGCCTGTCATGAAATTTGCTACCTTTTTAATAGACTCATGAGCGTTTGACATTGCAAAGCTGTAGTAAGAATTGTTTAGCATATCAACATCGTTAAGATAATCACCGAAAGCCATGGTTTCTTCATATCGTACTCCAATGCGGTTTTCTATGGTTCGCAGTGCAGTGCCTTTTGTTACGCCCTTATTCATTATATCCGTCCAGTATTTACCTGAAAGCTGCACGTTGAAATTTTCGCCGAAGCGTTCTTCAAGCTTGCTGTAGCCGTCATTTTCAATGCCGCTTTCTTCAAAAACGGCTATCTTGAAAACATCATCGTCAACAAGGGTGAGATCCTCCATCTTTACTTGATTTACATAGTATGAAGCTATTTCTTGGTGCTGGCTATCATTTCTTGAGTTATGCCATGTGCCATTTTTTCCGCAAAGAAGAACTGTAAGTCCTAATTTGTCGCAAAATCTAACAGCTTCTTTAACGGTATCCTTTGGCAACACTGAAACCGAAAGAAGTTTTCCTTTATCAACAACATATGCACCATTGTCGCAAATAAATGTCATGTCGTCAAGATATTCAGAAAACTGTTTTTTTAGCGTGCAGTAGCTTCTGCCACTTGAAATAACAAATCTGATATTTTTATTAAACAGCCGTTTTACTATGTTGTCAAAATTTTCGGGAAGCTGCTTGTTATCGTCAAGCAAAGTGCCGTCCATGTCAGTTGCAATAAGTTTTATCATTGTTTTCCTCCGTGATCATTGTTATGCTCAGACATTCATATTATAATATATTTCCATACTATTTTCAATTATTTTTGATTTTTGACAAAAAACTTTGTCGATTTTAATATATTTATTCCATATAAGCAAAAGCACATTGAGATTATTGTACAGTTAAATTATTTTAATATACATAAAGTGTAAATTGTTTTACACGATTATTACAAAAGTGAAAAATAGCTGAAATTTCAGCTCAATTTGTTGACATTAAGGTTCAATGGGAGTAAAATATACTTTGTTCAAGGAATATTGCCTTTAAATTAGTTGGCTAGTTTGAGGAAAGTTTTGTGTATTTCACTGAAAAGGTTTTAATGTGCTTGACTTTTATCAGAAAAAATTATACAATATTCTTTGCGACTGAATAAAGTAAATTGAAAAGGAGATATAAATGAATAAGGTCATAACAAAGATCCGCAGCGGAATAGGCGGATATCTGAAGGATAACATCTTGTTTCTAACATTTGTATTTGCATCTGTTCTGAATGGATTTCTTCTTAGAGCATTTACTGTTAAGTTTAATTACAGCCAGATAAAACCGCTTATGGCTGACTTTGCGGTAATACTGCTGCTAGCTCTCATATCATATGTGTTCAAAAAACCGAGAAAGCAGTTTGTCTACCTTTTGATACTGACAATAATTTTCTCTATACTTTGTACGGCGAACTCAATTTATTATACAAACTATAAATCATTCATCTCAGTGTCGCTTATTTCAACGGCTTCACAGCTCGGCGGAGTAATGGACGCCGTTACTGAGAACATCATGGAACCAAAGGATCTTATTTTCCTGTGGGATATCCCTGCGATCATAGTTGTGTACATACTTCTTAAAAGACGTACAAGAGATTATATCACCGAGGTCAAGGAAAAGAGAAAGCGCCGTGGATATGCTCTTGGAACATTTTGTGTTTCCATAGGTCTTGCAGGAATATTTTGTTCAACACTTACCGGCACTGATTACTCAAGACTTGCTAAGCAGTGGAACAGAGAATATGTTCTTGGCACTTTTGGTCTTTATACATATCAGTTCAGCGATGTTATTTCCTGCACTCATGCGAAAATAAATATGATGTTTGGTTACGAGGAAAGCGAGGAGGTTTTCAATAAGTTCTATGACGATAAGTCAAAGACTGAAGAAACTTCCGAAAAGAGTAACAAGTACACAAATATTTTCAAGGGTAAGAACATTATAGTTATCCACGCTGAAAGTTTTCAGCAATTCTGTATGGATACATATATAAACGGAGAAGAGCTTACACCTAATATGAACAAGCTTGCGAGAGAGGGCCTTTATTTCTCAAATTTCTATGCTCAAGAGAGCGTGGGAACAAGCTCAGATAGCGAGTTTACCTTTGCTTCCTCACTTATGCCAGCTTCAAGCGGTACAGTTGCTATCAACTATTGGGACAGAGATTACACAACTACCCAGAAAATGCTTAAGAAGAAGGGCTATTATACTTTCAGTATGCACGGCAACAACGGCTCTTACTGGAACAGACTTAATCTACATCATTCCCTTGGTTATGATGATTTCTTTAACTATAACAAAGATTTTAACATTGATGAAACTATTGGTCTTGGTCTGTCAGACAAATCGTTCTTCAGACAGGCAGTGCCAAAGATCGAGAAGATAAACAAGGAGCATGACAAGTGGTATGGTGCGTTCCTTATGCTCACAAACCATACGCCGTTTACTGACATTGAGCGTGTGAGCGACTATGAGGTAGATTTCAAGTATAAGATGTACAACGAAGAGGATGGAATGTATGAGGAAAAATCTGCACCGTTCCTTGAGGGTACAAAGCTTGGATCTTATTTTAAGTCTGTTCACTATGCAGATCAGGCTATCGGTCAGTTCATGACAGAACTTGACAATGCAGGACTTCTTGATAACACTGTAGTTGTTATTTATGGTGACCATGACGCAAAAATAAAGGCAGAGGAGTATGACCGATATTTCAACTATAATCCATTTACTGATTCTGTTCTTACTGAGGATGACGAGGGCTATGTTCCTGTTGACGATTTCTACTACAATCTTAACAGAAAAGTGCCGTTCATAATATGGTCAAAAGACGGCGGATATAAACCTACAGAGGTCAAGCAGATAATGGGTATGTATGACGTTCAGCCAACACTTGGAAATATGTTTGGCTTCTCAAATGTCTATGCACTTGGTCATGATATCTTTTCTGTTGCTGATAACGAGGAAAATGTTGTTATCTTCCCAAACGGCAATTTTGTAACAGATACTGTTTACTATGATAGCCAGAAAAACACATATTTTGATCTTACGGATTACAAAAATGTGGCAACGGCAGTGTCCTGCAATCAGGTTTATAAGGATGATCCTAACCCAGTGTATATGGACAACGATCAGGGTCTGTTCAAGACCACTGTGAATGAAACGTACTGTCAGGATTCTTGTAATGCACGAATAAACGACGGCGTTGTGGACGAGGATTATATCAGTAACTACTCGAATTATGCCGAGGAGCGAATTAATATCTCCAATGCTATAATCTACTATGATATGATATATAAGACCGACCACGGTTTCAGTGACAACAATATGAATGGTGATAATTCATCGTCAGGTGCTAATTCTGTTTTTGCACCGCCTGAGAATAAGAGAACATTTGGTAGACACGCTGCATAATAAAAATCGGAGCAGAGTATGACACTCGGCTCCGATTTTTTTGTTATATCTTAAAAAGCATAAAAAAAAGACTAGCGAAGCTAGTCGATTTTTTGGAATATTCAAGCATTAAGCTCTTTCTACCTTACCTGAACGCAGGCATCTTGAGCAAGCGTAAATGTGACAAGGAGTGCCGTTTACAACAGCTTTAACTCTCTTTACATTTGGCTTCCAAGTTCTATTTGTTCTTCTGTGTGAGTGTGATACCTTGATACCAAAAGTAACGCCCTTACCGCAGATCTCGCATTTTGCCATTACGCTGCACCTCCTTTACCCTTAAAAATGCAATACTATTATTCACAATATTTAATATTATAGCATAACTGAAAAGAAATTGCAAGGGCTTTTTGAGATTTTTTTTGAAATTTCCGTAAAATCGCATATATTTATCGTTTTCGATTAAAAATAAAGACAAAATGCCTTGAAATTTCATTGAAAATAGTGTATAATTACACTTGTGATTTGTGTAATTTTGTTTTGAAATGACAGGAGGTCATGAAAATATGGATCCGCAGAAAATTCTTGATTACGGCGCAAAGCTCATCGTAATTTTCATGTGTATACCTATCCATGAGTATGCTCACGCATGGGCGGCAACAAAGCTTGGGGATGATACTCCACGTTATCAGGGTAGACTTTCCCTTAACCCACTTGCACATCTTGACCCTATTGGTGCATTGTGCATATTCTTCATAGGTTTTGGTTGGGGTAAACCTGTTCAGGTAAACCCTATCAGGTTTAAGAATTACAGGAAGGGCATGGCACTCACGGCAGCCGCAGGTCCTATCTCAAATATCATAATGGGACTTATCGGAATAGTTCTTTATAAGCTTTTCTATGTGCTTTATATAGTGCATTATTCTATAGCTCTTTACTATGTGTCGCTTATTTTATATTACTTTACAGCTATAAACGTGGGACTTGCAGTGTTCAACCTTATACCTATCCCGCCGCTTGACGGTCAGAAGATACTTTCTTACTTTACAAGCAGCAAGGTAGATCGCTTTATGGCGCAGTATCAGAATTATATCGCTATTGCATTTATGATACTTGTTGTAACAGGCGTTCTTGATACGCCTATAGGTTGGTTACAAAATGGTATGTTCTGGATAATGGATAAGCTTACGTTCTGGGTTGACCCTATACTAAAAGCGATATTTTTGAAATAAAACTGTTCATGAAAGGAAAAACGTAAATGAGTGCTGCTCAGTTCAAGCTGGATATGTTTGAAGGACCGCTTGACTTGCTTCTTCACCTTATCAGCAAGCACAAACTGAATATTTACGATATTGAGATATCTTTGCTCCTTGAACAGTATATGGACTATATCAATGATCTTGACCACGAGGATTATGAGGATGCCGCTGATTTTCTTGAAATGGCGGCACGCCTTATATACATAAAGACCTGTTCGCTTCTGCCTCATGATGAGGAGTCAAAAGAGCTTAAAAAAGAGCTTGAAGGCAGGATCATCGAGTATTCTCTGTGCAAACAGGCGGCACAGACTCTCCGTGAAGTTTACGTTGGTGACCTTGTTTTTATAAGGACGGCGATAAAGCTTCCTGTAAACAAGACCTATACCCGTGAGCATGACCCTCAGTGCCTTTATGACGCTTATATGGGCATATCAAAGAAAGCCCGTGAGAGCGTTCCGCTGAAAGCGAAGATGTTCGAGCCGATAGTTTCACATAAGATAGTATCGGTCACATCGAAGATAATCCATGTCCTTAAAAGACTATATGGTGAATGCGATATGGGCGACCTTTATGACGGCATGACGGAGAAAAGCGAGAAAGTCGCTACTTTTCTTGCTATATTGGAGCTTACAAAGTCTGGCAGGATATTTCTCAATGACGATAACTCAAAGATTTTTTTCAACAAGGCTTCAAAGAACAAAAAAGTCGAGTCCGACTTCGATAAGCCTGTTGTTATCGAAAGCGAAACGACAGAAGCTGTCCCCGAGCCTGAGCCTATAGAAAACATACTTGACGATGAGCCTGCAGATGAGATAGAAGAAGTTGCTGATGTTGACGCAGAGCGTGAAGAAGCTTCTCAGTCAAAGCGGTATATATCTGCAAAATCCGAGCGCATATCAGGTGAAGTCATTGCGGCGTATGCTCCTGTGAAGTCAGCTGAGGAGGTCATGGCAGAAATGGAGCAGATATCTGAAAAGATAGACAGTGTTGATTTATATACCGAGTCTGCTATGGCAAAGCCTGAGCCCGAACAGCCTGATGAAGCCACTATGGAGGAGATAAGGCTAATCGAACAGCTTGCGGATATCACCCCTGACACAGTGTTCAAGCCTAATTACTGGGCAAAAAGAAGATATTATTGGGGGTATTCACCTGTGGGCGATGACGGAGACAATAATTACTGGTGCTACGGATAAAATAAGAAAAGGGATAATCTATGGAACATTCAAATATACAGGCAGCCGTCGAGGCTGTGCTTTTTGCAAGCGGGGAGCCTGTGGAGAGCGAGAAGCTATGCGAGGCAGTTGGTATCGTCAAGGATCAGCTTGATGAAGCTCTTGGCTCTTTGGCGGATAAATACAGCAAGGCTGAAAGCGGAATTACGCTTCTGAGCCTTAATGGGTCATATCAGCTTGCCACAAAAGAAGAGCTTGCGACATTCATAAAGGCGGCTTTGGAGATAAAGAAAAACTCTGTTCTTAGCCCTGCGGCAATGGAGGCGCTGACAATAGTCGCATACAATCAGCCTGTAACAAAGGGCTTTGTCGAACACGTCAGGGGAGTTGACTCCTCAGGAGTTGTAAATTCTCTCGTGGACAAGGGCTTGCTTGCTGAGGCTGGCAGACTTGACCTGCCTGGCAGGCCTATTGCATACAAGACGACGGACAATTTTCTCCGTTGTTTCAGACTGTCAAGCCTAGACGATCTGCCGCCTATCCCTGATAAGCAGGAGCAGATAACCATTGATGAGATAACAAAAGAGAATTATACGGAAGAATAAAGTATGACCGTGAGGGGAGATGATAACGATAATTGTTTTATGGATACTGCTTGGTATTATAGCGGTTATTGTTGTCCTGCTTCATTTTTCCATTACGGCACAGATAGATCTGAATAAAAAAGGCTTTGATCTTAAAGTACGGTATATGTTTTTTGACATTTATCCACGAAAGCCTAAGAAGAAAAAACAGAAAAGATCAAAAAAAGCTGAACTGCCTGAGGATAGTTTTGATGATTTTGAGGAGTTTGAGGACAATATTGAAGAAAGCTTACCTATCCCACAGACTGATGATACGACTGATAAAACAGGAGAAGTGTCCGAGCAAATTATTGAAGCTAAGCCTGAAAATATAGCAAAGAATGAAGCAGATGAAAATGTCAGCGTGTCTGATGTAGAGGATAAGCAGGAAGATATCTCTGATATTGATACTGATACCAAAGTTGAAGCTGGTGCAGAGGACAAACCCGAGGGAATAACTGTGAAGCAGGAGAAAAAGGGCTTTGCCGGAAAGCTTTTTCATAAAAAGGATAAGGGTGAAAAGAAGCCGGTTTCTAAGTCTAAAGGTAAGAAAAAAAGCAAGCTCGATGAGCTGAAAGCGCAGTATAAAAAGGTGAAGCCTTATATTCCAATGGGTTGGAAATATTTTAAAAAGCTTCTGAAAGCTATACGCTTTACAGACACAAGGATAGTTCTTGACGTTGGAAAAGAGGACGCTTATGAAGCGGCTATGCTATACGGCAAGGTGCAGGCAGGGCTTTTCAATACAATTGCAATACTTGCGGGTGTTTTTACAGTAAAGCTTAAAAAAGCTGATGTGAACTGCATTTTTGATGAAAAAAAGTTCGGATATGACGTTCATACTTTAGTCAGGGTAAGACCAAGCACTTTGATAGCAATAGGGTTTTGCACGGGCGTTAATTTTCTTAAAATATATCTTTCAGGCAGACGTAAGAAAAAGCGTGCTGCCAAGCGTCGCAGTAAAGAGCTTGCGGCTAAGAAGAATGAAGTTAAAGCAATAAATTGAAATACGAAAGGTTGAGAAAAATGAGCGAAAGTACAAAGATCGAGGGACTTGTTAAAACTGCAATGGACAAGGTCCGTGAAATGGCAGACTGCGAAACTGTTGTGGGCAAGCCTATCGTTACCGCAGATGGTACTACTATAATCCCGGTTTCAAAGATATCGGTTGGCTTTGCGTCGGGTGGCTCCGACTTGCCAACAAAAAGCACAAAGGAAACGTTCGGCGGTGGCTCAGGCGGAGGAGTAACTATCCAGCCTATCGCTTTTATCGCTGTTTACAAGGGCGAAGCAAAGCTTTTACAGCTTTCAATGAATGCGACAAAGGAAAACGCTATCATAAATATGGTACCTGAGGTAATAGATAAGATAACAGATTTTCTTGGCAAAAAGTCTGACGACGAGAACGAAGACGAGGAATAATTTTACTGAATTTTAAAAGTGTAAGTGAGCAAACTAATCCTTGAAATTGATTTTAAGGGTGTGGTTTGTTTGAAATGCGTGGCGGTATTTATTTGTACGGTCATGATGATGTGCTTTTGCTGTATGAATGTCAGTGCTGACGATCTCAGTGAGATATCCGCAAAGAGTGCTATAGTTATAGACGGTGAAACAGGTGATGTGCTGTTTGAAAAAAACGCTTATGAAAGGCGTCCGATGGCAAGCACTACCAAAATAATGTCTGTGCTTCTTGTGCTTGAAAGTGGTGAAGATCTTGACAAGCAGTTCGTGGTAGACAGCGAAGCTATAAAGGTCGAAGGCTCGTCCATGGGTCTTCAAGATGGTGACAAAGTCACTCTGCGCGATCTATGCTGTGGCATGCTTCTTCCAAGCGGAAATGACGCTGCAAATGCTGCTGCGGTAAGAGTGGCAGGAAGTATCGGCAAGTTCGTTCAGCTTATGAACAAAAAGGCTGAACAATTGGGGCTTAATGATACTCATTTTGTAACGCCGTCAGGGCTTGATGATGATACAGATGAGCATTATTCCACTGCAGCGGATATGGCAAAGCTTGCGGCGGAAGCAATGAAAAATGAAGATTTCAGGGCTATATGCCACCTTGAAAAGGTTGAGTTGTGCTATGGAAACCCACCGTATGACCGCTGGCTAATTAACTCAAACAAGCTTTTAAAAAGCTGTGAGGGTATTGTGGGCGTAAAAACGGGGTTTACAGACAAGGCGAGGAGATGTCTTGTTTCAGCCTGTGACAGAAAGAATAAAGAGCTTATATGCGTTACCTTGAATGCTCCTGATGACTGGAATGATCACTCAAAGCTCTATGATCATTGCTTTGATTTTGTATCAAAACAAAAGCTTCCGCTGGATAAAAGCAGTTTTGATGTTGCAGTTGTTGGCGGAGTGAGCGACAGTGTGAAATGTAAGGCAGGGCAGGCAAGTGCTGTGCTTTTGAACGGCAGGGCTTACAAAGTCAAGACAAAGATATATCTGCCAAGGTTTGTTTATGCGCCTGTGAAAAGTGGGGATAAAATAGGGCTGGCATTGTTTTACTACAATGATGTGGAAATAGCCCGAACGGACATCACGGCGGTGGAAGATGTGATGCTTGCAGAGCCTGAAAAGCCAGATATATTCCACTATTATCTAGATAAGCTGAAAAAATTGTTTGCATAACGGCTCAAAGTGAGCCGTACATAAATAAGGAGAAAATATGGAAAAGATTCGTATACAGAAAATAATGTCTGACAGTGGTGTTTGTTCAAGAAGAAAGGCAGAGGAGTATATCTCAGAGGGAAGAGTAAAGGTCAATGGCAGACCTTGCAAGCTTGGCGACAAGGCTTTGGCAGGCAAGGATATAATCACCCTTGATGGGGAAAAAATATATGTTGCCAAGAAAAGACAGCTTTATTATATCATGCTCCACAAGCCAAGAGGATATGTTACCACAATGAGCGATGAACTTGATAGAAAGTGCGTAACCGAGCTTCTAACAAAAGTGCCTGAAAGAGTTTATCCTATTGGCAGACTTGACAAGAACTCAGAGGGACTGTTGCTTTTCACAAATGACGGAAATTTTGCCAATGATATCATGCACCCTTCAAGGCATGTCGCTAAGACTTATCGTGTTACAGTAAGACCTGACATAAACGATGAGCAGCTCATAAAGCTTGCTTCAGGAGTTGAAATAGACGGCAAAATGACGCAGGAGTGTTCAGTTGTTGTGCTCGACAAACAGCCTGGCAGGGTTGTGCTTCAAATGACTATCCATGAGGGCAGGAACCGTCAGATTAGAAAAATGTGCGAAGCTGTGGGACTTGAAGTCGCAAGACTAAAGCGCACTGCCATCGGTCCGATTAAACTTGGTATGCTAAAACCAGGTGAGTATAGAGAGCTTAAACCTGACGAGCTAAGGGCTTTAAGAAATGCTATCACCAAGAAATAACGCTTATCGAGGGTCTCTTTTTGTCAGGAGACCCTTTGCTATTGTGCAAAATGCTTAATAATATGCGTGTATCGATATTGATTATGCTACTAAACGTAAAATATGCGGAAATAGGTCAATTTACTCTTGTAAATTTGGCGAAAAAATAGTATAATATTAAGTGTATAAATATGATAAAATCCAGTAGTTTTGCGTTATTTTATCACAAAAATTATTTGAATGGAGGAAACTGTATGTCTGATTCAATTTCTACTCTTGCAGAGCTTAAAGCTGCGTCACAGACTCCTACTGCTGCAAGAAACAGGCTGACATATTTGTTTGACGAAGGAAAATTTACAGAGCTTGACGCTTATGCTGCTGCGGGTGACTCCCTTGCTGGAGTTATTACTGCTTTTGGCTATGTTGAGGGTAATCCTGTATATGCTTTTTCTCAGGACGTGACTGTTAAGGACGGTGCTTTGACAGAGGCACAGGCAAAGAAGATAGCAAAGGTTTATGACCTTGCTGCTAAGACAGGAGTTCCTGTTGTCGGAATATTCGATTCTTATGGTGCTGACGTAAGCGACGGTTCAAAGGCTCTCAATGCTTATGGCGAACTGCTTATGTGGACTTCTAACCTTTCAGGTGTTGTTCCTCAGATAGCTGTTGTCGCTGGCACTTGTGCAGGCTGTGCAGCAATGCTTGCTGAGTCTGCTGACTTCACTGTTATCGCTAAGGACGCTGAGCTTTATGTTGCACCAAACGCAAACATAAAGAACTCTGCTGAAAATGCTGCTGAAAACGGCACTGCTGCTGTTGTTTGTGAGGACGATAAGGCTGCTGTTGAGGCTGCTAAAAATATACTTACAAAACTTCCACAGAACAACCTTTCACCAGTACCAATGTATGAATTTGCTGATCCAACCGAGGCTGTTGGAGATGACGCTGATGGCATTGCAAAGGCTGTTTGCGATGGCGACAGTGTAACTGAGCTTAATGCTGAGTATGGCAAGGCTTCTTATACAGCACTTGCAACACTTGGCGGTGCTACAGTCGGCGTTGTTGCTACTAACAAGACAGGCGACAAGCTTACGTCTGCTGATTGCTCAAAGATCGCAAGATTTGTAAGAACTTGTGACGCTTATGCTATCCCTGTTGTAACTTTTGTTGATACTGAGGGCTTTAAGGCCGATGATGATACTGAGGCTTACGGCGCTGTTAAGGATATGGCAAAGCTTTGCCACGCTTACGCTGAGGCTACTACTATTAAACTTGCTGTTGTTACTGGTAAGGCTTATGGTCCTGCATTTATTGCACTTGCCGGTAAGGGTTCAAATGCTGACCTTTCATTTGCACTTGATACAGCTGTTATCTCTGCACTTGCTCCTGTTACTGCTGTTGAATTCCTTCAGCATGACGAGCTTAAGGGTGCTTCTGATCTTACTGCTGCAAGAAACACTCTTGCTGATAAGTTCGCTAAGGAGAATGCCTCTGCTGCTGTTGCTGCAAAGAATGGCTGCGTTGACGGTATCATCGCTAAGAACGAGATCAGACAGACACTTATGGATTCTATCGAGGTAATGGCTGGAAAGAGAATTTCCAGACTGCCTAAGAAACACAGCAATATTCAGTTGTGATAAACATATCAAATTAAAAAGATTGGTGGTTTTTTAAGATGAAAAGATATAATATTACAGTAAACGGAAAAGCTTATGACGTTGCAGTTGAAGAAGTCGGCGGAAGCACCGCTGCTGCTCCTGTAGCCGCTGCCCCTGTTGCAGCCGCTCCTGCTGCTCCAGCTCCAGCCGCAGCACCTGTTGCAGATGGCACAAAGGTAACAGCTCCAATGCCTGGTACAGTTCTCGATGTAAAGGTAGCTCCCGGACAGGCTGTAGGAAACGGCGAGGTTCTGATTATCCTTGAAGCTATGAAGATGGAAAACGAAATCGTAGCACCAGCAGCTGGTACAGTTGATACAATTCCTGTATCAAAGGGCGATGCTGTTAACACAGGCGATGTTCTTGTAACATTAGTATAATCGTATAACTGAAATTCCAAAACGGTAGGACTTAAACGGTTCTGCCGTTTTTTTATATGAAAATATAAGGGTGCGGATTCGATTTCTTTGTTTTTTTATTAGAATTTATCCCCCACCGGAGCTTGCGGCAGAGCAGGCGGCGCAGACGCTCGGCTACCGCTGCATCCGGCTGACCGACTGTCTGAGCTGCGAGGCGCGGGAGGCGGGGCGGGTCCTTGCCGCCGTCGCGCGG
>ERZ825384.3477-NODE-3477-length-14074-cov-4.080462_pt1 | contig 14074 bp, 14 predicted proteins | sample MGYA00519931_ERZ825384 | MGnify/ENA primary metagenome ERZ825384 (study PRJEB31778, sample SAMEA3449200) | human gut metagenome | biome: human gut; feature: human-associated habitat; material: faeces | place: United Kingdom | collected 2010/2012 ...
AGCGCGATGGATCTGTCGGTGGAGTGCGCCGCCGATCTGTCGGCGATCGCCTCCCTGGAGGTGACGGTGCGGCAGGAGGACGGCTTGTGGCTGATCCGCACAGGGATAAGGGGGCGGGAGGATGCATAAGCTGAGACGCTTCGGGTTTAACGCCATCAAGGAGAGCTTTGACCGGCTGCCCACCGCCGTATGCTTTTTTGACCGCTCGGGCGGCATCGTGCTGTGCAACCGGCAGATGTATCGGCTGAGCCAGTATCTGCTGAACAGCGATATGCAGTATCTGGAGGAGCTTCAAAAGGCGCTGGCCTCTCCGCCAAAGGGCATAATGCCCATTGCCAGCACGGAGAATACCTACCGCTTTCCGGACGGGCTGGTATGGAAATTTGAGAAGGCGGCCGTGACCGACCGATATGGGGAGACGTATATACAGCTGACCGCCGCAGATGTTACGGCGCTGCACCGGGCGCTGGAGCAGCTGGCCGAGGATAACCGAAGGCTTGAACAGGACGCGGAAAAGCTGCGGCGTCTCTCGGAAAACGTGGCGGCGGTGGCGCGGGAGAGGGAACAGCTTGCCGCCAAATCCGCCATGCACGATAGCCTTGCCGCATGTATTACCGTCACGAAGCAATATCTGGCCGGAGACCTTGGCGGCATCAACGCAGACGTTGTGCTGCGGGAATGGGAAAAAAGCATTGTCTTTCGTGACGCAGAACGCTTGCCGGCAAGGGAGGCGCTGTATGAAAGCGCGGCCGGCAGCGGCGTGGCCATCAGAATAAGAGGTACAGAGCCGGCGGGAGGCGCGGCGGATCTGATGTATGCCGCCATGCAGGTCTGCCTGAGCAACGCCATACAGTACGCGCAGGCAACCGAACTGATCGCCAACATCTGGGAGGACGGCGACAGATATACCGTCCTGATCCGAAATAACGGAAAGCCGCCGGAAAAGACCATCACAGAGGGCGGCGGTCTGTCCAATCTGCGCCGCAGGATCGAAAGGATCGGCGGGACCATGACGGTGCAGAGTCTGCCGGAGTTCGCGCTGGTGATAGGAATACCAAATCGGGAGAATTTGGAGGAGGGGAACGAATGGCTGTCAGAGACATATTGATCGTTGAGGATCAGGCGCTTGCCAGAATGTATCTATGCTCCTGCGTGGAAAAATGCGCAGACTGCCGGGTGGCGGGCACGCTGAATCGTGCTGATGCGGCGCTCCGGCGGTGCGGCGACAGTCACATCGACCTGGTTTTAATGGATATCTGCACCGAAAACGACTCGGACGGCTTAACCGCCGCTGAGGAGATCAAGAAGATCTATCCCCGGATCAAAATTGTGATGGTGACCTCCATGCTGGAGGGGCGGTTTCTGGCGCGGGCAAGAAAAATCGGCGCCGACAGCTTCTGGTATAAGGATTCCCCTTCCGGCGATCTTGTTGGCGTGATCGAGGGGACGCTTTCCGGAAAGAGCTATTGGCCGGACAGCACGCCGGCAGTGCAGCTGGGGAACACCCTTTCCTGCGGCCTGTCCGATCAGGAACTGGAGACGCTGCGCCTGCTCTGTGAGGGGCAGACCAACGCTGAGATCGCCGCGGGGATGAACGTGGCGGAATCCACAGTGCGCACCTATATCAACCGGATGCTGGAGAAAACCGGATACCCCAACCGCAACCGGCTGATGGTTGCCGCTGTCAGCAAGCGGCTGGTGGTGCCGGGGAGCCTGTTCGGCACGGCGGAAGAAAACTGAACAGGAATACGTGCATTCACAGCATCATCCGCAATCAGCGGCCCTGTCTGTCCTCACTTTCGTGGACAGACAGGGCCGCTTTTCCGTGCTACAATAGCAGCATAGAATGGGACGCGGTAAACCCGTCGGATATACAGGAAAGGGAAGAGGGATGGCACAATGCGTAAAATTGTGATCGATATGCAGAATTATCTGTTTGCCGACGTTGTGGCGGCCGCTTTCAAAAGCTCTGACTACGATATCGAGGTGATCCGTGCAGAGTCCCCAAGGGACACCGTGGAGCTGTGCCAGATATACGAGCCCTTTGTGCTTGTGATGGAGGTGACAGGGTATGCCCCGTGGAAGCTCGGCGAAAGACTGAGACTGCGCGGCGAGGTAAAGGCGCTGTGCCCCAGCTGCAAGATCGCGCTGATGGTGGATGCCAACACCGAACGACAGACGGCAAAGGACATCCGGGACGCCAAGAAGGACGGACTGATCGATCAGTTTTTCTACGGCTCCATGCCTGCCGAGTACCTGATGGATCAGATCTATGCTATGTGAAGGAAAGAGCCCGCCATGGGATATTTCATAAGCAGCTACAGGAACCTGCCGAATCGGGCAACGACGGAAAGGAGAAAATGTTATGGCGAACAAGTGTGGAATTTGCGGCGCGGACATCAACCTGATGCAGACCCAGAAGCTGGCGGACGGCAATTGCATCTGCCGAAAGAATTGCAGGAGCAGGGGCTTCAAGGTGTACGACTATGTGCATGGCAATCTGCCCGGCGTGAAGGCGCATCTGGATCAGGTGGCGCGGGGGACGAAGCTGTGGGATCACTACTTTGTGCCCCGTCTGAAGACAAAGGATAAGAACCAGAAGCTGACACGCTTCGGCGCAAACCTGTATGTGGCGGAGGACATCGGGCTGGTGGCCTTTACACAGGTGGACTACAAGATCCTGATATTCGGCAAGACCACACGGGCCTGCGTGTACCGCATCGCCGATCTGCGGAACTATAAGTATGAGGAGCAGATGGTGAAAAACGGTGACAAAACCGAGAAAAAGTCAACGGTGCGGATGGTCTTTATCAACACCGCGGGCATGAACGCCTTTAACCTTGAGGTGAACAACTTCAAGGAGTATGAAAAGCTCAGCAAGTATTTCGATACGCTCTTCGGCGTGCAGAAAACGCTGGGCAACGCCGCCAACACGTGGAAGCAGCAGATGACTGCCATCAAGGACGTGGCCTCCGGACTCAGCGCTGCCATGCGGGGTGAGGAGGACGCCGGAGAGAAGGCGGCCGCCGCCATCAACTCACTGGACGCAGCAGTCTACGGCGACCGCACCGAGTGGATCCGCCGGGCAGACGCGGCCCTTGCCGCGTTTAACGGATAAAAGTATTTAGGAGGCAGAAATCATGAAAAAGCAGTGGCTCAGCATGATATTGGTCCTTTGTATGGTGCTGTGTCTGGCGCCCACAACGGCGCATGCGGAAGAGAGTAAAACATGTAAGGTAATAATCACCGTGGAGGTGAACGGACTGCCTACGAGCGTCAGCGCGGCAGGCACGACCTTTACATTCCAAATCAAGAAGGCCATAAATGCAGTGACTCCACGATACTATGTTTATGATACGACGACTGTCAACGTCGGAGCAGACGGAAAAGGAACAAGCACCGTACCGGTCGAGGAGGGCAAATATATCGTGAAGCAGGATGTACCCGGCGATCCAATCGGGGAGTATGTATGGTACAGCATTTCTTATACGGGCGGCAGCAACGAAAGCGGCCCGCAGGACGTGTATGGCAACGGAAAAAGCACCGAATTCAAGGTATACAACACCTATAAACCAGCGAGCGAGACAAATGTGACCACACTGCCGATCACGGTGACCGGATATAAGGCGGGCGCAAATGTAAAAGATGCCAGGGTTACGACGACAGAGCCGGGGATTAAGCTTACCTACTTCCGATTTATGGAAATGAACCCGGCGGGTGCATGGACGCCCGCATCTCTAAACGAAACCTTCAAGGAGAATACAGACTATAAAGTAGAGGTCTATTTTAATGAGATTCCGGAGTGCAATTACACCGGGCTTACAGGGGATAGCGTGACCGTAAACGGAGTGAAAGCGGACGCCTTTGAAACGACGTGGGATGATTCTCCGAAGAACGAAGATTATCGGGTGGTCCACGGCCTTGGCAAACCGGAGGTCGTCAAGAAGGTGAAGCGCATTGAGATCACAACACCGCCTACCAAGACCGAGTACAAGGCAGGTGAGGATTTTGACCCGACGGGCATGGAGGTCACTGCGGTTTACGAAAATGACTCCACGGCTGTCCTCCCTGAAACCGGCTATACGATCTTCCATGGTGAAAACCTCCAGAGGGAAAGGACGTATGTGACGATCCAGTATAACGATGGCAGCGGCAGCAGCGATGTCAAGGTCAACCTGCCTATTACCGTGAATCCGTATAAGGGAAATCATGAGCATACCTACGGTAATTCGTGGTATTCGGATGATACCAGCCACTGGCATCAGTGCACCGCTGAGAAGTGCCCGGCTCTGAGCGACAGCACAAAGGATCTGGCGTCCCATACCTTCGTGTGGAAGGTAGACAAGGCGGCCACCGCCACTGAAACCGGATTGAAGCACGAGGAGTGCATCGTCTGCGGCTTTGAGCGCAATGAAACAGAGATCCCCACGCGGCATAGCGGCAGACCGGACACCAAGCCGGACGGCGGCGCGGAGAATACCGCTACATCCCCCAAGACGGGCGATGCGGGTATCGCGCTGTATGCAGGGCTGTCTCTGCTGGCGCTGAGCGGCAGCGGATGGGGCGTTGGCAAAAAGCGCAGAGGAGAGAAGTAAAATTCGCCTTCCGCAGGCGGCAGGGATCGTTTCGCCCTGCCGCCTGCAGAGATGGTGCGCCGGGTACGCTTTGACGGCGCAGGCAGCCGGGACACCTTATTACGCGGTATTTTTCACGAAAGGGTGAGACTCTAACATGAAAAGAAGAATCGTTTTGTGCCTGTTGGCGCTGGCGCTCCTGTTGGTGACAGGATGCACGCAGGAAAAGGAAGCGGAACCACTGACCGTAACGCTGTGGCACGTCTATGGCGGCGAGGTGGATTCCCCGCTGAACGGCCTGATCGAGCGGTTCAACAGCACCGTGGGCGCAAAGCAGAACATCCGCGTGAAGGTGGAGCTGGTCAGCAACAGCGGCAGTATTCATAAAAGCGTGCTGGCCGCCGCCAACAGCGACCCGGGCGCACCGTCGCTGCCGGATATGTTCGTATCCTATCCCAAGACGGTGCTGGCTCTGCCGGATCAGAGCATATTGGTGGACTATCGGGATTATTTCAGCGAGGAGGAGCTGGCGGCGTTTATCCCTGCCTTTCGTGAGGAGGGGATGATCGGCTGGCGGCAGGCGATTTTGCCCCTTGCCAAATCCACGGAGGTGCTGTTTGTCAACCGGACGCTGTTTGACCGGTGGGCAGCCCAGTCCGGCGCCAGCTATGACGATTTGACTACATGGGAGGGCGTTTACGCGCTGGCAGAGCAGTACGCTGCGGATACCGGCAAATGCTTCTTTGTCCACGACTACCACTTCAATTATTTTCAGGTGGGCGTGGAGTCTCTGGGCGAGGACTTTTTTCAGAATGACGGCGTCAGGTTTGGTCCCGGATTCGAACGGGCCTGGGAGCCGTATGCCCGGGCAGGTCTGACGGGCGGTTTGTGGCTGTACGACGGGTACGCCACGGAACCGCTTCGCACCGGAGATGTGGTGGTATCTGTGGCATCTTCCGCCAGCGTGCTTTACTATTCCGACACGGTGACGTATCCGGACAACACCTCGGAAAAGGTGACGATCACCTCCATGCCCTGCCCGGTGTTTGAAGGGGGCGACAAGCTGGTGATGCAGCGCGGCGTGGGAATGTGTACCGTGAAGTCTACCCCGGAACGGGAGCAGGCGTGCATCACGTTCCTTAAATGGCTGACCGAGCCGGCATGCAACGTGGAATTCGTCACCAGCCTGGGCTACATGCCGGTGACGCAGGAGGCATTTGAGAAATATCTGCCCGATGCCGTGGAAAAATTGAGCAACCCGCTGTATGTGTCGCTGTATGAGACATATCTGCAAACGCAGGAGGCGTATACCTTCTACTACCCGCCGCAGATGGAGAATTATCTGGATCTGGAGACGCGGTTTGAGAATCTGGCACGGCTGAAGCTGACGGCAGGCCGGACACAGTATCTGGAGGGCGGCAATACGCTGGACGCCCTGATCTGGGAGACTTTAGAGAGTTTTAAGCTGGATTACGGCACATGAAAGAGGAAGGCACATGCGATCGATTCGGAATGCGATTCAAAATTCGTATGCAGCCAGCCGCAGTATGGCTGTGCGGCTGGTGCTGTATTGGTTCATAATGGCGCTGCTGCTGGTAGCGGCCATCCTGTCTATCCTGATGGCCACGGGCGTGCTGTCCCATCCTGCACGGCAGCTGGCCAGCGCCCTCGACATTCAGCAGAAAAATACATATGCAGCACTGGATGCGCAGATGGATGAGCTGACAGCCCACAGCGTGGCCATATCGGAAAAGCTGGGACGGGAGCTGGACACCTTCCTTGCGGCCAAGGGCATTCCCTTTGACGCGCTCAACGATGACCCGGCCACCATCGCGGAGCTGGAAAAACGGCTGTACGCGCCGCTGAGCAGTACGTTGAGCGCCGCCTCGTGCAGCGGGATATTCTTCTGCCTGAATGTGACCGCCAACACAGAGCTGCCCAACGCGGACGTGCTCAGGGCGGGACTGTATCTGCGCTATACAGGGCTTCAGCCTACGGTAGCCTCGGAGCAGGATGCGGTCTGCTTTCGCGGCGCGGCAGAAGCGGCGCGGGGGTTACGGCTGCAGATGCACAACCGCTGGAATCCGGAGCTGAATACCGCGCTGATCCCCGGCAGCGAGAGGGTTTCCACCAGTCGGGTCGAGCGTCCGGCGGAGGGCAGCCTGTGGGTGAAGCGTACAGAACTGCTGGATACATGGGAATATGTGACGCTTCTGTGCGTGCCGATCCTGGATGGCAGCGGCACCGCGCGGGGATTTTGCGGCATGGAGATCAGCGACCTCTATTTCAGCCTTTCCCACGATACCGTGTCCAGCGCCTATGGCAATATGCTGACCCTGCTGGCACCCATCGACGGCGACAAGCTCGATCTGTCGGGGGCTATGCTGGGCGCTACCAATGGCACACGCCTGACGGCCGAGGGTACGCTGCATATCAAGCCGGGGAAATACTATACCGTCTACGCCGATGGCAAGGAGTCCTATCTGGGGCGGCACCGGCTGCTGGACGCCGTCACCTCGGACGGCGTTCCGCTTGCTGTGGTGACGCTTGTGACAGCCAACGCCTTCCGCAGCTATGAACGCAACTCGCAGATCGCATGGTTTTTGGGATCGGTATTCTTTTTGCTGGCAATGCTGGTTGCCGCAACCGTGCTGTCCCGCCGCTTCGTCAAGCCCATCAACGAGAGCCTTGCGGCGGTCAGAGGCGGCACAACGGAGGTGGTGGCCTCCGGTATTTCGGAGATCGACGAGCTGCTGACCATGATCCGCACCCGGCCGGCGGGCGCGCTGCCGCCCGATGTGGAGGCGCGGCTGTGCGGCTTTGCGGAGAGGGCGGGTACGCTGACCGGCATGGAACGTACCATCCTGCAATACTATATGGACGGCTATACCGTCAAGGATATTCCTGAGCTGGCACATATCAGCGCCAGCACGGTAAAGACTCATAACCGCAATCTGTACCGAAAGATGGAGGTAGATTCGTTCGATGAGCTGAAGGTGTATATTGAACTGTTCGCCAGCTGCGGCCGCAGTGGTGAGCTGCTGAAAAGATAAGAAAGACGATAGCAGAGTGCACAATCCAAGTCACATTGGATTGTGCACTCTGTCTACGCCTAAGGGCGATTTTCACGTTTACCGGCAAAATTCACCCTTTGGGTAATAGAAATTTTACGTAGAACCACATATAAGTGTGTATATAGCTGAGCGTGAGTACGGGAAAGAACTGCGACGTAAGCAAGGAGGGACTGGAATGCGCCGCATCATTAAAGCGTCCATGGAGGACAGATCCTCTATGGAAAGGTTTCAGTTTTCATTGCGCTGTGCGGTATGCGGCTTCCTTTGGGAAAGTCAGCCGGTGTGCTTCTCCAAGGCGGGGATGCAGCCGGAGAGCGAAGGAAAGCGCGTGATTTTTCAGGCGCTGTACCGGCGGGAGCGAGAGGAAGCCTTCGAGTGGGCCGCCACAGAGGCGCTGGAGCATTTCAGCCTGTGTCCCATTTGCAAACGGCTGGTTTGTGACCGGTGTTTCCTGCTGGGCGAGGATATTGACCTGTGTACGGACTGTGCGGCGTTCTTACAGGAGAGCGGCGAGCCGGTAGAGAGCTCATTCACAAAACACGGCTGAAGCGGAGGAGCTGCCTATGAAATGGAAGGGCTGGATAGGAGGTGTGCTGCTGGTCATGATGCTTTTCGGAACGCTGGGCTGCGGTAAAAAACGCGGCCCTGTAACCGGCGGTATGGTGGACGGCCCCGGCATGATGTATACGCCGGAGGATCAGAGCCCCTTTGCGGGGAAGTGGCAGAGCCGGGACGGCAGCATCGTCATGGAGGTGGAGAGCAGCGACCCGTTGGAGAGCTCCCGCATACAGGTGTTTGTGGACGGCGAGCTGGATTTCGAGTCCGATATGTGGGTGTATCAAACCGGAAGCGTGAAGCTGACGCAGGAGCACAAGAGAATCCTCATGACGGGGACGTTCAGCGGCCTGACGTTCAATCACAAGGAAAACGCTTTCCGCATCCGGTACAGTGACGACAGCGGCTTGAAATGGCTGACGAGAGACGGCGCTGCGTGCAGCGAGGAGGATGTGAGCTTCTCTTACGAGCCGCAAACACCGCCGCCCGCGGCGTGGAGCTGCCCCGCCTGCCATGCAGAGAATGAGGGCGGCTGCTGTACCAGCTGCGGCATGGAGAAGCCGCTGACCTGCCGCCGATGCGGCTGGCAGCCGGCAAACGAAAAAATCCCCGCCTACTGTCCCGAATGCGGCCTCCGCCTCAAGTGAGACGTGCCAATATAATGTAGAGTAAAGATAACACAGAAACACTAAAAAACAGGAGGAGACATGATGAAAAGATTGAGAAAGCCTGCGGCGCTGCTTCTGGCGCTGGTGATGGCGCTGACGCTGGCGGCCTGCGGCGGTAAGGGCGCCAGCAAGACAAACCCCGCCGTGGGCAAGTACATCGGTGAGACGGTCCTGTCCTTCGATGAGTGGGTGCCCATGGACGAGGTGTATGATCTGGGTGACAACTACATTGAGCTGAAAGAGGACGGTACGGGCTGCTTTATGCTGGACGGCGACCCGACGACCATCGACTGGAAGCTGGATAAGGACGGCGCCCTGACGCTGGACAGGGACGGAGCGATCTGCAACTGTACGCTGAAGGACGGCCTGATCACGGTGAATGACTACTTCGGCTTTGACCTGCAGCTGACGTTCCGTAAGAGCGGAGGCAGCACCGGCGGGAACACCGGCGCGGATGAAATGTCTTTGAATGACTTCGCCGCGGTGTACGGAGGCGACTGGCACGGCATGGCGGGTCTCACGGATGCCACCGGCGCATTCGAGGAGCTGAACGATACCGCCCATGAGATCCTGGCGCGGCTGGTGTTCGACGGGAACGGAGACTGTCAGGTCTGGCTGGCCATGTATCTGGAGGGAGAGAACGATTTCAACTTTATCGACACGTATGCACGCGTCGTGCCGGATGACGACACCGGTCTGGAGCTGCGGGGTACGTTCATGGGCGGCGAGATGCAGGACGGCATCCTGTCCGTGGACGAGACCGGCGCACTGTATGTCAGCTGCGAGGTGGATTCCGACCTGGTGGACGGCTCTATCAGCCTGCTGGCCAACCTGCGGCATTTGGACGACGAGAACTGGACAGACGAGGACTACATCCCCATGCCGGAGAGCGCCGTGGAGTATTATCGCGGCATGACCTTTATGGAGATCGCCAGCACCTTTGAGATCGACACCAGTCTGATCCCCGATAACGGCAGCGGCGACGCCGCCGCTGCCATCCCCGACGGCGGCGACAACGGCGGTCTGCCGGAGAACTATCCCTTCGAGCGCACCACCTCCAACGGCGAGGGCGAGTACGGCAAGTCCAATCCCGATGCCACCGGCCGGGCGGATCTGGCCACCATGCAAAAAGTGCGTCAGGAACTGTGGGACATGGGTTCCTCCGAGTCCTCGAAACTGACCTATGACGACATCAAGGCCATGCTGGGCGGTGAGGACGGCATCCCCCATACCGGTATGGATGAGAAGAGCTGGAACAGTGAAAAGCACGCCTACGGCTGGTACAACGGCGAGGGTGACTACTACGTGCTGTACTTCGTGCTGCGTGACGGCGACGAGTTCTACACGGCCGCCACCTTCTCCAGCAGCGTGAGAGGCGACAACTGACGAACGGTACGGAAATCAGAGAAAGGAAGGACGAGATATGCAAGTGACATTGAACGCACTGCCCGCTTCGCTGGCAGAGTTCCGGAACCTGTCCCTGAACACCCCGGACGAGGTGGTGGCGGGCTTCCTGTGCGCATTGAACCTGTATGTAAAAAACCCCAATGAAGGTGTGGAGGCCATGAACCTCCTGCGAGGGCCCCGTCCTATGACCCCCTATGACAGCCAGTTCCTGCGGGATCGTCTGCGGGGCAAGGAATATCTGCCGCTGGCGTACTTCGCCGGGGCTACCCCCCAGAACAGCTACGTTCCCACCCAGCCCTATGTGCTGAACGTACTGGCCGATCCCCGTCCGCAGGACATTGAACCGGGCTATCTGCGCCTGTTCATCGCCACACCCGGCGCGGACTCTCCCCGCCCCATCAAGCTGCGGCAGAAGCCCTCCACCGGCGAATGGTTCCTGTGGGAGTATTCCAGTCCCCTCAGCGGCATCCGCATCCCGGCCGCCCAGGACCCTTGGGCCTGAGCCGTGAAGCGGCGGTGGTATCCGCTGGCGCTGCTTCTGGCTCTGGCGGTGAGCCTGACGGCCTGTCAGGTGGAGTTCATCCCCCGCGGGCAGCCGGAGAACAATGGCGGCACCACGATAGACACACCGCCCCTGCCCGGCGGCAACACCGACCCGGTGGATGTGACTGATCCGGTGGATGTGACCGACCCGGTGGGCGGAGATGAGGAGCCCTCCGGCGGCAACACGGACTACACCATGGAAAAGTACCGGCGGTATCTGGAGGGTGAGTGGGCCGGCGTGGAGGGCGAGATCGAGGGCGATCGGTATAAGCTGGCGGACGAGGAAATGTCCCTGACGCTGACGTTCATGAGCGCTGACGGCGTGACCGAGGACGGACGCGGCGAATGGTCCATGGGCGCGTGGTACGAATATACCGACAGCTATGGCAACCACGAAAAGCTGGATGGGCTGCACGTGGAGTTCCACAAGGGGCCCATGTACTACGGCTGCGCCAACGAGGAGTGGTACGCGGAGCTGGTGGGTGGCCCGGAGAACGTAGAGTACACCGTGACCGTCGTCGACAACAACTATCTGGAGCTGTACCGCTATGTGAAGGATTCAGCCATGGTATGGTTCGTCAGCTGCGAGCGGTCGGACGGCCAGTGGATCGAGGAATAGCAACGGTTTTCCATTATAGGCGGAAATAAATACAGAGAAAAGGAGATTACATAACTATGGGACTGATTAAAGCGGCATTGGGCAGTGCGGGCGGCGTACTGGCTGACCAGTGGAAGGAATACTTTTATTGCGAGGCACTGCCCGAGAACGTGATGGCTGTCAAGGGTCAGAAGCGCACCTCCGGCCGCAGCAGCAACACCAAGGGCAGCGACAACATCATCTCCAATGGCAGCGTCATCGCGGTGGCCGATGGCCAGTGCATGCTCATCGTGGATCAGGGCAAGATCGTGGATATGTGCGCCGTGCCCGGCGAGTACACCTATGACCAGTCCACCGAACCGTCCATTTTCGTGGGCGATCTGGGCGAAGGCATCAAAAACGTATTCAACAACATGGCCAACCGCTTCACCTTCGGCGGTGAGGCTCCCAAGGATCAGCGTGTCTATTACTTCAACACCAAGGAATTGATCGGAAACAAGTATGGCACCGCCAATCCCGTGCCCTTCCGCGTGGTGGATCAACGGGCCGGTATTGATATTGATGTGGGCATTCGCTGCTTCGGCGAGTACAGCTATCGCATCTGCAATCCCGCCCTGTTCTATACCAATGTGTGCGGCAACGTGGCGGAGGCCTATACCCGAGACAAGCTGGACGGGCAGCTGAAAACCGAGCTGCTGACCGCCCTCCAGCCCGCCTTTGCCAAGATCGGCGAGGATGGCATCCGCTACTCTCAGCTGCCCGGCCATACCATGGAGCTGGCAGACGCACTGAACGAGGTCCTCAGTAAAAAGTGGCGTGACCTGCGTGGTATCGAGATCGTTTCCTTCGGCGTGTCCAGTGTGACGGCGGACGAGGAAGATGAGAAGATGCTGAAGGAGCTGCAGCGGAACGCGGCCTTCATGGATCCCACCCGCGCCGCCGCTCATCTGGTGGGCAGTCAGGGCGATGCCATGAAGATGGCGGCCTCCAACACGGCTGCCGGCCCCGCTATGGCCTTTATGGGCATGGGAATGGCCGGTCAGGCCGGCGGAATGAACGCTCAGAACCTGTTTGCCATGGGCCAGCAGCAACAGGCCCAGCAGGCGGTGCAGCCCGCACCTGCCGCTCCCGCCGGATGGACCTGCTCCTGCGGCCACAGCGGCAACACCGGCAAGTTCTGTGCCGAGTGCGGCCAGCCCAAGCCCGCCCCCGCCGGCGAGTGGAAATGTGCCTGCGGCGCGGTGAACACCGGCAAGTTCTGCGCCGAATGAGGCCAGCCCAAGCCCGCCCCCGCCGGTGAGTGGACGTGCGCATGCGGAACGGTCAACAAGGGCAAGTTCTGCGCCAACTGCGGTCAGCCTCGCCCCTAAAGCCATGAAGAAGATGATCGTCATTCTTATCGCGGGTGTTGTGGTGGGTATCACGATCTCGGGTCTTTATAAGCACTTTGTCACCGACCGCATAATGGACGGCGGCGGCATGGAGAACGAGTTCGCCAACGCCTTTCGGGATGGCGACACGCTGAAGAGCATCCACTGGTCGCAGAGCGCCTCGAACTACGACGACTGCTTCCACTTTGATCTGGAGGAGACGGACGGCGCGTATACCGTCTCCGGATGGTGCATTGACACCGAGGGCAGCCGAGAAAGGGTAGAGCGGATAGACGCGCCCCTGACGCCGGAGCAATGGGCGGAGGTGGAGGCGTGCCTGCGGGAGAACTGGCATCAGCCGCCCACGGCCTTGCCGGAGGGGATGCTGGTCCTTGACGGGGCGGAGAGCTACCTCTACATCACCAGCCAGAGAGAGGACGAGATCTTCACGGCAGAATACAACGGCGAGTATGAGGACGCCCTGAGGACGCTCCTGCGGGAGCTCCTTATAGGCACGTCCGCGGAGTATGCGCCGACAGAGGAGGAGTAAGAGCACCGTTACCCGGCAGCCTCAGACGCAGGCGGATCACTACCCGTTATGCGGCGTGAAGCGCGGCGGCAAGAGCTTCTGTCAGGACCGGGGAACGCCCCTGTGACAACAACAGATCACCGTCAGCCGGCAGGCATACTGCCGGCCGGTGATAGCGTTAGGAAAGGAGAAAACAATGAACGATTACTACGATTATTACACTTACAGCAGTCCCCCTACCTTTAACCCGCTGCCCACCATTATCTCTCTCGTGTTGTGCGTGTTCGTTCTGGTGTGCATGTGGATCGTTTTCCGGAAAGCCGGTAAGCCCGGCTGGGCAGCCATTGTTCCCTTCTACAATCTCTATGTGCTGTTTGATATCACCTGGGGCAGCGGTATGCGCTTCCTGCTGCTGCTGATCCCCATCTACAACATCATTCTGGGCATCCAGACACAGGTTCGGCTGGCCAGGGCATTCGGCAAGAGCGGCGGCTTTGCGGCGGGACTGGTTTTCCTGCCCTACATCTTCATCCCCCTGCTGGCTTTCGGCAAAGAAACATATCAGGGCGTTCCTGTCAAGGCGGCCCCCTATCAGAACAATCCCTATCAGCAGGGCGGCTATTCCCAGCAGCCCCAGCAGCCCTATCAGAATCCCTATTCCCAGCAGCCCCAGCAGGGACCCTATGGCGCCGCGCCTCAGCAGGGCTACCAGCAGCCCCAGCAGCCCCAGCAGTCTCAGTATGCTGCGCCTCCCCA